>ENA-OXWL01000267-OXWL01000267.1-human-gut-metagenome-genome-assembly--contig:-NODE-267-length-11984-cov-5.853047_pt1 | contig 11984 bp, 8 predicted proteins | sample MGYA00244691_ERZ652725 | MGnify/ENA primary metagenome ERZ652725 (study PRJEB26926, sample SAMN06164455) | human gut metagenome | biome: ENVO:00009003; feature: ENVO:2100002; material: ENVO:00002003... | reverse complement strand
CGGTGCTTTCTGGCGTCCCAGAGAGGATTTGAACCTCCGACCCCACGCTTAGGAGTTATAACATTCGGGTCGTGCCGTGTAGTACGCCGTGCTTCAAAATGCCCGCAAACCCGCATGAATACAGGCTTTTTGCTCTAACTGCCTGCTGCGGGGTATCCGGCAGTATTGCCTGATATTGGCAAATTTGGTGCCAAAATCGGGGCTGCTATTAGACAAATATTAGACAGAATCGTGGCCGATGACCGCCGATTCAAAGGCGCTTTGGAACAATTTAACTCTGAAATTTGACAACAAGCAAGAGGAAACCGGCGAGAGCTGGTTTCCTCTTGTGATATATATCTTATTTGAAAAGAATTCAAGAAAATGCAAATCAACGTGTGAGTGGAAACAGGTTGTCCGTATCAGGCACGATATATTATAATTGGGGTACTACCAATTCTGAAGGAGAGCGCCTATGACAGAAGTTGATCGTGACATTGGATTAGTCCTGCTGAAGCGCCTGTGGAAACAGAACTTGATCACGGAAGCAGTCTACGTTGCAGCTTGCAATTCCAAGTATTTCGACAGAAAGAATTTTACTCCGGTGGCAGAGTCTTTTAGGGCTGAAATTGAGAAAAGCGATGAAGCCGCTGATGACGCAATCAAGTAAAAACGCAAATAGAAACTGAGAAAGAGACGGTGTGAACCGTCTCTTTTTCTATATTAAAATATAAGGGAGGAGGAACGCCCATGGCTGTATTCAGGGTGGAGAAAACGCGGAACTATACCGTCATGTCAAATTACCATCTGCGGGACAAGTCCCTGTCGCTGAAGGCAAAGGGCCTGTTGTCCCTGATGCTGTCGCTGCCGGAGGATTGGGACTACACCACCAAGGGACTGGCGCGCATCTGTAAGGATGGCGTGGACAGCATCTGTGCCACGGTGCGGGAACTGGAGGGCGCGGGGTACATCGTGCGGGAGCGGGAACGCCACGCGGACGGTACGCTGGGCGGCATCGAATATACCATTCTGGAGCAGCCCAGAGAGCCGGAGCCACCTAAACGGGAAAATCCCGTTCAGGCGGAAAATACCGGCGACGCACCTAAACGGGCTTTTCCAGAACAGGTAAAACCTGTCTTGGAAAAACCTGAACAGGAAAATCCCGCGCAATTAAATATACAAGAACAAAGTAAAGAAATACTAAGTACGGATTCTACTAAGTCCTTCCCTTCCTTTCCTCATAAGGGCAAGCCTATACAGGAGAGCGGAATGGAGCGACGGGAGACATACCGAGAGCGGATCATGACCAATGTGGACTACGATTATCTCGTCGGTTACACAGAGGTAGATCGCGCACGGTTGGACGAGCTGGTGGGGCTGATGCTGGATACCGTGTGCTCCACCAAGTCTACCATCCGCGTGGCGGGCGAGGAACTGCCAGCGGAGGTAGTGCGTTCAAGGCTGCTGAAGCTGACCGGCGCGCATCTGCTGTATGTACTGGATCGGATCAGGGAAAATACTACTGACGTGCGCCATGTGAAGCCATATCTGCTGACCGCGCTGTATAACGCGCCGTTGACCATGGATAACCACTACGCACTGATGGTGGGCCACGACCTCAGCGGCGGAAGCGGGTAGAGAAGTAGCTGTCCGGCACAAATTGCCGAACAGCTATTTTCGTAATGATTTGGTTTGGATGAGCGTCAAATGCAGAAGGCTGCGTACAGAGGGACAGATTTCAGGCCATCCTTTTCCCCGAAGTTCTTAAGGGACAGGCGTATCGCACAGGAGGGATGATAGGTGCCGATGAACAGATTGAGACTGCGGGAACGGACGTGTTCGCCCTTCTTGACCTCAATGGCCATGACTTGATTTCCACTTTGCAGAACGAAATCCAGTTCGGCGGTGTTGTTGCTTTCCCAATAGTAGAGGTCATGCCCGTTTGCGGCCAACTGCTGCGCCACATAGTTTTCCGTGACAGCGCCCATGAAAGTGTTCCCCTCGCCGGATAAAACGGTCTGCTGGGAAAGCCCGGACTTTGCGGTCAAAAGGCCCACGTCTCCCATGTATAGCTTAAAAGCCGACAAGTCCGCATATACAGAAATGGGTTCAAATGCCTGACTGATGCGCTGACATTTCAGCACGACCCCCGCCAGATACAGCCATTCGATGGATGCACCGAACAGGGAGGCGCTGCCGCCTTTTTGTACGACCTTGTACTGGAACTTGCGGTTGTCCTTTGCCAACTGCGCTGGAATGGAATTGTAGCAGGCGCGGATCTTCACACTGTCGGCGTTACTGGCGTACTTGGCCATATCCGCGATGTAGTTGTCCAATATTTCATTCTGCACCAGGGAGACATCCAAAAAGCTGCCGCTTCTGAGGAAGGCGTTGATGCTGGCGGGCATACCGCCAATCAGCAGATACTCACGATACAGCTCAGTCGCCTCCGCATGGAGCGCGTCAGGCAGGGCGATCATCGTTTCAAAGGCGGAACGTATTTCAGAAGCAAGGAACTCCTTACCACGAGCCCATAGGTATTCCTCAAAATCCAGAGGATACATGGTAATCGTTTCGACCTTTCCCACAGGGAAAGAATAGTGCTGTCTGTTGATGGCGACACCCAATAGGCTGCCCGCCGCTGCAATGTGAAATTCCGGAGTTTCCTCACAAAAATACTTCAGTGATGTCAGCGCACGTTCACAGGACTGAATCTCATCAAAGAAGATAAGCGTTTCTCCTGCGATAATGCGTTCGCCGGTGGAGGCTTCCAAATAGCGCAGCAGACGCTCAGGGGCAATATTATCGTTGAAGTAGGAGGCGATGGTCAGATTCGTCTCCAGGTTGACATAGACCACGTTCTTGAATTGTTCCTCGCCGAATTTGCGAAGGATATATGTTTTGCCTACCTGTCTGGCCCCGTTGACCAATAAGGGCTGACGCTCAGAGGACTTGTTTTTCCACGCTATAAGCTGCGCTTCGACTTTGCGTTTCATGTGGATCACCTCATTGACAGTTTAGCTCTTGTAAAACGTTAAGTCAAGAAAAATATGTAGAAACGCGATTTTCTCCCACTTAAAAATAGAACGACAGTAAAGTACAAGAGCCGGAAGGCTCTTTTTTTGTTGCACGAAATGGAGGTGTGCTTTTGAAAACCATCGCACTGGCAAATCAGAAGGGCGGCGTGGGGAAAACCACCACAGCCGCCAGTTTGGGTGTCGGCCTTGCCCAGCAGGGCAAGAAAGTCCTGTTGGTGGACGCCGACGCCCAGGGCAATCTCACCCAAATGCTGGGCTGGCGGCAGCCGGACGAGCTTTCCCCTACGTTGGCCGACCTGATGACAAAGACTGTCAACGAGGAACCCATCGCACCCGGCGAGGGGATTCTGCACCATGCGTCCGGCGTCGATCTTATCCCCGCCAATATTGAGCTATCGGGACTGGAGGTGACGCTGGTGAACATCATGAGCCGGGAAACGGTGCTGCGGCAGTTCTTGTCCACGGTGGCACCGGCCTATGATTACGCCATCATCGACTGTATGCCCTCACTGGGGATGCTGACCATCAACGCACTGACAGCGGCGGACAGCGTTATCATTCCGGTGCAGGGGCAGTATCTGGCCGCCAAGGGGCTGGAACAGCTCATGCGTACCATTGCCCGCGTCAAACGGCAGATCAATCCCCACCTGGCGGTGGACGGTATCCTGCTGACCATGATGGACAGCCGTACCACGCTGGCTAAGGAAATTAGTGAGCAGCTGCGCAGGAACTACGGCAGCCGGGTATTCGCCAGCGAGATACCCCGTTCTATCCGCGTGGCGGAGATCAGCGTCACAGGAACCAGCATTTATGAACATGACCCAGAGGGGAAAGCGGCACAGGCGTATGCTGCGCTGACGAAGGAGGTGTTGCAGCTTGGCCCACAAATTAAACGGCATAGAGCTGACCCGGTACGATGACCTGTTCAAAACAGACGAAGAGAGAAGTGCCGACCGGCAGGAGCGGGTGCAGATCGTATCGGCGGAGCAGGTATTTCCCTATGCACGGCAGCCGTATTCCGTAGACCGGCCCAGCGCCGATCTGGTGCGGCTGATGGACAGCATTGAGCGCACCGGCATTGCCGAGCCGCTGATCGTCCGCCCCCGCAGCGAGGGCGGGTATGAGATCATCTCCGGCCACCGGCGCGATTACTGCGCCAAGGTGGTGGGGCTGGACACCCGCCCGGTCATCGTGCGCAATTATAGTGACGAGGACGCGGACATTCTGGTGGTGGACTACAACATCAACCGGGAAAACCTGTTGTCCAGCGAGAAAGCAAAGGCGTATAAGCTGAAGCTGGACGCCATGAAACGGCAGGGGGCGCGAACGGATTTAACTTCTCTCCAAAATGGAGAGAAGTTAAATCGCATGACATCTGTAAAGATTTTGGCTGAACAAGCGGAGGACAACGTAACTGCAATCCAACGCTATATCCGCCTGACAAACCTCATTCCGCCGCTGATGGAGGCGGTGGACACGGGGAAGCTGAAATTCGTTCCGGCAGCCGACTACATCTCCCACCTGACCGAGAAAGAACAAACCTATCTCCAGTTCCTCATGGAGCGGGACGAGGTATCGCCCTCCGTGGATCAGGCCCAGCGGCTCAAGCAGATCAGCGTGGAGGGCAAGCTGGAGAACAACATCATTGACCTCATCATGCGGGAGGAAAAGCCGCTGGAGCGGAAGGTGACGCTGCGGAACGACCGCCTGCAAAAGTATTTTCCCGCTAACTATACCCCCAAGCAGATGGAGGAGGTCATCATCAAGCTGCTGGAGGGCTGGCATCGCCGCAGGCAGCAGGAACAGACGCGGTGAGGAGGTTGGTTATGCGAAGGAATGAATTGCCCGATTTCTGTTTATCCACGCTGCCCTCTACAGGGCAGCTCATCATTCTCAGGAAGGGTGAGTGCGGTTACTACGCCTCCGACTGGGACACCAGAAAGCGGGAGGAAAATCAGAACATCGCTCGAGAGTATAATCGGCGGCGGGGCATTTCTGACATACAGGAGGCCGCCATGAGCGCAGGTTCCATGTTCGGCTGGAACCTGCCGGGGGCAGACCCGCAGTGGTATTTGGACAACGCCAGATACGTGAACGCGATCATGGCAAAGGGCCACATCAAAGACCCTGTTATGAGTATCTACTATCCGGTGGACGATTTTCTGCTGCGATATGAGGTCATGGGGAAAGAAAAACTATATCTGCCGGTATCGGCGCTTCCGAAGGAGCTGCTGGGCGCAAGGTCACAGTTTGTCATGCAGCCGGATCTGGTCTGCGGTGTACCTGCCATGCCGGTGAAGGCACAGCAGGCACAGAACGGCAGCTACACCATGGATCTGGAAAGCGGCAGCTATGTCATTGGTGAGATCATCAATGCGGACTATAAGATCACGGCGCGGGTGCGTGTGGGAAACGCCGAGTTTGTTTTAGGTGAACACCCGAAAGCGCCCTCCCCGTTTGTTACCTGGCAGCGCAACTGCAAGAATGATGGAGATGGGCCGCCCAACTTCTTCTGGGGACATTACGGGGCAGACCGTGCGGCGATGATCGAGGACTTCTGTGAAAGGACAGGCAGCGAGTATCAGGAGCAAAAGGAGCGGCGGGTACAACGGGAGCAAAGCCGTACTGCGCTGAAAAAGGAACGAGGTGAAGAAAGATGACAGACCGTGAGCCGGTAAATATCATGGGCGTTATCGCCTTTCCGAAGCCGGATAAGAGCAAGCGCCGGATTCGCTTTATTGATGCGGAGTACAATACGCTGTTCTACATTCCAGACGGTGCCAGCATCGTCATGACGCGGATGGATGGCAGCAGCGTGATACGGCCCTGTACCTATATCGATGACTGCCATACGCTGATTGGCAGCGAGGTCTATCATATTTGCGAGTTTGCGGAGGCAGCGCAGCGGACAGGCACGGTGTATGAGCCGCTTGATCCAAAGCAGTTGCCTGTGGAGACTGGCTGCTATGAGATATATCAGATCGACAACGTGGGTAAGGTGGACTACGCCTTTATGCGATATGAGCGTGCCAAGGGAAAACTGCGCGCTGCCCATTACCGCAAAGCCTTTGCCGGGGTGCTGGCTCCCAACATGACGATGGATAAGCTATACCGAAAGCACAATGCGGACACACGGCCTTTCTGCCAGCGAATGCGCTCCTTATCGGAGAGCGATGTGATCGTGGTCAAGCACGGCGGTGAGAGAAAGGCTTACTATGTGGATGCTGTGGGCTTTCAGGAGGTGCCGAACTTTTTGAAGGGACTGCAAAGGCTGAAAGAGCGAGGTGAAGCACGGTAGTCAGGAATGAATATATCCAACATTTTTTGAGAAGGGAGGCAATGCTTTGGCAAGTAAATTTCAATTTATCACGGAGTTATATAGCCGCACGCTGATAAGACTGACCGGCGATTATGAGAGCTGGACGGGCTTTCTGCGTTCGGCCTGCTATAACTATAAATGCCCGTTCGATGAGCAAGTCCTGATCTACGCCCAGCGTCCCAACGCTACGGCGGTGCTGGAGCTGGAGAAGTGGAACCGGCAGTTTGGGCGGTGGGTCAACGCCGGTGCTACCGGCATTGCGGTCATTGACGAAGCCCGTGGAAAAGGGCGGCTGAAGCACTACTTTGACATCACGGACACCCATGCCGCACGCATCTCGCGGCCCGTTCCCATCTGGTCGATGGAACCGGCCTACACGGAGCCGGTCATCGAGACGCTGGAGGCCACCTTTGGTACACTGGCCGAAAAGGATAATTTGCCGGATGCCATACTGTCTGCCATCCGCAACGCCGTGGCGGATAATATGCAGGACTATCTGCGGGATCTGCTGGATTGTCGCGGCGGCAGTATGCTGGAGGAGCTGGACGCACTGAATGTAGAGGTCACATACAGGCGGGCGCTGCAAAGCAGCGTTGCCTATATGCTGCTGACCCGGCTTTCTCTGCCTGCCGCAGCCTACATACTGCCGGAGGATTTTGAGGGTATTTATTCCTTTGATACCCCCACAACGATCAATGCACTGGGTATCGCCACCAGCGATATTGCGGAGATGGGTCTGCGGGAGATCAGCCGGACGGTGATGCAGGCGCGGCGGGAGCAAAATTTTGCAAAGGATGCACAAATCGGCTATGATGCTGTCAAAGAGCAAAATAACGCCGAGAAAGAAAGGAGCGCAGAACATGGAAGTGACCTACAGGGTGCAGGAGGGCTTTCGCCTGCCGAACCTGCTGCTGCCCCAAGAGCCGGAGACGCACCTGGGCAAGTACGCGGAGCTGCGGAGGCAGTACATCAAGAAGCACCGCAGGGTGCTGTATACGAATCTCAAGACCAGCGGTCAGTTGGCGGCACATCTGGCGGAGATCGAGACGGCGGCGGAGAAGATGGTGACGCGGCTGGTGACGCAGATGGCGCAGAACGAGGGCGTGACGGAGGAGCTGAAAGCCGCCGATCCCCAGCGCTGGACGGGGCTGATGAACAACCTGAAGCACAGCGCGGAGGAAACGGTGCTGAACGATCTGATCTACAGCTGAATAGCACAGACGAAAACGCCGGGAGCGTAGAGCTTCCGGCGTTTTTAGATGCACACCTCATTGAAGCGATACTGCTGGACGATGGCGGGCGCAAGCATACGCGGCAGGAGATATTTGCGTATTTCCAAGACACTCGCGATATTACCTCCCGCACGGAATTTCTGAAAAGCAGCTACAACGATATATGGGTGGAGGTTCTGGCCGGTGCGGATAAAGTCCGGGTGGGCTACCACGCCCAGCAGGACGGGATCCTGATGTGGGAAGGCAGCTACCTCTCCCGCACAGCGGAGTCCGTTTTTTCATGGGGCGTGGTCACGGAAATGACCGAAAACCTTATTGAGCGGGGCGCGTATAAGATCAAGCTGGGTTTGCAGAATGCGCCGGTGATGGCGGAGCAAATGTCCCTCTTTGGCATGGGCGGCGGCACGGCGGTCTATGAAGTGCCGGAGGAGCCGCGTTCAGAGGATTTGTTCCCTACCCGGACTGTGCCGCAGATGGTCATCGACCAGACACTGTACACGGCGGGCAACAGCCGCGGCAGCGCGGAGCGAATCGCGGTGTTCTATATGCGCCAGCGTTCGGAAGTGGAATGTGTGGCGTTTTTGCGCCGTGAGTTTGGCACGGAGGACGGACGCGGCATTGAATGTGAGGGTAAGAAATATGCCGTGTGGTTCATGGAGGACGGTATCCATCTGGCACAGGGCGACAGCATCCGCACCGGCCACAGCCGCACCACGGTGACGTGGGAGCAGGCGTCGGCACGGATATTGGAGCTGCTGGAGGCGGGAACGTACCTTTCGGCACCAGAGCTGGAGCAGGCGCAGGACAAGGCGCTGCTTGAGATGGGCGACGCCCTGCTGATGACCGCCCGCGATTTGACCCAAGAGGGCCGCGCACAGGGCCTGTTCCCTCAGACGCTGGCCATCCACGACCAGCGCAAGGGCTATCCGGAGCTGGACGAGGATATGGTGGCCTTTGCCAAGAGCGAGGGCGGCCTTGCGCCGTTGGCCGAGGAATACCACGCCTTTCTGAACGCCTATGAGCAGGATCGCAGCATCATGCGTTTTCGACTGTCTGAGTATAGTACACACCGGATCGGCGTGGTGCTGGACGGAATTGACCTGTCGGAGCACAGCTTTTCTGTGCAGCCGGATTTCCTGCGCCGGTGCAAAATGTTCATCACACAGGATGAGATCGACCAGTTCTTCCTGGCGGAGTCTGTGGACAGCCGCTTGGACGTGTATGCCTTTTTCTGCTATCCCCACACGAAGGAGGAGCAGCAGAAATTCATCAAAAGCCGTTTTGGTGAGTACAGCGGCGGCGTGCGCGACGGGTATGACTATACGAGAAGTTCTAAGGGACTGACCTATCAGCGGGAATATGCCGGGAAACAGTATGATGAAGTCAAGCTGAGCATTCCAAATGTGGTTAAGGAGTATGAAAGGCTCATCGCGCAGAAGCGTTTCCCCGGCGAGGATGCCATTGCCGCAATTCCGCAATATGAACGGCGGCAGTTGGCGCGGACAGTGTATTTCGGCTTTTCCGACGCGCCGGACGATGTGCCGAGGCCGTACCCCAAGGGTGTGGACTACTATGACGCCGTTCCCGTCATTGAGGAGCAGTTGGCGGATAAGGCAAAAGCGGCGGAAATGCTGGAAGCCCTGACAGCCTATTTGGATGGCATGGGCGAGGGAGACCGGCACTATGATTCCTGCCAGCAGGCGAGGGAACAGCTTTCGGAATACGTTGACGGCACGTTCAGCCTGTTTAACCATCGGCACGACAGTGGATTGCGGCAAGCGGAGCGGGAAGCGACACCCATAACCCCCACCGGGGAAGTGGGGGTCACGGAGAAACCGGCACAGGAGCAAGAAATATCCCCGCTGCCGCAGGTACAGCAGAGAGAGGAGGAAGCACCGCAGGGACAGGCGGCGATGCCGCCTGTCCCTCACCTGCCGAGAAAAAAAGAGAGGCTGGAGGCCGCCGCCCCGCTGTCGGCGGGCGGCGTCAACTACCGCATCACCGACGATGCTCTGGGTGCAGCACCGCCCAGCCAACGGTATGCCAACAACGTGGCAGCGATACGGCTTTTGAAGCGGGTGGAGGCGGAGAATCGCGCCGCCACGCCGGAGGAACAGGAGGTTTTGGCCAAGTATGTGGGTTGGGGCGGTTTGGCGGACTGCTTCGATCCCAAGCACAGCCGGTATGAGGAACTAAAGGGGCTGCTGTCCGAAACAGAGTACGCCGCGGCGCGGGAATCCACGCTGACCGCCTTCTATACGCCGCCTGTGGTGATCCGTAGCATCTACGCCGCGCTGGGGCAGATGGGCTTCCGGCAGGGCAACGTGCTGGAGCCTGCCTGCGGCGTCGGTCATTTCCTCGGTATGCTGCCGGAGGGCATGGCGGAGAGCAAGGTCTACGGCGTGGAGCTGGATGACGTTTCAGGACGCATCGCCCGTCAGTTGTACCCACGCAGCAGTATTTCCGTTCGCGGCTATGAAAAGATGGACTTCCCCGACAACTTCTTTGACGTGGCTGTGGGCAACGTTCCCTTTGGCCAGTTCAAGGTGCAGGATCGCCGCTATGACCGGCTGAACCTGTCCATCCATGAGTATTTCTTCGCCAAGACACTGGATAAGGTGAGGCCGGGCGGCGTGGTGGCGTTCGTCACCTCCAGCTACACCATGGACAAACGCACCTCTAACGTGCGGAAGTACATTGCCCAGCGGGCGGAGCTGCTGGGCGCGATTCGTTTGCCCAACGATACCTTCAAGGCGGCAGCGGGTACGGAGGTGGTATCGGATATTCTGTTCCTGCAAAAACGTGACCGCATGGTGGACATTGAGCCAGAGTGGGTGCAGTTGGGGACGAATGACGACGGTATCACCATGAACCGTTATTTCATCGACCACCCGGATATGGTGCTGGGCGAGATGAAAATGGTATCGGGACCGTATGGCCCGGAGCCCACCTGTGTGCCGTTTCCGGAGCAGCCGCTGGACAGTCTCCTTGCCAACGCCGTGCAGAATATCCACGGTGAGATCAATGCCTACGACCGGGCGGAGGAGCTGGAGGGAGAAGATCAATCCATCGCGGCAGATCCCACCGTCCGCAATTTTTCCTATACGCTGGTGAATGACAAGCTCTATTACCGTGAGGACAGCCGCATGAACCCGGTGGAGGTGTCCAAGACTGCCGAGAACCGTATTCGTGGCATGGTTGAGCTGCGGGATTGTGTGCGGACGCTGCTGGAGTATCAGACGGAGGACTATCCGGATGGCATGATACGCCAGCAGCAAGCAAAGCTGAACGACCTCTATGACCGCTTTACCCATGACTATGGGCTTATCAACTCACGGGGCAACGCCATCGCCTTTGACCAGGATAGCTCCTATTTCCTGCTGTGTTCGCTGGAGGTGCTGGATGAGGAGGGCGGCCTGAAGCGGAAAGCCGACCTGTTCACCAAACGCACCATCCGCAGCCACCGGCCTGCCGAAAGAGTAGATACGGCGGTGGAGGCACTGGCACTGTCCATCGGGGAGAAAGCCCGCGTAGATATGACGTATATGGGGCAGCTCACCGGCAAGGACGAGGATACCCTGTTCGCGGACTTGCAGGGCGTCGTCTTTCTGAACCCTGATTACGGGGAAAGGGGCGGCGAGAAATACCTGCCCGCCGACGAGTACCTGTCCGGCAATGTGCGCCGGAAGCTGGCGGAGGTGCGGGCAAAAGCGGAAACAGAGCCGCAGTACCTTCCCAATGTGGAGGCATTGGAGAAGGTGCAGCCCGTAGACCTGACCGCCAGTGAGATCTCCGTGCGGCTGGGTGCCACATGGCTGAATCCGGAGTATATCCGGCAGTTTATCTTTGAGACGCTGGACACATCCCGCCGTGCACGGTGGGACATTAAGGTGCATTACTCCCGAATCACCGGCGAGTGGCGCATCGAGGGCAAGAGCAAGGATAGCTATAATGTCAAGGCGTACAGCACCTACGGTACGTCGCGGGCCAGTGCCTACGACATCATCGAGAGCAGTCTGAACCTGAAAGACGTCCGCATTTTCGACTATCAGTATGATACGGACGGGCGGCGTGTGGCGGTACTCAACAAAAAGGAGACCGCCATCGCACAGGGCAAGCAGGAGCTGCTGAAGGAGGCGTTTTCTGAGTGGATATGGAAAGACCCGGAACGGCGGGAGAAGATCTGCAAGGCATACAATATCCTGTTCAACAGCAACCGCCCACGGGAATACGACGGCAGCCACATCAACTTTTCTGGCATGAATCCGGAGATCACCCTGCGGAAGCATCAGGTGAACGCCATCGCCCACATCCTCTATGGCGGTAATACGCTGCTGGCACACGTAGTGGGGGCAGGGAAGAGTGCGACACGTTCGTAACTGAAAAGGTTACGCACAAGTCAGCTAACAATAGAAT
>ENA-OXWL01000238-OXWL01000238.1-human-gut-metagenome-genome-assembly--contig:-NODE-238-length-12899-cov-11.183821_pt1 | contig 12899 bp, 6 predicted proteins | sample MGYA00244691_ERZ652725 | MGnify/ENA primary metagenome ERZ652725 (study PRJEB26926, sample SAMN06164455) | human gut metagenome | biome: ENVO:00009003; feature: ENVO:2100002; material: ENVO:00002003... | reverse complement strand
ATGGGTCCTGACCATCCGTTTCGATATTGAGGAAGCGTACCAGGCCTACATGAAAAAACATCAAAAGGAAATAGAACGGGAAGCGGCCCGGCTCATCAGGGAGGGCCTCATCAAGATTGAATGATCACCTTTTCCTGTAGAAAAAGAGAAGAACATCGGCAAACCGGCATTGGAATGCGCCTGTCTTCTGCCGCATTGGCTGTATACCCTCACCTCTAAGAGAACTCCTAACTCATCACATCAGTAAGGCGGCTATGGCTCCCACGCCAAACGCCGATTTCATGATGAAGCCGGAGCATCAGGGTTTGTTTCCGCCACCTCCAGGCAGACGGACTGGAAGGCCTTTTTCCAGCGGATGCGGATGCCGGCGTCCATCAGGAAATCGCCGCCCAGCACCTGTTCGTGAACGTTCGTGAGAGAGCCGTCTTCATTCATGTTGATTTCCCGCACCAGGTACCTGGCGGCAGGATTCAGGCCTTTCAGGCGCAGGGGTGGAGGGGAATCCGCCAGCCATTTATCCATCAGCCAGGCGAAAACGACAGCCCGTTTTCCGCATACATACATCAGGGAGGCCACCCGGCTTTCATACGGGGACGATAGGCGGTACAAGTCCCCGAACTGGACTACGGGACGGATGCGCTTGTATTCCGCCAGAGCACGTTTGGCAAAGGCTATGTCCTCCTCCGTCATGTCGCATGGCTGGAGTTCAAAGCCAAGCCGTCCGGACATGGCCACGTCAAACCGGAATTTGAGCGGCGTGGAGCGGCCCGTCTGGTGGTTGGGGGAGGCTGTCACATGGGCGGCCATGGAAAGAGCCGGGAACAGGTGGCCTATGCCCCACTGCATGAACACGCGTTCATAAGCGTCCGTATTGTCGGACGTCCAGAATTCATGATGCCTCCGCATGGTTCCATAGTCGGCGCGGCCTCCGCCGGAAGAACAGGCCTGGAATGTCACATCCGGGAATTCCGCCGCCAGCGTATCAAGAACGTGTTCATAGCCCCGCACATAGTCAATGGGCAGATTCCCCTGGCGGCAGGCGTCCAGCCAGGGAGAGCCGGGGTCGGAAATTTTGCGGTTGCAATCCCATTTGACGTAGGAAATGCCCGGATGTTCTCCAAGCAGCTTCCGCATGGCGTCAAGAATGTACCTGCATACATGAGGATTGCTCAGGTCCAGCAAATACTGGCTGCGTTCCTGCCTGTTTTCCCGATGCGGGAGACCGATGACCCACTCCGGATGGTTCTGATAAAGCTCCGAATGAGGGTTCACCATTTCCGGCTCCACCCAGATGCCGAAGCGTATCCCCAGTTCTTCCGCATGGCGGATAAGGCCTTCCAGCCCATGGGGCAATTTAGCGCGGTTCACCTGCCAGTCCCCCAATCCCGCGCGGGCGTCATTGCGGGGGAACCGGTTGCCGAACCAGCCGTCATCCAGCACGAAAAGCTCTATCCCCAAGTCCGCCGCACGTTTCATCATGCCGTGCAGCACTTTTTCCGTAAAGGTAAAATACACCCCCTCCCAGGAATTCAGCAAGGTTGGCCTCTCTGTTCCTCCGCCGCGCAGGCCGTAGCGGCGCGCCCAGCGGTGGATGCGCCGGGAGGCCTCTCCCTTGCCGTTTTTACTGTGCGTCAGAATGAGGGGCGGCGTTTCAAACACGCCGCCGCCGTCCAGCAGATAGGGCGCGGGAGCCGTATCCAGTCCCGCTCCGGCAAAAAGGTAATGATACGGGCTGTGCCGGAACCATATCCGGTAATTGCCGGACCATGCCAGCGCCCCCAGAACAACCTCCCCGGAATCCTCCCGCGCCGGACCGTCCAGAGAGATGATGAATCCGGGGCTTCCCTCCTGGGCGGTGCGGGTGCCGGTTCCGGATACCAGGGCAAGTTCATGCCCCCGGGCCACTTCTTCCTCACTCATCAGGGACTCGCCGCCCCAGGTACCGCGGAAGCTGGTGACGAAGTACCGTTCTGCGCGCAAACCCAGTTGTGCGGACGCAGCGCGGTGCAGGCGGATGCCTTCTTTCCCTTCGTTCCGAACAACCGCCCACTGCAAAAAGGTGTCCGATTCCCTGTGAGAGCGCACGTGGATTTCCACCCGCATAGGGTAGGAAGGGTCCTTCCCATAGAAGACGGCTTCTTCCCGGTCGTCATCCAGTTCCAGCACTTCCCAACCCTGGCATTCCAGGCTCAGGGAAAGGGCCCCGTCCGCCTGGGTCACGCAAATGCAGTACTCGCCGGACGCATTGGGAAGCCCTGTTACGGAATCCGCCAGGGAGGAATACAGGAGAGGAGCATCCGCGGCGTTTTCCAGGGCATCCTCCGGCTGATGCAGCCTCGGGCCGTAATAGGCGCGGCGCACACGACCCTGTTCATCTTTGCACAGGGTCATCTGGGAGGAACGGGTCAGCAAATGAACGGAATCCGGAGTCATAATCGGCAAACGTGGAAGGGGCCAGTTACTTATGCAGGCAGGCAAAAATGTTCCTGCCTTATCCACATTAAGGGCCTCCGCGGACGAGGAAGTCAATGGCAAAATGACAGGAGCTGCCGAACGGCTTCCCTACTCCTTCCACAGAAGGGAAGAGGGGCGGAATTTCATGGTTTTCGATTCATGCACCAGCAACCTGCCGCCGTTTTCCGGATGGCGTACGATGCGGGCGCGGCGGTGCTTGACGCGGAAAGTGCCAAAACCCCGGAATTTCACCAGCGACCGCCTCCGGACCGACCGCGCAATCGTATCCAGCACCGCGTTCAACGCGTGTTCCGCCTGCCGGGAAGTAACGTCCTTCCCCAGCTCACGCTGGAGCTCCCTGATAAATTGTGTTTTATTCATAGGCCTCCCAGCATGACCTGCCCCGTTTTTCCGGTAAAGAGGCAACGGCGCGCGCTCATTCCTGCCACCATACCCATACAAATGCCCCCTTCCGTTCCGGTCTGCGAGTTTCCTCCTTGCCCCCGCGGACCAGCCCCATTAAGGTTCCGGGGAAATGCCTCCCCCTGCCGCTGATGCCCCGTGCCCGGAACAAGCGTTCAACGCAACCGCGCTGAAGTGGCACACCTGCGCCTGGCTTCTGCTGCCTGTCCTGGTGTTCCTGACCGGGTGGATGCACTGGTACGCCGCTCTCCCTCTCACGCTCCTGATGGCGGCGGGACTGACGCCCCGAGAACGCAAGGAACCGCAAACAAGGGATTCTCTCCCCGCCTTCCCCCTGTTCACCCGCTCTTCATTTCTCGCCCTGGCGGCGTTTGCCGCCCTGATGGCGCTTTCCGGCTGGGGGGAGTGGGTCAACCAGCACCCTGACCATATCGTCAGAAATGCCTGTCTGCGTGAATTGGTCGCCAGTCCGTGGCCTGTCATCTTTCCGGACGGGAACGTGCTGATTTACAACACGGGGTTCTGGCTGGTTCCAGCCCTGGCGGGAAAACTGGCGGGGCTGGACGCCGCGCGCGTGCTTGTCGTTCTGTGGGGAGCCTGGGGCCTGTTCCTTACCTGGCTGTGGCTCTGCGTTTTCTCCGGACGCCGCTCCCTGCTGCTCGCCCTGCTGATGGCGGCATTCGGCTCTCTGCTGAATTTCCAGTGCTGGCTGGGGCTGGATCTGTTCCGCCTGCATTATTTTGGTACAGCGGAACAAATCATGTGCAGCGCAAACGCATCCATTCCTGTTCTGCTCTTTTTCATCTTCCTGGCTTCAGGACGCATGCCCCTGCCCTGGATACCCCTTCTGTTCGCAGCCACGGCCTTTTATTCCCCCCTCGCGGCCCTCGGTGGGCTTCCCCTGGCGGCCTGCCAGTGGCGCCGCCAATGGAAAGGCGTCCTCCCTCTCCGGGATGTCCTGCTCCATCCTTCCTTTTCGGCCGCCGTTCTGCTGGGAACGTGTTTTCTTCTTTATTATGGGGCGGTAAACGCGCCATCCTCCCACATGGGCATGCGGCCTTTTTATACGCATCCGGGGGATTTCCTGCTTATGGCGACCTCATTCCTGCTGTACGCCCTGTTCTGCTGGCGGGATTTCCGCAAGAATCCCCTCTTCATCTGTACGCTGGCAACCGGCCTGATTCTGCCTTTCTTTTACGTGAACGGAGACGTCAATGACCTGCTTTGCAAAGGAAGCGTTCCGGTCATGGCCTGCCTGCTTGCCTTTCTGGCTTCCTCCTGGACGCGGCATCCCGGTCTCCGCGTCTGGATATGGCTTTTGCTGGCGTTCGGACTGGCGCCCCGGTTCAACATTCCCTATTATTGCTGTTCTTCCAGCGCCCTCCAGGAGTTTCTGGCGCCTCCGGCTTCGGAAACAGAATCTCCTTCCTTCGCCAGCCGGGAATGGAAACAGCTTTTCTATGCGCCCCAGGCGCGCCGTCAGGATGAATGGGGCCGCACCATGCACCACCCCGGACACCGGTGGTATCCCTACTATTCCGGCACGCCGCGCCCATGGCTGCGCTTCATTTACCGTTTTTAGAAGAGTAATACCTCATGATGCCGGATGAGGGCGGCAAAATCGGGCAGCTTGCCCGTGTGCAGGTATTAAATTTGACCTCCGATGTCCCTAAACTTTTCAATGAAAGCGACGATTTTTTGAAAGACGCTCTGTTTCTTCGTTAGATATTGAGGGTTTAACGGACTCATCTTCGGCAGAATAGCATTGAGGTCAGCGCCGTTCTCGCTGGCGTACTTCCGTTTCAAAGATGTTTGAATATATCGCTTTGCGGCTTCCTCGTTCAGTTTCTCTTCCGTAATCAGAGCATCAGCTTCCTTTTTCTGTTTCTCCTGGGCATAAGTAAAGAAAGCGGCAATAATATCAGTCTTATCTCGCATCGATTCCAAATCCGTTTCATTGATAAAATCAACCAGGAGGCTCTCTTTTGCCCTGTTCCCGATGCTCGCTCTGATAACACGGCGCACCTCATCTACCAATGCAGGCTTGTCCTTCGTTTTCCTGTTGTGTTCGAAAATCAGTCCGAGGATATAGTCGAGATCTATTTCCTGAGATTTAAGCAGATCAATTTCAAAGACCACATCATCCCAGTCTATTTTTGAATCTTCCGGAGCTTTACCGTTCCTCTCACGTCTGAACCAGTCCCGGATATCATTGTACGCCGAACGATAATCCTGTACGGTTCGCTCTTTCAGTACATCAATGCCCTGCATGGCTGCAATATCTTCATCAGTCAAGAAGTTGGCATTCTTAAACGCTTCAAGAGCCGCACGATTCTCTTTGTCTATTTTTTGCAGGGCTTTGAGCTGCGTAAACTCATCGTAGTTTTGTAAAATATTTTCTATCCGTAGATATTCTCCGAACAGCTTAACAAAGGATTTTTTATCTGCTTCCGTCACTATCTCATCCGGGGCAGGGAATTTTTCTTTCAGTTCCATGACAACTTCCACATACCCTTTTCTCGCCTCGCCGGTGGCAATATCCTTAAATCCTTCAAGGTATTCCTTGTAGCTCTTTTCAAGCACTACGTTCCTTGTGTTCTTATCTCCAAACAGAGTGATCGCATCTATTGTAGATTGTTCCAAATCCCTGAACGTGACGATATTGCCGAAAGTTTTGGTTGCGTCATAAATGCGATTGGTACGTGAAAACGCCTGCATCAGACCGTGATAACGCAGATTCTTGTCTACAAACAGAGTGTTCAAAGCAGGAGCATCAAAACCGGTAAGGAACATACCGACCACAATGAGCAAGTCAACTTCCCGGTTTTTTACTCTTTTGGCCAAATCGCGATAATAGTTTTGGAACTCTTTACTATCCACTCCAAAGTTTGTTTTAAACATCACGTTGTAATCGCCAATCGCTTTTGCCAAAAACTCTTTGGCGCTGCTGTCCATTGCCGAAGGGTCAAAATTTTCATCTTTGATATCGCCCTTAGCGCTTTGTTCTTCATTTGGGACGAAAGAAAATATGGTGGCAATTTTCAGGGGCCTGTCACTTTCTTTCTGCAGATTGTTCAATTCCTGATAATACAGTTTGGCAGCCTCAACGCTGTTTACTGCGAACATGGCATTAAAACCCTTGTTATTCCCTTGCGTTCTATGGGTTTTTATCCTGAAATTCTGCAGGATGTATTGAGAAATCCCTTTGATCCGGTCTGGATGAAGCAAAAGCTTTTGATTTTCTGCCGCATTTAACTTGATTTCATCTTTTTCAGTTTCCAAATTCTTAAACCGTGGACGAACATCGTTGTAGTCCACTTTGAACTTCAAAACCTTTTCATCACGTATGGCGTCTGTGATGACATACGAATGCAGCTCACGGCCGAACACACTGGCCGTAGTCTCCGCCCCCAAAGCATTCTCAGGAAAAATAGGGGTCCCCGTAAAGCCAAATTGGTAATATCTCTTGAATCTCTTTTTCAGATTCTTCTGCGCTTCTCCGAATTGGGAACGGTGGCACTCATCGAAGATAAATACAACCTGCTTTTGATAGACAGGCAAGTCGCTTTCGCTCTTCATGAGGTTGTTCAGCTTTTGAATGGTCGTGACAATGATTTTGTTGTTATTTTTCTCTGTGTTCCGCTTCAGTCCTGCCGTGCTTTCTGATCCATTGACGCTATCGGGCGAGAAACGTTGATATTCTTTCATCGTCTGATAGTCCAAATCCTTGCGGTCAACAACAAAGAACACCTTGTCGATAAAATCAAGTTGGGTGGCAAGCTGCGCGGCCTTAAAACTCGTCAGAGTTTTGCCAGACCCCGTGGTGTGCCAGATGTATCCGCCTCCTTCCGGATTGCTCCATTTCTTAGCCTGGTAAGAGCTCTTTATCTTCCACAAGATGCGTTCCGTTGCCGCAATCTGGTAGGGGCGCATAATGAGCAGCGTGTTACTGGCATCAAACACCGAATATGTGAAAAGAACCTGCAGCAGCGTATTTTTCTGGAAAAATGTCGCCGTAAAATCCTTTAAGTCTTTAATCAACATATTGTCCGACTTCGCCCAGTTCATCGTAAAGTCAAAACTGTTTTTATCGCGCTTTACGGTATTGGCAAAATAACGGGTGTCCGTACCGTTGGAGATGACGAAAACCTGTAAGTATTTATAAAGTGAACTTTCGCTGTTGAAGCTCTCTTTGCTGTAGCGATGCACCTGATTAAAAGCCTCGCGGATAGCCACACCCCGCTTTTTCAGCTCTACCTGCACCATAGGCAACCCATTTACCAGTATCGTGACATCGTAACGGTTCGCTTGTTCCCCGAACTGCTCAAACTGATTAATCACCTGTACTTTGTTGCGGGCAATATTCGTCTTGTCTGCCAAGTATATATTCTCAATATGCCCATCATCAAACACAAAGTCATAGAAGTAATCACCGTGTATTTTTTTCGTTTTTTCAACAGGGCTGTCGCTCTTCTTGTCCAGATATTCCTCCAGAAAGCGACCCCATTCAGAATCGGTAAAAACGATATTGTTGAATGCCTGCAACTGGTTTCTCGCATTGCAGAGCAGGGCGTCAGGCGTAACAAGGCTGGGAACATATTCGTAACCTTGTGATATCAAGTCTTCTATGAATTCACGTTCCAAAGCCGCCTCTGTCTGATAACCTGCGTGCGGCTCGTTTACTATTGAACTCCTGGTGTAGCTGTCGAGAACGATAAAGTTCTGTAATTCCGCTATGGTGCTGTATTGTGTCATTGCAGATCCTCTTTCCAGTACTTGTTATCAATTAAATGCTTTAATAAAAATCCCACAGTTTGCTTTTCTGCTTCTGTCGGTTCCGCCACAGCTTCATTGGATAATGTAGAGTGACTTGTAAACTGAATAATCCTGTTATAGTAGGTTCGCCTGTCATCAGGCAACAAATCAGACCATTGGGGATACCCTAAGAAGTTTGCCGTTTTTTCGTAAAGGTTGCGCAGTAGCGTGAAATGGTATTTCTGAACAGTGCCTGAATCAAGCGCCTCTTCGATAGTCTGCTTTAGGAAAAGATGATAGGAAAAACTTTTGTTTGAATCTCCTTTCTTTTCTTCAAGTTTAAAAGTCCCATCTTCATATTTACTTAGCATATAGCCTGCCTCAGCCTTTAATGCATTATAAATTACATTATAGAACAAAGGATTGTGCGTCGTAATGATAAATTTTAATTTATTTAAATTATAATCACTACTTTTTATAACTTCTGCTATATTGACAGCCAATTCTATTAAATGATTTTCATCCAGCGAACTTACAGGATCGTCTATGAAAAAGTATTCCAAATCATCAAACTTGCTTGTCGGGCGATCTTCCGGCTCCAGAACATTCAGTACTTCGACTACCTCTTTCAGCAGACTGTAAAACACGCACCAAATAAAACAACTTTCTTCGCCTCTCGATATTTTGATATTATCAATTCGCTCTTCGTTGCCGCCTTCTATAGAAAAGGAAACCTCATTATAATCTTCATTAAAACGTGGAGTCAGTTTATCATTGGTATAGTGCTGAAAATTAGTTATAATATTACTGTCTTGTCCTTCATCTTCAAGCACCCAGTCAGTAAAGGCATTAGGACATATCACCAGCTTCCTGTTTGTATCCCCGGCCAGATCATTATCCCAATAGAACAAATCTTCAGTAAAAGCATTATAATACAATACTTTTACGCCAGTATCCCCGTCTTGCGCTTCTTCTTCCTCATGCTTGGGCGACACCAACTCTTTGAATGCGCGAGACAGCCGCGTCTTTCCCACACCGTTAAAGGCATAGATAAGCTGAACCTTCTTTGGGCTGTTTTTTAACTCCTGAGCTATTTCTGTCAATGTTTCTCCCATATTCAGGCCGTTGCTTTATTATCAGGGAATGATAATAATTGGTTACGGTAATATTCATACTGTTTTCTACGCAGTTCTATTTCCTTTGGCAAGCCTTCACTGATGGAGGTTGTCAGCATATCGAACTTGTCGAGAATGGAGACAATGCGGCGTTGCTCTTCGAGCGAAGGAACAGGGATTATATAATCCATTATTTTCTGCTTGCTGCCACGAGGCATCTTTGCTCCTTTGGCAAATTGCATATTGTAGTTAAAGAATTTATCGTCCGCTAATACATGGTATAGATATTTAACATCCACTGATTGGTCTGTTAAATGAATTACCAAGACATCTCCACTTGCACCACCTTCATTATAAGCCAACCATATCTTCTTTAAATAAGGACGAATATTGCCTATTAGTACGTCACCTACAACATAGGCAGTTAAATTCCCTTTAGTGGGAACGTAATTTGATCCTACTTTGCCAGCTCTATTTTGCAAAAGGTTATCAACGCCGACATAATTAGCTTTTTTCATAGCTGCCGCATTTATTCTCTTATGCGAGTATTCTGCAATTTCTCTCAGCTTTTTAAACAATATTACCCCCCCCGATTTATTTAACACACTGAAAGACAATAGTTTATTGCGATAATACTCATACTGTTTCTTTCTCGCTGTAAGCTCCGCTGTAAGCTCCGCTGTAAGCTCCGCTGTAAGCTCCGTGAAATTGTCCAGAATACGGACAATTTCACTCTGCACCTCAAGTGGTGGTAAAGGAATTTCAAACGCTGAATAAACAGAAATCCATAATCTCTTGTGTTCAGAGGAAGTGAATCCTATGTTTCCCATGACATGAAAGAGGTATCTTAAAGTTATTTTTTTAGGTTTCGCTTTAAGCATTTTCATTGCAGAAGATTTCACCTTAAAAGGGAAATCCACCCATTTGAGTGCTCCTGTGAAATCATCAAAGATAATAACAGGATTATCTTTTGATGCTTCATAAATGCCATCTGTTTCATCAGTATATCCAAGAATAAAGGATTGTCCTGCTGTAAGTACAGGTATTTTAAAATTATCATTATAATCTGTACTATTTACAATGTATTTTGATGGCTGTTCATAGTCGGCTACTTCACCAATAGCAATAAATTCTACACCATTCGGGCAAAGCTCCTGTATCAGCTCGTCTAGTCTACTCATTTTATGTCACCTCCCTTTAACATCTGCTTGACTACATCGGTCAGAAAAGCCGTTCCTGTTATTGCCGGCTCATTATTCATCCTCCAACTCCTTAATAATCGCGTCAATATCCGCACGCAGCGCATCTATCCTCTTCACCGTTTGCTTTACCTCGGCATTCAGCCTGGCAATATCAATCGCCTCGCGCGTATCTTTCGCCTCTACATATGAACTCACAGAGAGGTTATAGCCATTCTCCGCAATCTTGCTGTTATCTACTAATGCCGCAACATATTCCACCGGTTCCTTCCTGTCGAATATATCGACTATTCTTTCTATGTGCTCATCTGTCAGGACATTGTTATTGGTCTGCTTTTTAAAGAAATCTTCTCCGCTGGCATCAATGAATTGCGTCTTCGTATCAGCCTTGTGCCTGGACAGCACGAGGATATTCACGGCGATGCTCGTTCCATAGAAGAGATTGGGAGGCAATGCAATGACCGTTTCCACAAAGTTGCCGTCCACAAGATATTTTCTTATCTTCTGTTCCGCACCGCCACGGTAGAAGATGCCGGGGAAACAGACAATGGCAGCCCTCCCTCTGGCGGAAAGATAGCTGAGGGCGTGAAGCACAAAAGCAAAGTCAGCTTTTGACTTTGGCGCTAACACCCCTGCCGGGGCAAAGCGGTCGTCATTGATAAGCGTTGGGTCGTCGCTTCCCACCCAATTGACAGAGTATGGCGGATTTGAGACGATGGCGTCAAATGGTTTTTCATCGCCATATTGGGGATTGATCAGCGTATTGCCCAACGCTATGTCGAACTTGTCATAATTGATATTATGCAAGAACATATTCATCCGCGCCAGGTTGTAAGTGGTGTGGTTGATTTCCTGCCCGAAAAAGCCATCTTCAATAAGATGCGCATCAAACTGTTTCTTCGCCTGAAGCAGCAACGAACCCGAACCACAAGCCGGATCATAAATCTTGTTGACGGAAGTCAATCCCGACATAGCTAATCGCGCTATCAGCTTTGATACATTTTGAGGCGTAAAGAACTCTCCGCCGGATTTGCCGGCATTGGCGGCGTAATTGGAAATCAGGAACTCGTAAGCATCTCCGAAAAGATCTATCTCATTATCTTCAAAATTACCGAAATCAAGGCTTTCCACACCTTTGATGACGGCCGCCAAACGCCTGTTTTTCTCCTCCACGGTGTTGCCCAAACGGTTGCTTGTGGTGTCAAAATCGGCAAATAGTCCCTTTATGTCGTGCTCGGACGGATACCCATTGGCAGAACTCTCTATCGCATCGAAAATAGCTGCCAAGTCCGTGTTCAGATTAGGATTGTTGTTGGCATTCTTTGCTATATTCACAAAGAGCTGAGTAGGATAGATGAAATACCCTTTTGTCCTGGTGGCGTCATCTTTTATCACAGGGGTGATAACGTCATCCGACATATTCGCATAGTTGACGCTCTCGTCACCGCCTTCAATGAAGTTGGTGAAGTTCTCACTGATAAACCGATAAAAAAGAGCTCCTAAGACAAACTGCTTAAAATCCCAGCCGTCAACGGCGCCACGCACTTCGTTGGCGATTTTCCAAATAGTAGATTGCAATTCATCTCTTTGCTTTATACTGGTCATATTAATTAAATTATTCTTAATTCAGATTACAAAGTTAAAATATCAACACGTCAGGACTTGATAAACCAACAAAAACCATAAGCTGCCATTCCCGGCGCTACGTGTCAAAAATCACTTTTCAACGGATAACCGTTTGAAACCGTTCCGCTTCATCATTCCGCTTTTGCCGCCGTCATTATTTGGCTTCGCGGATACCTTGCCATTAAGCATTTCAATTCAGCTTCTTCCGGTTTACATGATTATTCCAGGCTTCTTCAATAATTCCGGCAAGAGGCTTTCCATACTTGTCCACTTCACTTTTGGTGAACAGGCTCTTGATCAATTCTCCGGAAACAGGGTCAATGATAAACACGGCGGGAGGGCCAAGAACCACATACGGCGCACGGGGGGAATCCACACACCCCACGATTTTTGCGGCTTCTTCCGGAACCATCTTGAATTTAAACGTTCCCGGGGAATTGCCCGGCACCTGTTTAGTGTCCACCAGCCAGAATATAAATTTCTTCCCGGCGGCATTTTTGAAATTTGTTTTTTTAATATATTCCCTGGTAAAAATATTACACCGGGAACACCATGAAGAACCGGTCAGGTAAATCACCAGCGGCAGCTTTTTCTTCATAGCTTCATTACGGAGTTTGTCAAAAACGGGGCTGCCCGATTTATTGACTTCAGGTATCCTGTTTTTATTGGCAAACCCGAAAATGGGAGGACGCTGTTGAGCTATGCCGGCCTGAGGGGCAAACAGCCCTGAAACCACAGCGGAACAACATAAAAAAAGGAAAGGCCTCATACGTGTTCCTACTATAGATACTATCCCGGGATAGTCAAACAGCAACCGTTTCCCGGTTTCCGGGAAAAAAGAAATGCCCTTTACATGAACCATAGCAGGGCTATTCACTTGCCAAGTCCGAATGAAGCTGTAAGAATCCGCGCCATGAGAAAGCTCCTGATCCGCTCCTGTCTGATTGCCGGGCTGACCTGGACCTATTCCTGCGCCTCCAACAAGGAAACGGCGCCTCAGGCCCCCGCCCCGGTTCCAGCCGTTCAGCCGGAACAAACCGCCCCGGCGGACCATCCCGCACCCTGGGCTCCCGCTCCGGCGCAACAGGAAATTCTTCCAGAGGATGAGAATGAAGAGTCCGCTCCGGGACCAGCTGTCTTGCCGGGCGATTTCCGCCCCGGACTGCGCACCCCCCGGCTGCCGGAAACCCTGCTGTACGATCTGGACGGCAAGCTGATTACCCCTTCCGCCCCATAATCTTTTCCCACCACCATGACTGCGACCATTCCCAAGGGTTTCCACCCCGAACCTTTTTCCTACCACCAGGAGCTTGAACTGGATATTGAC
>ENA-OXWL01000194-OXWL01000194.1-human-gut-metagenome-genome-assembly--contig:-NODE-194-length-14501-cov-5.150284_pt1 | contig 14501 bp, 9 predicted proteins | sample MGYA00244691_ERZ652725 | MGnify/ENA primary metagenome ERZ652725 (study PRJEB26926, sample SAMN06164455) | human gut metagenome | biome: ENVO:00009003; feature: ENVO:2100002; material: ENVO:00002003... | reverse complement strand
TTAGGGTCTCGTGGGCTCGGAGATGTGTATAAGGGACAGCTTCTACCCGATTGACGAAACTTTCTTTATCAACCAGTGTGCCGTATTGAAAAGGTGATTTCATAAGCTTTCTGTTCTTGATTTAATGACAAATATACAAATTATACATCAATGTATAATACATCTATGTATAATTTTGTTTGAGCACATGTGCAAAAACACCCACTTTTTGCACATGAAACGGAGAACGTGAGCAAAAAAGCCTTATTTTTGCTCACGTTATTGATTCCGAGTATAGTATTAAACACAAATATACCATGAAAAGTAAGACTCTTGCATTGATTCTATTATGCTGCGCCGCCTCGCTGGGCGCTAAAGTAAAACTGCCTGCACTGGTAGGCGACAACATGATACTGCAGCAGCAGACTGAAGTGAAACTGTGGGGAACGGCTGCACCGAAAGCCGAAGTACGCGTCACGCCTTCGTGGAACGGACAAACCTCCACTTGCCGTGCCGATAAGGACGGACGTTGGCTGCTTGCCGTGAAAACTCCGGCAGCAGGATACACGCCTTATGAGATAACCTTTGATGATGGAGAAAAAACTACGTTGACGAATGTCCTAATTGGTGAAGTATGGCTTGCTTCCGGTCAGAGTAATATGGAAATGCCCTTGAAAGGTTTTGCCGGCTGTTGCATCATGAATGGGGTGGATGATATCATAGCTTCTGCCGAAAATAAGGGTGTGCGCATGTTCACCGTTCCCAAGCACCAGACTTATGAACTGCAAACCGACTGCAAAGGTAGCTGGAACATATCTTCCATAGAAACCGCACCCGATTTCAGTGCGACGGCCTACTATTTTGCCACTTCGTTGAGCCGTGCCCTCCGGATTCCGGTCGGCATCATCTGTAGCGCTTACGGTGGATCCACTGTAGAAGGTTGGATAAGCCGTGAACTGCTGGAAAACTATCCAGACATATCTCTCAACCCCGATTCCATCGAACGCCTGCATCCCATGCTCCGCCCCATGCTGATGTACAATGCCATGCTGAAGCCGCTTCAGAACTATACCATCAAAGGGTTCATCTGGTATCAGGGAGAGTCGAACGTAGGTCGCCATGAAACATATGCCGAACGCTTGGCCGACATGGTGCAGCTGTGGCGCAAGGAATGGGGGCTGGGCGAATTGCCTTTCTACTTTGCCGAAATAGCGCCGTACGCCTATGGAGGTACCCAGCAAGAGAAAGCTGCTTACCTACGTGAAGCGCAATTCCGTGCCCAAAGCCTGATTCCGAACAGTGCCATGATTTCGACAAACGACCTTGTAGAGCCTTATGAGATGTACAATATCCATCCCCGCAACAAGACAAAGGTAGGTCAACGCTTGAGCTATCTGGCATTGAACCTTACCTATGGATTGAAGCAGATACACTGTTTCGGCCCACAATATAAGTCATGGACTGCTAAAGGCAGTGAAGCATGGGTTTCCTTCGACCATTTGGAAATGGGTATCTGTCGCAACTATGACCTTCGCGGTTTCGAAGTGGCGGGTGAGGACCGTGTGTTCCATCCTGCCGACAAAGTATGGCTGCACTGGCAGACGAATGAAGTGGTAATCTCTTCAGAAAAGGTATCCCATCCCGTCAGCGTGCGCTATTGTTTCCATGATTTCCAGATTGGTACGATGATCGGTGGGAATGAACTGCCTACCATTCCGTTCCGTACGGATAATTGGTGAAAGAGTGAAAAGTATATAAACACTTTCATTATACTATAATATTGGGCGCGGGTTACGCGGAATCCACGGATGCAGTAAACTAAATCCGTGTAATCCGCGCCTAAAAGAAAATATCCAGAGGGTTTTGTTCCCCCTCTGTCTTTTATTGTTTCAGCAACTGTTCTGCTGCAAGTACCAGGAACATATAGTGGGACGAACCTCCTCCCAACACATACTCAGTCTGTTGCCAGAGGAACGGGAACGTCAGGAGTTCCGGGAAGTCGGGACGGATAAGCGCCGTACCGGAAATGACTCCACCGGGAATGTACGACCAGTCTGCGCGGTTCAGTCCGTAGCCTACAGTGGCTGATTGTGCGCCGACACCCGAGGCGAAGGAAGCCTGGTTGGAGCCCGGGTGGCATCCGAGAATGAAGTTGAGGGCATTGAATACCGGTGCTTTCGGGAATATTTCCGGATAGGCGGTTGTCAGGAAGTAGTGCTGGAAGCCGAAACGCTGTATATCCCAGCCTGCACCCCAGATGTTCGGACGGTAGGGAACGCCATAGGGAGTCTCCTGCACTTGTTTGTTCAGTTCTTGTTCATATCCGGTCAAAGCTTTGCGGAAAGCTGCTGAAAAGGCTTTGGCTTTCTTGTTCTTCATCTGTGCGAACAGTTTTTCCACACGTGCCGTGTACCAGCCGATGCGGCCTATCTGCTTGATGATGAGCTCCTGGTTGTCCAGAATGAAGTCCATATAGGGTTGTTCGCCGGTGGTGAGGTACAGCTCTACGGCTGCCTGCACTTTGGGGAACAAGGCTCTGTTGTTGCCGCTTCCGGTAGAAGCATATACTTTGCGAGCAATGTCGAGGCAATGCACACTCAATGTATCATTGAAACCTTTCAATACACGTGATACGGCAGCCAGCTGGGCAGCTGTCGACAGTTCCCGTCCGGGGTTATCCTCCGTAAATATCCAGCGGTCGTCTTCATTACCGATTTTCCCGTCGGTCATGGCGGCGGCATCACCCAGAAGTACGTACTGGCGCAGGTCGTTGCAGATGATTCCCCGGTAGAGACGTCCCAGTGCCAGGTAGCCGTTGACTACCGTAAGGGCGCCGTTCTCTACTTGTTGCAGCAAGTCATTCTTACCGTCGGGCTGGTGGATTTCCGTCACACGGTTTATCTGGTCGATGGAAGTCACGTCGAGATTCGGGTGGAAAGCTTCGTAGGCCAGTGCCAGGATATAGGATTCTCCGGCTTGGGATTCGATGCGGAGGTCAAAGTCTCCGGCATCGTGCCAGCCGCCTATGTTCACTCCGGGAACCACTTCACCCGGTTTGAACTTGGACAGGCCCTCTTTCTGGTCGTAGCCGTCGATATGATTGTGTGCCGGTGCCATCTGGGCATCGTCCATGTGGCAGCAGTCGTGCCATACGCGGTATTTTTCGTTGACGCGCATGTGGCACATCTGTACGGGAAGGAAGTATTCCAGTACGGGTTGCCATACGCCACGGGCATATACGTCATTGTCGATGCGGAAGATGGGAGACACGGAGGTATTGTATTTAATCTTATAAAGCCCTGGTTCCTTTACATCTGTGAAGTTTACTTTCAGATAGTTATACCTCAAGAATTTACCCCAGTTGGCAGGAGTGACGTTCTTGACAACCTTTTCGCCGTCGGCATCAATGCGGATGATTTGTGCCGTTTCCTTTCTGTTGTCACGTATATCCATTTCGATGACGGCTTCCTTGTCCTGAGTGGGATGATAACCTATCTGTGAAGTCTGGATAACCGGCTGATACATCCAGTCGGCCACTACGTTCGGAGTGATAATCCATTTGACGGCACCTTTGGTGACACCCGGTTTTATGTTGCTGCGCAGTACGAACCAGCCGTTGTTGTGGTTCATACGCCCGTCAAACAGTTGCAGGTCACCGCTCAATGATTCGATGGTAACTTTGTTGTAAGGGTCATCGGGCCGGGAGGTGAACTTGGTTCCTTTGGCATAAGGTTCGCTGATGATGTCGTCTGCCACAATCGGGCTGTAACCTTTTCCTATCAGTTTGTCCATGTCTGCCAGCGATTTTTTGCCGTCATGGTAGTTTCCTGTATGCAGATAGTTGGGCTGGGTTGTCATCAGGGGGGAGTTGGGCTGTTGCGGGAAGATGCCGCTCTGACCGTCCATAATCCAGGGCTTGCCGAAGAGGGAACCCGGGAAGAATTCAAGGTTGAAGCCCACTTTTCCGATGAATTCCTGGGGAATGGGGCGGTCAAGATCTACGGTCACCTCTATGTTTTTACCTTTGCTTTCCACGTTTACCGTATATATAAGGTGGAGGTCCGGGTAAATCATCGGGTTGAATCCGGTGAGATGGCGTGAGGAGTCGGGATAGCACAGCGTGGCGGTGATGCTGTTGTCACCGAGCTTCCGGTCGAGCTGTTTCGGTACGGGCTGCCATTGTCCGGGTGTGGCTTCCAGACGGATATCTCCATTCGTCGCCACACGGTGTCCGTTCATGATGATACATACCCCTCCTTGGTGTCCTTCGGGATAGATATCATCAAAAGCCATGATGTCGACTCCCTGATTCTTGAAATAACCGGAGGATGTCAGCTTGAAGTCTTGCGCATGCAGCGCACTGCTGCCGCAAAGCAGTGCCAAGACTGATGCAAATAGGAAATGTTTCTTTCTCATAGTATCTATTTTTGAGTTACAAAATTTTCTACTAATATACGGACTAAAAAGGAAACGGATGGCTTTTGTTTGTAGCCAATAACGTTATGAAATGTGTCTTTTTCCTCTATTTTTATGATATTCATTGTTATATTTGTCAGACAATGGCGCTTGAGCTGCCGGATACCCACGTTTGAGCCAATAGAAGCTGATGTCTGGTAAAACAAGGACTCAGTACCCAAAAATAGCCTTTATCGGAACCAATTGTATCCCTTGAAAAAGGATGGCAATGAGTAGTGTCCATTTGTTTTTTTGTACATTTGCAATGTAACTATGGCTAACTCCTTAAATCGCTATATTATGAAACGTATGTTTTCCGTTTTTTTGCTGATTACAGTATGGTTGCTGGTTACACCTTTCCTGCAAGCACAGTCACACGTAGACAAGGTTTTAAAAGATGAAATAACCTCGGACTTGAAAGAGAATATCCTCTCTTTTTGGGAAAGATACAGCGTAGATTCTTCCGGAGGCTTTTATGGTTCATTGGGACGTGACGGTGCCCCGATAGCGGATGCTCCCAAAGGTGGTGTACTGAATGCCCGCATCCTTTGGACTTTTTCAACCGCCTACCGGATGTATGGCGATACTGCCTACCGTAAATTGGCTGACAGGGCGCAACGGTATTTCATAGATCACTTCATTGATTCGCAGTATGGAGGCGTATATTGGCTGATAAAAGCGGACGGTACCCCATTGGATACGAACAAGCAGACTTACGGCTGCTCTTATGCTATCTATGGGTTGTCCGAACATTTCAGGGCAACGGGCAACAATGAAAGCCTGCAAAAAGCCATAGAGCTTTATCGGATAATGGAGAGCAAAGTCAAAGATCCCGTAAATGATGGCTATATAGAATCCTTTACCCGCGAATGGGGAACTCCCCAAAAGCTGGGGTATGATGGAGATGGCATTGCTGCCAAAACAATGAATACACATATCCATGTATTAGAGGCATACACGGCTTTATATAAAGTATGGAAGGATAACAGCCTTTGCAAGCGCCTTGCAAAAGTAATAGACTTAATAACAACCAGGCTGTACAACCCACAAACACATCACTTGATATCATACTGTGATTTAAATTGGAATAATCTGGATGACATCGACTCTTACGGGCATGATATCGAAACTTCTTGGCTGCTGACGGAAGCTGCAGAGGCTCTGGGTGACCCGGAGGTTATCGGGAGGTGCAGGAAGGTAGCATTGGAACTTGCAGATGCTTCCTTGAAGGAGGGCATCAACCCGATGGGAGCTATGATGTATGAACGACATAAGGACAAAATCAGGAAGGACGCTTCCTGGTGGTGCCAAGCGGAAACTGTGGTCGGCTGTATCAATGCCTGGCAACTGACTGGTGAACAATCTTATCTGGACAGTGCCGTCCGCACCTGGAACTTCATCAAATCACGGATGATAGACAAGGAGTATGGTGAATGGTTCAGAACGGTGCTGGAAGATGGAACTCCCCGCTACAAGGAGCCTAAAGCAAGTATGTGGAATTGTCCTTATCATAACAGCCGTATGGGGTTTGAGATTGATACCAGACTGAAATGACAACCTTTTATAGATTTGATATTATGAAGAATTTACGAATTTTCCAGTTTGGAATAGTTGTATTGCTGTGTGGTATATTATCTCTGCCGCTTTCTGCCCAGACGGAAGTGATGGCATGGAGCAATATCACGGGTGTCCGCGTAGACGGTGAATTGATAGACTTTGAGTCATCCCTGCGTGTCGGAACCTTGAAAGGAGATATGGAGATTACCGGAAAGGAGAAGCAGGTCCGTCCCGTTTTCCATCGTGAGGGGAATATGCAGGAAGTGACGGCTACTCTGCGAGGTGTAAAGTTCCATCAGAAAGTGACCGATAAGGGAAAAGGCTTGGTGGAGATTTCTATTGATGCGCTGTCGGACACTACTTTGAACCAGGCAGCCTATTACTGTATTGCTTTAAGTCCGGAAAACTACATTGATGCCAAAGTAAGGGTAAGTGGCAGGAAGCTGACCGTTACTTCGGCCAATAGGAAGTTGGAATTCAAGTTCAATAAGTCTGTAAAGGCCACGGTTGAAAAAGAGTCTACCGGTACTGTTGTGTATATCTCGCTAATGCCGATTCTGAAAAAGGCTGGGAGAACAGCATTGTCTATGGAACTGCATGCTTCCGGAGTGATAGATCACAGTGACGCGGAAATTACATTGGATATGCAGAATCCGGGAAGTTTGTTTGCAGGCTTTGGAGGGAATTTCCGCCTGCAGAATCCTGCTGCCGACCCTAAAGTGATAGATTACTGTCTGGAAAACTTGCGCGTAGCTTATGGCCGTGTGGAATTTCCGTGGAGATTGTGGCAACCCGAAGAAGAATCCGATCCTATTGCCGTGGCACAGAATGGGGGACTGAACAAGCGGGTGGAGGAAAGTCTCCTCATGGCAAAGCGCTTGAAGGCGATGGGAATGCCGGTAATACTAAGCTGTTGGTTTCCGCCTGCATGGGCCATTGACGGAGGTCCTGCAAGTTATGCCCGTCAAGGTGGTGTCATTGCTTATCGTCTGGATAACCGGAAAAAGGAGAAGATTTATAAATCCATGGCAGATTATCTGTTGTATGCCAAACGGTATTATGGTATTGAGTTCTCCATGTTCTCGTTCAATGAATCGGATTTGGGTATTGATGTCCTCCACACTCCGCAGGAGCATGCAGATTTCATTAAGGAGTTCGGTGCTTATCTGGCAGGGTTGAATCTTCCTACCCGCATGCTGCTTGGCGACAATTCGGATGCCACTACTTTCGATTTTATCCTTCCTGCTTTGAACAATCCTGAGACTCATAAGTATATTGGTGCAGTTTCTTTCCATTCATGGCGTGGTTGTGATGATGTTACGTTAAGGAAGTGGGCGGGTGCTGCCAAAGAGATTAATGTACTACTCTTGGTTGGTGAGGGTAGTACGGATGCCGCTGCTCATGGTTATGCCGAGATATTCAATGAGTCGACGTTTGCACTTTATGAAATCAATCTGTATACACGTATTTGTGCGATTTGCCAACCATTGTCCATCTTGCAGTGGCAGCTCACTTCAGACTATTCGTTGTTGTGGGGAGACGGCATTTATGGTTCCAAAGGTCCTTTGCGTCCTACGCAACGTTTCTGGAATATCAAGCAACTGGCCTCCACTCCGGCCGATGCTTTGGCCATTCCGGTCAGTAGCAGCAAGAAAAATGTAAACTGTGCGGCTTTCGGAAATATGGTGCGCGGAGAATATGCCGTCCATATGGTCAATAATGGGGCGGATTGCGAGGCTGTCATCTCCGGTATCCCTGCAGAAGTGAAGAAACTGAAAGTCTATGTGACCAATACAAAGGACTGCATGAAGGAAACTGCTGTGAAGGTGGAGAATGGACTGGTACGGGTACACTTGCCGGCTATCAGTTTCATTACCTTATTGTCGGATAAATAATTTTGAAATGGAATAATATTAATATATAAAGAATAGTGATATGAATATAACTACATGTCTGTTTACAGTTCTGGGAGGAATGGCCACTTTAGGGCATCCTTCAGAAACTGTACGTTTGAATCAGTTAGGGTATTATCCCCAGCAGGAAAAAGTAGCTGTGGTGAATGCCGGTGAGGTACGTGAATTTACCATAGTAGATGCAGCCACGGGCAATCGGCTACTTTCCGGCAAACCCGGATATACCGCTTCATCCGCTTGGTCGGATAAGAGCAGGACAATATTGGATTTCAGTGACATCACGGTACCGGGAAGATATCTTCTGTTGGTTAACGGCGATTCAGTGGCATTCGAAGTAAAGGAAAAGGTGCTGTCCCCTTTGGCCGATGCCGCTTTGAAGTCTTTCTATTACCAACGTACGGGTATGCCCATCGAAGCGACTTATGCGGGTCGGTGGAGCCGTCCGGCAGGCCATCCAGATGACAAGGTGCTGGTACATCCCAATGCTGCCGGGCCGGAACGTAAGGCGGGAGCGGTGATTTCTTCTCCGGGAGGATGGTATGATGCCGGAGATTATAACAAGTACATTGTGAACTCCGCTTATTCCATCGGATTGATGCAGGCGATTTATGCCCGCTTTCCTGACTATTTTATCCGTCAACGGGTGAACATCCCGGAAAGCGGAAACCACACGCCCGATTTGCTGGACGAGATGTACTATAACCTGAAATGGATGCTGACCATGCAAGACCCTGCCGACGGAGGAGTCTACCACAAGCTGACTACCCCTTCGTTCGAGGGATTTATCAAGCCTACGGAGTGTAAGCAGCCCCGTTATGTAGTTCAGAAATCAGTAACGGCGGCATTGGACTATGCTGCGGCTTTAGCGCAGGCTTCCGTGTTGTTTGCTCCTTACGAAGAGGATTATCCTGGCTTTTCGGAAGTGGCTTTGCAGGCTGCCGAACGTGCTTATGCCTGGGCAGAAGCACATCCGCAGGCACTCTATCATCAGGATCTTCTCAACAAGCAATATCAACCTGCCGTAGTTACGGGAGCTTATGGTGATCGCAGTGCTGATGACGAATTCTTCTGGGCGGCTTCCGAGCTCTATCTTGCTACGGGAAAGCCCGTTTACCGGGAACAAGTGAAGAAGCATCTGCCCACTGCATATAAGACTCCTTCTTGGGGCAATACCACTGCGTTGGGCGTGTTTGCCTGGCTGCAACCGGGCAGGGAATATCAGGGTGAAGACGTGGAGTTGGCAAATGCCATGAAAGACCTGCTACTGGACTATGCTGCCGAGGCTGTGCGGGGTGCTGACCGCTCTCCTTTCCACGCTCCTTACGGCAACGATGCCAAAGATTTCTTTTGGGGATGCCTTGCCGAAGGGTGTGCTAACCAAGCCACTTCACTGGTTTGCGCCTATTTGCTTACGGGTGAGAAGTCGTACCTGACGAACGCCTACCGCAATATGGACTACATTTTAGGAAAGAATGCCACGGGATATTGTTATGTCACCGGTTTCGGGATGAAAAGTCCTCTGTATCCGCACCATCGTCTTTCTGCATCGGATGATATAGAGGCACCTCTTCCCGGTTTCCTTGTTGGCGGTCCCAATCCTGGCCAACAAGACGGTGTACCCTATCCTTCCAATCTGCCGGATGAGTCTTATGCAGATGTGGAAGGTTCGTATGCTTCCAATGAAATAGCCATTAATTGGAGTGCTGCTTTGGTGGCGTTGGTGTCTTCGTTGGATGCTTTGATGTCAAAATAATGTTTCTATTCAGCCTGCTGCCTTATAAATTCGGATGGGCTGATGTTGAACTCTTCTTTAAAATGTTTGGAGAATATCTTGGGGGAGTTATACCCCAAGGTATATAAATCCGGAAAAACCAGACGTGCCGCTTAACAAAAACGATGCGTTTCAAAAAGTACAAAAACGACGCGTACAAGAAAAACGGTGAGCGCGGTCCTATTCAGCATGATCAAAGCCCACCGTTTTTCTTTCACTTGAACCCTCTTTAAATGGCTTTAAAATATCATTTAAAAGCCATTGCAGATTCAAAATAATTTCCTATCTTTATGCAATTGTTAGGCTGCTATACCTGACACCTCATCCGGCTTCGTGTACAGCATCATGTCTGTATATTTAGCTTGATAGTTTACGCTTGCACTAAACTCCACTTTCCTGCATTCCTTGAATGGGCTGCCGACAAATGGGTTTCGGTCCATCCAGTCGCACAGTTCTAAAATGGAGGACTTGTTCGAGGTGAAGTACACGAACGAATGCCCTTTCAGAACGGTTAGTACATCCAGATAGTCAGCCAGACGCCAGAACATCTTGTAAGTACCCACCTCGGTGGAGAGGTACGGCGGATCAACCAGGAACACCACACCCGGAACATCTTTGTAACGTTTGAATACTTCCTTGTAGTCTTCGCTGGTTATAGTCAGTCCTTCCAGATAATCCTTTGCTTCGGGATAGTCTGTCTGCCGAATCCTATTGTAGATGGCTTCTTTCTTCATTCCTTCCAAACTGGTCACATATTTCATGGCGAACAACAAGGATGCGGAAACCGTGATATAATCCACGTAACCGTGCTCTTTTTCTTCCCTCTCAATACGAGCAAACATTTTATCGCGAACCTCCCCGGTTATACGTTTGTTTCTGGGTTCCCCTTCAGCTATCCGACGCAAATCGGATAACAGCACATTGGTGGCCGGGATATTTACAAGTCGGCAGCGGTAGTTGTCGAAGTCATTATACACAACGGTGGCATCAGGCCTGACACATTTGGTAATATGTGACAGCAGGCCCGAGCCGCCAAACAAGTCCACAAACACGGTGCTGTCCGGGAACTGTCCCAGCACCTTGATAAATTCCCTCGCAAACATGCGTTTCTGCCCCACGAAAGGAAGCGGGGCGGACAAATACATCTTTCTCATTTCATTCTGCTTTAAAACGGCCGCAAAGGTCCACAGAATAAACGAAAAACAGCGGGAAACATGAACTGTTCCCGCTGCAAGACATATACAGCAAACTACACGTTCAACCCGAAGCGGACCGTCTCGTCACCGGCGATCAGCGCACGGGTGCCCGGGATATTATTCTCGTAGATATGTACATTGCCCAGATAGAGAGTGATCGACTTCAAGGGAAGTTCTATCTGCCGCGCCATCAGGTACAGGTGGTAAATATCGGAAGGTAGCCCGAGGTTTGCGTCACTGCTGCGCTGGTAGGCGGACAGAACCAGTTCACCGCCATCTAACTGGAACTGTACCAGACTCAAACAGGGTGCCTGGTTGCTCTCGGCACCGGTTTCGCCCAGAAAAAGCACGTAGTTCTTGCTGTTGCGCCTCTCCCGGTTAATTTTCGCTATCAACGGAGGCAGCTTCTCGAAATAGGTCGGGTAACTGTTCACCAGGATGGAGCCGCAATAGTCCCACCAGTTGATGCCGGCCTCCCGGTACTTCTCCACGTTGCGCTCACCCTGCATAAATAACTGCAACTCGCTGCGGAGCTTCTTGCGGGCGATATTATGCCCCTCGAATATGTCAAGCAGGTCCGCCGGTGTCAGTGACAGCTGCTCGTTCAGAAGGTATTGTATATTTCCCTTCTTGTTGGTCTGTGTTTTTCCCGTGGCAAGAATCTTGTCCAGGATACGGTAATACTTGTTCATAGCCATTTCCTCCTTCTAAATTTGAAACACCCTAAAGATAAGGGGAAACGGCACTCCCTACGACATAAAACAACCCGTTCACACTGCAAGCGTCTTGCAGTCGCTCTGGAATCGTTTCACCAAGGCATAAACCTTACGTTCGCTCACCGAATACTTTTCGGACAATACGGCCACAGCATACGAGACTTTTTCACCTTGATCGAGTAGGCGGGTATAGTCCGCGTACAGGTCGATATACCGGGCATCTTCCAGACGGATGCCGGCCGCCTGAAGCCTTTTCAACAGCTCCCGGTTAAAGTTTAATATCTCAATCACTTTCATACAACAAAAAAATTATATCTTTGCATCGCCAATCATTTTTTAGACAACAAAAAAAACGTCAAACCGTGACAGAGGGTATTTGCCCCCGGTCGCGCGGTTTGGCGTTTCATGTTTATAAAAGTGATTGGCGTTACTTTTTAACAGGCCGGGGGCTTTTTTCTTATCCTCCCCCGAAGGATTTATTCCACCCGGTACTTCTCCGGATCAAAAGCGTCTTTCTTCCTCCAGCCGTCAGACAGCGTGTCCTGAACATGCTTCATGGCTTTCGTGTAGAAATCGGTCAGTTCCTCCAGTGTGACGAACTCCCGATATTGGGGAACCTCATCCGTACCGAACTTGAATGTCACGGGAAGCGTAGCACCACCAGTCTGTACGGCCAGATCATACGCTGCCTTATAATTGAACTGGTTTTCACTTGACAGCCATACCGGCATACCTTCATAGAGAAAACCGGAAAGTATCTCACGGTCAATTTGCTCATTACACCAGTCTGTAATGACGGACTTTATAGTATCCATGTGAGGTCTGCCGACAAAGCCTTCCTCCATGTAGGAGGCGGATCCGTCCTCACGTTCCTGTACATCCCAGCGGATGCGCCATCTGTTGCGTGCCGGGCTCACGCACTCGATCAGTTTTATCCCGGATGTTCCTTCTACCCGTTTCATGTAAATATGTATTTAGTTCGACCCTTGCCGAAGGTTTCCGTCTTGATGGTGGTCTCGAACGGGAAGCCGTCGGGCATATCCTTCACTTGCAAGAGGATGTTCTTCATCTCCTCGCTGTTGGTAAAGAACTTTTTCGGTTCACCGTTCATCTCAATGGCCACGATACAGCGGTCCTCGCCCTGTTCGGTCTTGATGCCCGTCTCGAAGTCCTTCACCACAATCGGTAAGTTCACCAGCTCCCGGATGCTTACCACCACCCCGGGAAAACGTTTCTTGCCGTCCTCCGGCTTGTAGGAAACGTTCAAGTCTTTAAATGATCTCATGTCTTTGCCTGTTAATTTTTTAAACAACGTATGACAGTCGGCGTGCTTGGCCATCCCGTAGAACGACGCTATCAGCTCACGCCTCCTCCTTCTCGATTTTACCTCGTGCATTTTTCGGGCGAACTTCTGCTTGATGCGCTTGCGAAGGCGGACATGGTCCGCACCGAAAGTCACATACCCCAGAAAGTCGATGCCCTCGCCCGGCGGGAACACGCGCTCGTTCCCCTTCACCAGGAGACCGGCACACTCCATGCGCCCGTGGACGGCATCACGAATCTTCCACAGTTCCGCTTTCGTTTTACCCAGTACGACGCCGTCATCACAATAGCGGTAGAAATGACGCACGGCATACCTGTCCTTCAGATAATGGTCCAGATACACAGACAAAAGCAAATTGCCCAGCCCCTGCGAGCTGCGCAGGCCGATACTCAGACCTTCAGGCATCAGGCGGATAAAGCTCTCCAGCATGGTCACGAGCTTTGCGTCCTTGAACACCCGGCTGACGCAATACATCACAAAATCCTGCTTCACGCTCTCGTAGAATTTGGTGATGTCAAACTTGTAACAGTAACGTGTACCATCAGGGTCTTCGGCCATGTCACGGCGGACATACGCCAGGAGGTCGTGCATCCCCCGTCTCTTGATACTGGCGGAGGTGGTACGGATGAAACGTTTCCGCAGATGGCGGTCCACCACCGCCATGATGGCATGCACGGCGATGCGGTCCTTCATCGGGATCACCTGAATGCGGCGTAGCTTGCCGCCCTCGATGATCTCGCGTTCACGGTAGTCCTTCACGCGGAAAGTACCGGATGCGATCTGCGCGACCAGCTCCTCCAACACCTCGGGCTTATGCGCGAGCAGATAGCACCCCTGGCGGCTGCGTTTACGCTTGCTGCCGCGAAGGACCTGCCGGAAGGAAGCCTCCATGTTGGAAGGCTCCACGATCTCCTCGATGATATACCCAACCCTGCGCATAAATTACTGTTTATTGCTTTTAATACGGGGCCTTCAATCCCCCGGGCCCGGCTTCTTCGAACCGTTTCCGGCCTACCAAACCCTACCCGACACTTTATTTTTCAGTTTTCCGGCCCTTACGGACCGCTGTTACTGCGGCTTGCCCCCCTCGGCACCACGGTGGGGACAAGTCCCCGGTGTTGTACGCCGATTAAAATTTCCTTTCGATTGTTGTTCAGACGAGAACCGATGTTCGTGTTCGTATTCGAGGAATCGTTGTTCGCATTCGACATCGAAACACCGCCATTCGGGTTCGCGTTGTTGTTGCCACGATAGACCACACGGCCTATGGGGAGGCGCCACCTTTCAAATGCAAAAGTACTATTTTCAAATTATTATTTAACAAACAGATACAAAACCTGACGTCAAAAAAATATTTTTCGACGGGCTGACGCCCGTAATGAACGGCGTTCCCCTGCTCGGGGAACACCGGATGTTTTGTCGCTTCGCTCCCGCTTTGACGCTTTACGCGGCCGATCATGCAACCTCGCTTATCGCTTTAAACGCCACGGCGCTCGACGCCTTAACGAGCCGGCCGCGGAAGGCCAGACGAGAACCGATGATCGTGTTCGGATACGAGGAATCGTTGTTCGCATTCGACATCGAAACACC
>ENA-OXWL01000145-OXWL01000145.1-human-gut-metagenome-genome-assembly--contig:-NODE-145-length-16915-cov-4.096145_pt1 | contig 16915 bp, 9 predicted proteins | sample MGYA00244691_ERZ652725 | MGnify/ENA primary metagenome ERZ652725 (study PRJEB26926, sample SAMN06164455) | human gut metagenome | biome: ENVO:00009003; feature: ENVO:2100002; material: ENVO:00002003... | reverse complement strand
TGTCTATGCTGTGTAGAAAATACCACGGAAGGTCATTTGTGCGTATGTAAAGAAGGTCCGGTTTTTAATATAAACAAACTATTATGGCAGATTTAAGTGTAAATATTGGTGAATTACAAATGAATAATCCGGTGATGACTGCATCCGGAACATTCGGATATGGTGAAGAATTCGCCGATTTCATCGAACTATCGCGAATAGGCGGTATTATTGTAAAGGGAACCACTCTTCACAAACGTGAAGGCAATCCATATCCGCGCATGGCAGAGACTCCTTCGGGTATGTTAAACGCTGTGGGACTGCAAAATAAGGGTGTTCATTACTTTGTTGAACACATCTATCCCCGCATCAAGGACATTCAGACCAACATGATTGTGAATGTTTCGGGTTCTGCCATCGAAGACTATGCCGAAACAGCCGCAATCATTAATGAACTTGACAAAATTCCTGCCATAGAATTGAACATCTCTTGCCCCAACGTGAAGCAAGGAGGAATGGCATTCGGTGTTACCGCCAAGGGCGCCGAAGAAGTGGTGAAAGCCGTGCGCTCAGTTTACAAAAAGACACTTATCGTAAAGCTCTCCCCGAACGTTACCGACATCACTGAAATAGCCCGCGCAGCCGAAAATGGCGGTGCAGACAGTGTTTCCCTCATCAATACCCTGCTGGGAATGGCTATAGACGCGGAACGCAGGCGTCCGATACTCTCCACTGTAACCGGTGGCATGTCCGGTGCGGCCGTGAAACCCATTGCCTTACGTATGGTATGGCAAGTAGCCAAAGCGGTAAAAATCCCCGTCATAGGCTTGGGAGGTATCATGAACTGGAAAGATGCTGTGGAATTCATGCTTGCAGGTGCCTCTGCCATCCAGATTGGTACGGCAAACTTCATTGATCCGGCGGTTACAGTGAAAGTGGTAGAAGGAATAAATGACTATCTTAACAGACACGGTTATCAGTCTGTAAAGGATATTATCGGTGCACTCGAGGTATAAAGAATAACTAGAGATCGCCATTCGCAATATATATTCATAAAAAAGGACATTCATTGACGAATGTCCTTTTTCTTTTTATTTACATCAGTAAACTTACTCTCCCAACAAATCCGGACGCAATCTACGGGTCCTTTCCAACGACTGTTGCAGCTCCCATTCCTTAATCTTGGCCTCATGTCCGGAAAGTAAAATATCCGGAACCTTCCATCCATTGTAATCAGCGGGACGTGTATAGACCGGTGCGGCCAGCAGATTGTCCTGAAAAGAATCTGAAAGTGCAGACTGCTCATCGGAAATCACTCCCGGAATGATACGGATGATGGCATCTGCCATGACAGCCGCCGCCAGTTCTCCGCCAGTCAACACATAGTCGCCGATACTGATTTCCTTGGTGATGAGATGCTCGCGAATCCGGTAATCTATCCCTTTGAAATGCCCGCAGAGAATGATGAGATTCTGGGCAAGGGAAAGAGTATTTGCCATCGGCTGATTGAACTGCTCACCATCGGGGGTCGTAAAGATAACCTCGTCATAATCCCGCTCGGCCTTCAAGGCGTTGATACACCGCTCTATCGGCTCTATCTTCATGACCATTCCGGCAAAGCCGCCAAACGGATAATCGTCTACACGACGGTACTTATCTTCCGTATAATCACGAAGATTATGGATATGTATCTCTGCAAGCCCTTTATTTTGAGCACGTTTCATGATGGAGCAGTTAAAGAATCCCTCAATCATCTCTGGCAAAACTGTGATAATGTCAATGCGCATATAACTTTATTTTAGCTATTTCAAGCTGCAAAAGTACAAATATTCGGGGAGAAACCCGTATTTTTGCGTTCAAACAATCCGAAAACCCTATGACTGTAAAAGAAAAAATAGACCAGCTCCGTGCGGAATTACACCAGCACAACTACAATTATTATGTGCTGAATGCTCCTGAAATATCCGACAAGGAGTTTGACGACCTGATGCGCGAGCTACAAGACTTAGAGAAAGAACATCCTGAATACCAAGATGATAATTCGCCCACGATGCGTGTAGGGAGTGATTTGAATAAGAACTTCACACAAGTGGCACACAAATATCCCATGCTTTCATTGGGAAACACCTATTCCGAAAACGAAGTGACCGACTTTTACGAACGGGTAAAGAAAGCGTTGAATGAGGATTTTGAAATCTGCTGCGAGCTGAAGTATGACGGTACTTCCATCTCGCTGACTTACGAGGATGGCAAACTGGTGCGTGCCGTCACCCGTGGCGATGGCGAAAAGGGCGATGACGTGACGGACAATGTAAAGACAATCCGAACGATTCCACTGGTCCTCCATGGGAATTATCCTAAATCATTCGAAATCAGAGGGGAAATCCTGATGCCCTGGGTGGTTTTCGAAGAACTGAACCGGGAAAAGGAAGCACGTGAGGAACCGCTTTTCGCCAATCCGCGCAACGCTGCTTCCGGTACCTTGAAGTTGCAGAATTCCGCCATCGTAGCATCCAGAAAGCTGGATGCTTATCTCTACTATCTATTGGGAGAGGAATTGCCCTGCGACGGCCATTACGAGAATCTGCAAGCCGCCGCCAGCTGGGGATTTAAAACATCAGAGCACACCAGAAAAGCCCACAGCCTGGAAGAAGTCTTCGAATACATCAATTATTGGGACACGGAGCGTAAGAACCTTCCGGTAGCTACTGATGGTATTGTACTAAAAGTCAACAGCTTGAGACAACAAAAGAATTTGGGATTCACAGCCAAGTCCCCCCGGTGGGCCATCGCATACAAATTCCAGGCAGAACGTGCACTGACACGCTTGAATAGGGTTACCTACCAAGTAGGACGTACCGGCGCAGTCACTCCGGTTGCCAATCTGGACCCCGTACAACTGTCCGGCACCATTGTGAAACGTGCCTCCCTGCACAATGCAGATATTATCGAGGGGCTGGACCTGCATATAGGCGACATGGTGTATGTGGAAAAAGGCGGTGAAATCATCCCCAAAATAACCGGTGTCGATAAGGATGCCCGCAGTATGCTTATCGGTGAAAAAGTGAAGTTCATCACCCATTGTCCCGAATGCGGCAGCAAACTGATACGTTTTGAAGGAGAAGCAGCCCACTATTGCCCCAATGAAACCGCTTGTCCTCCGCAGATTAAAGGGAAAATAGAGCATTTCATCAGCCGCAAAGCCATGAATATAGACGGACTGGGACCTGAAACAGTAGATATGTTCTACCGATTGGGGCTGATAAAGGATACTGCAGATTTATACCAGCTCAAAACCGATGACATCAAGAACCTGGAACGGATGGGCGAAAAATCGGCAGAAAACATAGTCAACGGTATTGCGGCAAGTAAAGAAGTGCCATTCGAAAGAGTGCTCTTTGCACTGGGCATACGCTTCGTGGGAGAAACGGTTGCCAAGAAGATAGCCAAGTCCTTTACGGACATCGAAGAACTGGAAAACGCAGACCTCGAAAAGCTGAAAAACATCGATGAAATCGGTGAAAAAATAGCGCAGAGCATTATAACCTACTTCTCCAATCCTGCCAACAGAGAGCTGGTGGAACGGCTGAAATCGAACGGTCTGCAACTCCACCGGACGGAAGAAGACCTCAGCGGATACACCGACAAACTGGCGGGCCAGTCCATTGTCATCAGCGGCGTATTCACCCACCACTCACGGGACGAATACAAAGAGATGATTGAAAAGAACGGTGGGAAAAACGTCGGCAGTATCTCCTCCAAAACCAGCTTTATCCTGGCCGGAGAAAATATGGGACCTGCCAAACTGGAGAAAGCGCAGAAACTGGGAGTAAAGATTATGAGCGAAGATGAGTTTTTGGCATTGCTATCCTAACAAATTTCCACAAAAAGCTTTTTTATAGCTTATATTTGTATGGTAAATCGAAAAAAATCGTACTTTTGCGAGTCATTTAATTAGAGATTACTTTATAATACTCATGATACAGACAAGATTGAAAGGAATGGGGGTAGCGCTGATTACTCCATTTAAAGAGGATGAAAGCGTTGATTACGATGCGTTGATGCGTTTGGTAGACTATCAACTTCAAAACAATACCGACTTTTTATGTGTGCTCGGCACCACGGCAGAAACTCCGACTCTGACTGAAGAAGAGAAAAAGAAAATCAAGAAAATGGTCATCGAGCGGGTGAACGGAAGAATTCCTATCCTGCTGGGCGTAGGCGGAAACAACACCCGGGCCATAGTGGAAACACTGAAAAATGACGATTTCACCGGAGTAGATGCCATTCTCTCCGTTGTTCCATATTATAACAAGCCCTCACAAGAAGGTATATATCAGCATTATAAGGCCATTTCTGAAGCAACGGATTTGCCGATTGTGCTTTATAATGTCCCCGGTCGTACCGGCGTGAACATGAAGGCAGAAACAACCCTGCGCATTGCACGTGATTTCAAGAATGTGATAGCCGTCAAAGAAGCTTCGGGCGACATCACGCAGATGGATGACATCATCAAAAACAAACCGGCCAATTTCGACGTTATTTCGGGCGATGACGGCATCACCTTCCCTCTGATTACCCTGGGGGCCGTCGGCATTATCTCGGTCATCGGAAACGCGTTCCCACGTGAGTTCAGCCGTATGGTACGTCTGGCACTGCAAGGGGACTATGCCAATGCATTGACCATTCACCACAAATTTGCCGAATTATTCAAGCTTCTGTTTGTAGACGGCAACCCTGCCGGAGTAAAAGCCATGCTGAATGTAATGGGAATGATTGAGAACAAGCTCCGCCTGCCATTGGTGCCGACCAGAATCACTACTTTCGAAGCCATGCGCAAGATTCTGGATGAATTGAACATCAAATGCTAAGGTCTTATACCGCCCCTATAGGATATTAATTTCCAGTATACAACATATTAATATCAGATATGCAAGGAGTTAATTTTGTGGAAACACGGAATTAACTCCTTCTTTTTTTCCTATGTGACTATATTTATCAGTACAATAATCCCAAAACAGTCTACTGATTACGTTATAAAGCAAAAAGACATCTGGTTAAATCGAGAAAAAGACATCTCTAGCTCAATCAAGACAAGACTATTATTTCAGCTAATCTATTAGTTCACAACACTGAACACTTTGTTTCAGCAGAGAAAAACACTTTGTTTTTATATGATGGAACAAAGTGTTCTGTCAAGGGAAACAAAGTGTTCTCCATAATGAAACAAAGTGTTTAGTTAAGGGAAACAGTTTGTTTCATTATAGAGAACACGCGCCAGTGCCATACAAGGGGAGAACATCAACTATATGCCATTGCTGTAAAAACAAAGAACCTCCGCAAGTTTTCTTGCGGAGGTTCTTTGTGATCGCGACAGGATTCAAACCTGTAACCGGCTGATCCGTAGTCAGCTACTCTATTCAGTTGAGCTACGCGACCCTTAAAAAAATTATGAAAACTTGTGACCGCGACAGGATTCAAACCTGTAACCGGCTGATCCGTAGTCAGCTACTCTATTCAGTTGAGCTACGCGGCCTCTTTGTTTAACGGGTGCAAAGATACGTACTTTTTCCGAATTAGCAAACGATATACAAACTTTTTTTGAAGAAATTTATTCGACAAAGCGATAATTAAACAACTGCCAGCCGATGGTCATCCCCACATTCCACTCCCTTCTCGGTGAGCTATAATGATTTACATAAGCAGAGATGGCTCCGAAGGGCAAATGACAAATAACAGAAACTTCTCCCATATACTCAAAGCGGGAGAATGCTTTTCCATAATATGCTTTATTCAATGCATTCTTTTTTATCGGAAAAATCGGTGTAAAGCCATAAAATTCTGTCCGGAACTGGAACATGTCGTTCAAAACATATATGGGTTTGATACCGGCAGCCACATACTGGTTGGCACGAAAAGCTTCATTGTACATCAGTTTACTATGCGGAGTCGGTGCAAATTCTCCTGCCTGCATCATGGTTGCCGTATAATTCTCAGAGAAATTTTTCGACGAATACAGTGCTTCTGCCATCCATCCCAGGGTGAACTTCGGCCCCATTGTGTGATATGCCTCTTTCATATAAGAAATTTGCAACCATGATTGCCGTTCTTGCGGAGAAGGACTGTACCCTTCTTGCGGATTCCCCGGTTCAAATCTTTCCCTCCCGGTAAATACCTGGGCTATCAGTTTCTCCAGATAGCCTTTTGTCGCGTATTGCCGCGTATTCAGGGTACTCCCATAGAAACCGATGGAACCTCCCAAAAGTTTGTAGGTACTTCTGTCCGAACGGTCCTTATCGAAATCTATTACGCTGGATTGAAAGTAGTTATCTTCCAGTTGGCCATATCCCAGACTGAACTCCGCACGCTTATTGGCCAAAAACGGCAAGGCAACCATCAACTTCACAAAACGTTCGTCCTTTGAATTGAATGAAGGTTTGTCATTCCTGGAAAACAGCTTGTCCTTCTTGTAGTAATCGAAGGTACTGATTGAAGCAATAAAACGAAAGGACGTAGATATGTGGGTAGGCAAATCAATCTTACCCATCAACTGGGCATTATTATAAATCTTACCCAACTGACCGTCAAAAGTGATTTCCTTGGAATAATAATTCAAGTTCTGATATCCTATTCCCAAATAGATTTGATTTGAGCTCGTGGTAGAGACACTGCCCCCCAGACGCACGGAAAAATTATCCTCCATCTTCACCTTCAAATGCAGCTCATACAAATCGGATTCCGAATCATACACAGCATGAGGAACTATTTCCGAAATCATATTATCTGCCAGCAAACGAAAATACCCGCGCTTCAAGTCTTCATAAGTAAAGACTTCATGCTCTTCATCATGGAACTCTTTTTTGATGTAGGCTTGCTGTTGGGCATTCGCCCCTTCAATAATAATATCCCGAAAACGGAATTGAGGCAGGTTACTCCGGAAGACAAGGCGCCTCAAACGCACATTATCAGCATTCACCCTACGGTGAACACGGCTTTTGATGGAATCCATCATATTAAGAGTACGGTTGTAGCCTATATCGTGCAATTCCTGCAGACGGTCAAAATCCAGCAGGTTGACATCATCGTACTTGAAGGTCATGACTATGCCCAATGAGTCCGGAATGGAATAATCGGTCTTCTGCATAATCATATTCTCCAATTGGCTCATCAGGTCATTCTCCTTCGGCTTACCGGGATTTGCCGCCACCACACTGCCAATGATGACATCCGGATGAAAATCCTCCCGCATCACATCCGTAGGGAAATTATTGTAAATGCCGCCATCATAAGCAAGCGTACTGTCTATTTCTATCGGTTTGAAGACAAATGGAAAGCTCATGGAAGCACGTACCGCATCTCCCAAATCCCCTTTACTCAATACCAATGGCTTTTTATTGTACACATCGGATGCTATACAGCGAAAAGGAACAAACAGTTTGTTGAAATTACCGCCACATGCAGCCGTAGCACGTGCAAACAATTCCACAAATACCAGGTTCATCTGTATGGGGTTGACCATGCTTGTGGGAAGTATCTGGGGCTTTATATGCAGCGAGTCCCTAAAAGCAAAACGGATATTAAAAAATTCCGGTGAAGGACGATTCTTCTTAAAATAATACTCGTATTTAGGCTCCACTTTGCCCGAATACCAACGCTTAAAGTCGGGAGAGCGCAACAGCGCCTCCATATCGTCCGGGGAATACCCCATAGCATACAGAGAACCGATGATAGCTCCCATAGAGGTTCCGGTTATATAATCAATGGGGATATTATTCTCTTCCAAAGCCCGGATAATGCCTATATGAGTCATGCCTTTTGCTCCACCGCCACTCAGTACAAGCCCCACTTTCTGAGCTTGTAAAATAAAGCCACATAGAAGAAACGAAAAAAACAATAAAACTCTTTTCATAACTATGCTATTCCGAGTAAGATAAATGTTCATTGCCCCAAATATAAACAATAGTTTCTAAAAATGCCGTATTCAACGAAGAAAATCACACCCTAATTGGTGAAAATGAATAAAAAAAGGGTATTGCGACTCCGAAGAATCACAATACCCTTGCATATATTAAATGCAAATTTAAAGGGGCTTATTTTATCAGGTCAATGCTTCTCTTGACAAAGTTGTTCAAAGCTTCACCTTTCAACATACCATTCTGCAGCAGTGCCAAATCTATCAGTTGACGGACAACCTTATTCTTGGCAGCATAATCGGCGAAGATGCCTTCTTTCTGTGTTTTCAGTTCGTCCCACTTCTTATCCAGCTCATTCACTTTATCCTTTTCGGCAGTCGGTATATCCTCATCTTTCTTGCCTTCCTGCTTCTTTTTCAGGTCAGTACGCTGCTTGTTCACTTCATCCATCTCTGCCTGAACCGGAGCAACGGCAGCAGCACATTCCTTATCTTCATCTGCCAGAACTTCTTTTACCAGCTTATGGTCTGAATTCAATACCAGGTTAAACATATCCGGCATTTCGCCATAGAAGCTCATTCCAGCCTGGATATTCGCCATTTCCTTCATACGGCGCATGTACTCGCTCTGAGTTATCATGATAGGAGTGGCATTTTCGCCCAAAGCCTGCGCCGTGATGTTGAACTCCGTCTTATCCATCTTGGGCAACTGGCTCTTGAAGATGGAAGAAAGAACTTCCTGCTTGCCGGCTTCCAACGCTTCGTTCTTCTTGTCTTCCTTGACAATCAGATTATCAATAATATCGCTGTCTACACGAGTGAAGCGAACCTTTTCGAACTTCTGTTCCAACATGCTCACCACCGCAATGTCCAGCTGTCCATCCATCAACAGCACATTGTATCCTTTATTCGTAGCGGCCTCTATGTAGCTGTATTGTTCATCTTTATTGTTGGCATACAGATAAATCAGATTTCCATCCTTATCCGTCTGGTTATCTTTAATCAACGTCTTATACTCTTCGAAAGTATAATATTTGCTGTCTGTATCGGTGAAAAGGGCAAAATCCTTGGCTCTATCATAGAAATCTTCCTGCGTAAGCATTCCGTAGTTGATGAAGATTTTCAAGTCATTCCACTTTTCCTCAAACTGTTTACGGTCATTCTTGAAGATAGACTGCAAACGGTCTGACACCTTCTTCGTGATATATGTAGAAATCTTCTTCACGTTGGCATCGCTCTGCAAATAAGAACGGGAAACGTTCAATGGAATGTCCGGTGAATCGAGCACACCATGCAGCAGGGTCAAGAAGTCGGGAACAATACCTTCCACCGAATCCGTCACATATACCTGGTTGCAATAGAGCTGAATCTTATTCTTGTTCAACTCGATGTTGCTCTTCACTTTGGGGAAGTACAGAATACCGGTAAGGTGGAACGGATAATCCACATTCAGATGAATCCAGAATAAAGGTTCGTCGGACATAGGATAAAGGTCACGGTAGAACTTCTTATAATCTTCATCTTTCAATTCGCTGGGTTTCAGCGTCCACAACGGGTTGGAATCATTGATGATATTATCCTCGGCAGTTTCAACCTGCTTGCCGTCTTTCCATTCTTTCTTCTTGCCGAATGCAACCGGGATAGGGAGGAAGCTGCAATACTTCTTCAACAAAGAGGAAATGCGCGCTTCTTCAAGGAATTCCTTGCAGTCATCGTCTATGTAAAGAACGATATCCGTACCACGTTCTGCCTTATCAGTGTCTTCAATCGTAAACTCCGGACTGCCATCGCATGTCCACTTTACAGCCTGGGCGCCTTCCCGATAGGATTTAGTGATGATTTCGACTTTCTTGGCAACCATAAAAGCCGAATAGAAACCCAATCCAAAATGGCCGATGATGGCGTTGGCATCGTTTTTATATTTCTCAAGGAAGTCATTGGCGCCAGAGAAAGCTATCTGGTTAATATACTTGTCTATTTCTTCAGCCGTAAGACCTATACCATGGTCGGACACCGTAATGGTATCTTTTCCCAGCGAGACATGTACGGTTAAATCGCCAACTTCACCCTTGAACTCACCGATAGAGGAGAGTGTTTTCAGCTTCTGTGTAGCATCAACCGCGTTAGAAACCAACTCACGGAGAAAAATTTCATGATCACTATACAAGAACTTTTTAATGACGGGGAAGATATTCTCAGTAGTTACCCCAATATTACCTTTTTGCATACTACATTTATATTTTTTAGATTTATATTTTTAATTATTCCGGCAGATATAGCACAAAAAAAATGCCAGCCCATAAGGACTGACATTTTGACGGTTTTTATAAAGAACTGCTTATGCCTTCTTGATGCTCAGCTCATCTTTTTCTTTGTCTACTGATACATTTACCGTATCACCCGGCTGTAACTCTGCCGCCACTATCAGCTCGGAAAGTCCATCCTCCAAGTGGTTCTGAATGGCACGCTTCAATGGGCGCGCACCAAACTGTACATCGTACCCTTTCGAAGCAAGGAATGTCTTTGCATCATCCTCCACAACCAGCTTGTAACCAATTGCTTCAACCCGTTCGTACAAGCCTTTCAGCTCAATGTCCACAATCTTTGTGATAGCCTCCAAGGAGAGCTGGTCGAAAGTAATGATTTCATCCAAACGATTCAAAAATTCGGGAGCAAAAGTCTTGTTCAGAGCCTTTTGTATCACACTGCGCGAATGTTCATTGTCATCCGTGCGGTTTTGCGCCGCAAAACCTACGCCACGGCCAAACTCCTTCAACTGCCGCGTACCGATATTGGAGGTCATAATGATAACCGTATTCTTGAAATCGATGGTTCTGCCATAATTGTCAGTCAAACGACCTTCATCCAGTACCTGGAGCAAGATGTTGAACACGTCCGGATGGGCTTTCTCAATCTCATCCAGCAAGACAATGGAATACGGCTTGCGACGCACCTTTTCAGTCAACTGGCCGCCTTCCTCATAGCCCACATATCCCGGAGCGGCACCAATCATACGAGATACGGTGTATTTCTCCATATACTCGCTCATATCGATACGTATCAAGGCATCGGCAGAGCCAAACATATATTTTGCCAATTGCTTTGCCAAATGCGTCTTACCCACACCAGTAGGGCCAAGGAACATAAAAGTTCCGATGGGATGGTTCGGGTCTTTCAACCCTACACGGCTACGCAAGATTGCTTTGGTAAGTTTCTCTATCGCAGCATCTTGAGCTATCACCTTCGCCTGTAGTTCTTCCTTCATTCCGGCCAGTTTAAGTCCTTCTGCCTGCGCCATGCGCTGTACGGGTACACCGGACATCATTGAAATAACATTGGCTATTTCCTCTTCACCTACCGTTTGGCGGTCATCCTTCAAACGGGCTTCCCACTCAACCTTCATCTCCTCCAAGCGGACAGAAAGTTCCTTCTCACGGTCGCGGTAGCTGGCAGCCAGCTCAAAATTCTGTGACTTTACAGCTTCAGCCTTCAGGCTACGTGCCTCTTCAATCAGCTTTTCCTGTTCCTCAATTTCTTTCGGAACATTAATATTCGTCAAATGCACACGCGAACCCGCCTCGTCCAAAGCATCAATAGCTTTATCCGGGAAGTTGCGGTCGGTTATATAGCGTGCTGACAACTTGACACATGCTTCCAAGGCTTCATCCGTGTAGCTCACGTTATGATGGTCTTCATACTTCTCCTTGATATTCTTCAATATCTGAAGCGTTTCTTCAGCTGTGGTAGGCTCTACAATCACCTTTTGGAAACGACGTTCCAAAGCACCGTCTTTCTCGATATTCTTTCTGTATTCATCGAGAGTGGTAGCTCCAATACACTGTATTTCACCACGCGCTAAAGCTGGTTTCAGCATATTGGCAGCATCCATGGAACCGGCAGCAGCACCGGCACCTACAATCGTATGGATTTCATCGATGAAAAGGATGACATTCGGATTTTTCTGCAACTCGTTGATGATAGAGCGGATACGTTCCTCAAACTGACCACGGTATTTTGTTCCCGCCACCACAGAGGCCATATCAAGCATCACCACGCGCTTTTCAAACAAAATGCGCGAAACTTTCTTTTGCACAATACGCAATGCCAAACCCTCTACGATGGCAGATTTTCCGACTCCAGGTTCACCGATAAGCACCGGATTGTTCTTCTTACGGCGGCTCAAGATTTGCGCCAGACGTTCAATCTCGCGTTCGCGACCCACAACCGGGTCCAGCTTGCCTTCTTCGGCAGCCCGCGTCATGTCTACGCCGAAATTGTCCAGCACAGGAGTATCATTGGACGGCTTTCTGGATGCAGCCTGTGCAGCCGAAGCCGAACCAGCTCCCCCAGGACGGGAGGAGCGGGACATATTCATATCTTCTTCATCCTCTTCATCATCCTCGGTGAATCCCATTCCCGCATTCGGATTGGTCGATTTCATCGAAAGCTGTTCAAATACAGCCTGATAATCCACCCGGTGTTCTTCCAAAACAGTTGCAGCAAGATTGTCGCCATCTTTCAAGATAGCCAGCAATACATGTTCCGTATCGGCAGTTGCACTTTTCAGCAAACGCGCTTCAAGCATACACATCTTCAATATCTTAGCCGTCATCGGGGACAAGGGCACTTCAGCGTCCGGCAAGAGAGTATCGTCCTCGGCATCCTTTAGGAAACCCTCCAGACGACTTTTTACTCGTTTTAAATCTATATCAAGTTTCAACAATATTTCAATAGCTTTTCCTCCGCCATCACGCAGCATGCCGAGCAGAAGGTGTTCCGGACCAATATAGCGATTTCTCAATCGATTGGCTTCTTCCTTGCTATAAGTAATTATGTCTGAAACTCTTTGTGAAAATTGATTGTTCATATTTTATAATTCTCCTCAATTAAAAAGGTTATCCACGACAAAGATACGCATTTATTAATTCAGCGTATCATATTTAACTGATTTAATAGTATACAAATCCCGTGCCATAAATTTCAAATCTGTTTTTCCACTTTATACCTTATATATTAATAGCAATTTGGTGAGGAAGGGAGGGAGTACTTCCATATTTATGTTGCAGGCAACAAAGTTTATGGAGGAAAACTTTTGTATATCGTAAAAAAGCAGTACTTTAGCGTGGTTTTTCACGAACCCGAAAATGTATAATTAATAATCTTTTTAAATGCTTGAACAAGACAGAATTATAAAGATTAACATCGAGGAGGAAATGAAGTCATCGTACATTGACTACTCTATGTCGGTCATTGTTTCACGTGCCCTTCCGGATGTTAGAGATGGTTTTAAACCCGTTCACCGAAGAATTCTTTTCGGAATGATGGGATTAGGAAATACCTCCGACAAACCTTATAAAAAATCAGCCAGAGTTGTAGGTGAAGTATTAGGTAAATATCACCCTCATGGCGACTTGTCCGTTTACGGAGCTCTTGTACGTATGGCTCAGCCTTGGGCAATGCGTTACATGTTGGTAGATGGACAAGGTAACTACGGTTCAGTAGACGGTGACAGTGCTGCTGCCATGCGTTATACAGAGTGTCGTTTGCGAAAAATTGGTGAAGACATGATGACAGACCTTGAGAAAGAGACTGTTGACATGCAGAACAATTTCGATGACTCTTTGCAAGAGCCTACCGTCATGCCGGCCCGTATTCCGAATCTTTTGGTAAATGGTGCATCTGGTATTGCCGTAGGTATGGCTACCAATATGCCGACCCATAATCTATCTGAGGTTATTGACGCTTGTATTGCATACATTGAAAACAATGACATCGATATAGAAGAGCTGATGACGTATGTCAAAGCTCCTGATTTCCCGACCGGAGGCTATATATACGGTATGAGCGGTGTTCGCGAAGCCTATCTCACGGGACGCGGACGTGTCATAATGCGTGCTAGAGCCGAAATTGAGACTGGTTCGACGCACGATAAAATCGTTGTGACAGAAATTCCCTATGGTGTCAACAAAGCTGAATTGATTAAGAATATAGCCGATCTGGCCAACGAAAAGAAAATTGAAGGTATTGCCAATGCTAATGACGAATCCGACCGTGAAGGTATGCGTATCGTTATTGATGTAAAACGTGATGCAAATGCCAGCATTGTACTCAACAAGCTCTACAAGATGACAATGCTGCAGACATCTTTTGGTGTGAACAATGTTGCATTGGTACATGGCCGTCCACGTCTGTTGAATCTGAAAGATTTGATAAAACACTTCGTTGAGCACAGACACGACGTAGTCATCCGCCGTACTCAGTATGATTTGCGCAAGGCCAAAGAACGTGCACATATTCTGGAAGGATTAATCATTGCATCTGATAATATCGACGAAGTAATCAAGATTATCCGTGCTGCTAAAACCCCGAATGATGCTATATCAGGTTTGATGGAGCGATTCCAACTCAGTGAAATTCAGTCACGTGCCATTGTTGAAATGCGTTTGCGTCAGCTCACAGGATTGATGCAAGACCAGCTGCACGCCGAATATGAGGAAATTCAGAAGCAGATTGCTTATTTGGAAGAAATCCTTGTCAATGACGAACTCTGCCGCAAAGTCATTAAAGATGAACTGATTGAAGTAAAAGAGAAGTATGGTGACGAACGTCGCTCGGAAATTGTCTATTCATCAGAAGAATTCAATCCGGAAGACTTCTATGCAGATGATGAAATGATTATCACCATCTCGCACATGGGATACATCAAACGCACACCGCTGAGCGAATTCCGTGCGCAAAACCGTGGTGGGGTAGGCTCCAAAGGTACCGAAACCCGCGATGCAGACTTTGTAGAGCATATTTATCCTGCAACCATGCATAATACCATGATGTTCTTTACACAGAAAGGTAAGTGTTACTGGCTGAAGGTATACGAAATCCCCGAAGGTACTAAGAATTCGAAAGGTCGTGCCATCCAGAATTTGTTGAATATCGACTCTGACGATGCTGTAAACGCCTATTTGCGCGTGAAGAACCTGAACGACCAAGAATTTATCAACAGCCATTATGTATTGTTCTGTACTAAGAATGGTGTCATTAAGAAAACATTGCTTGAGCAGTATTCACGTCCTCGCCAAAATGGTGTAAATGCTATCACTATCCGTGAAGACGACCGTGTAATCGAAGTGCGTATGACAAACGGCGACAATGAAATCATCATTGCCAACCGTAACGGACGTGCCATTCGTTTCCATGAAAGTGCTGTGCGCGTTATGGGACGTACTGCCACCGGTGTACGTGGTATGACATTGGATGAAGACGGTCAAGACGAAGTAGTAGGTATGATATGCATCAAAGATCCTGAAGCGGAAACAATTATGGTTGTATCGGAACAAGGATATGGCAAACGTTCGGATATTGAAGATTATCGCAAGACCAATCGTGGAGGTAAAGGTGTGAAAACAATGAATATCACCGATAAAACGGGTAAATTAGTAACTATCAAGTCTGTTACAGATGAAAATGACTTGATGATTATTAATAAATCCGGTATTACCATCCGTCTGAAAGTCGCCGATGTTCGTATCATGGGACGTGCTACACAAGGTGTGCGTCTAATCAACCTTGAGAAACGTAATGACGAAATCGGCTCTGTATGTAAAGTCACTTCAGAAAATGAAGAGGAACTTATAGAGGAGGGGGAAGAAAATACCCTTGAAAGCCCTCAGAACGAGGTAAACAATGAAAATGAAGAATAGACATAATATTAATTTAAATTTTCTACAATCATGAAAAGAGTATTATTTTCAATGGTTTTACTACTTGTCGCAAGCTTTACTTTCGCCCAAGAAAAGAACGTAAAAGAGGCTAAAAGTATTGCTAACGGAGTAAATCCTGACTTTGCCAAAGCAGAGGAACTGATAAATCAGGCTTTAACCAATCCCGAAACAAAGGACAATGCCGAAACGTGGGATGTAGCAGGTCTTATCCAAAGAAAAAGAAGTGAGAAAGAAATGGAAAATGCCTATCTGAGAAAACCTTATGACACTCTTCAGGTATATAATAGCGCATTGAACATGTGTAAATTCTACTTCAAATGTGACGAATTGGCACAAATTCCCAATGAAAAGGGCAAAATCAAGAATAAATATAGAAAATCTAATTCTGCTACAATTTTAGCAGAACGCGGTAATCTGATCAATGGCGGTATCCAATTCTTTAATTTGGCCTCACAGAAAGAAGGCGATGCAGCCAATGAAGACAATAAAAAAGCATTAGATTTCTTTGCAACATACATTGATATTGCTATCAACCCGATGTTTGAAAAGGAAAATCTATTACAAACAGATACTGTATTACCCCAAATAGCATATTATGCAAGTTTAGCAGCTGCTAAGATGGAAGATTATCCTAGTATTTTGAAGTATGCTCCTTATGCGCAAGATGATAAAGAAGTTGGGAAATACGCAATGGAATTTATCTCTACTGCATTGAAAGCTGAAGGTGATACTGTTAAATGGATTGCTTCTTTAAAAGAAGGTATCCAGAAATATCCTGAACATTCATTCTTCTTCGGTCACTTGATTGATTATTATAGCAATAACAACAAATATGACGAAGCTATGCAGTTTGCTGATGATATGTTGGCTAAAGATCCTAACAATACATTCTATTTGTATGTAAAAGGCTACCTTTATCACAATATGAAGGACTATGATAAAGCTATTGAATTCTATAAAAAAACTATAGAAGTAGATCCTAATTATGCAGAAGCATACTCTAATTTAGGCTTGATTTACTGCTTACAAGCACAAGATTTCTCAGAAAAAGCAACTACAGATATTAATGATCCGAAGTATAAAGAAGACCAGGCTACTCTGAAGACTTTCTATGAAAAGGCAAAACCTTATTATGAAAAGGCAAGAGAACTGAAACCTGATCAAAAAGATTTGTGGTTAAATGGTCTATATAGAGTGTATTATAATTTGCAAATGGGCCCTGAATTCGAAGAAATTGAAAAGTTGATGTAATACTTTCATAATAATAAAAGCCTAATTAAATTATTAATTAGGCTTTTATTATTGT
>ENA-OXWL01000101-OXWL01000101.1-human-gut-metagenome-genome-assembly--contig:-NODE-101-length-19605-cov-5.687263_pt1 | contig 19605 bp, 20 predicted proteins | sample MGYA00244691_ERZ652725 | MGnify/ENA primary metagenome ERZ652725 (study PRJEB26926, sample SAMN06164455) | human gut metagenome | biome: ENVO:00009003; feature: ENVO:2100002; material: ENVO:00002003... | reverse complement strand
CGTCGGCAGCGTCAGATGTGTATAAGAGACAGGCGGTAGACCGTCTCGCCATTCTCGATGATGGGCATTCCGGCATTGGGCTTGGCGATCAGGGGCACCCGGGCATATTCCCGCAGGCGCTTCAGCTGGAGAAGCATCTGCTCCGGGCCGGCGGAGCAGTTCAGGCCAAAGGCGTCGATGCCCATGCCCTGCAGGACTACCAGCGCCGCGGTGATGTCGGTGCCGGAGACGCTGCGGCCGTTTTCGTCACAGGTGAAGGTGACGAAGATAGGCTTGTCGCTGACGCTGCGGACGGCCAGCACCGCCGCACGGGCGTCGGAGAGGGTCATCATGGTCTCGATGACGAACAGGTCCACGCCGGCGTGTTCCAGACCGGCGGCCTGCTCGGTGTAGATGTCCACCAGCTCCTCGAAGGACACGTCGCCCAGCGGGGCGAGGAACGCGCCGGTGGGGGACATATCGCCTGCCCGCAGGGCCTTGCCCTGCACCGCCTGGGCGGACAGTTCCGCCAGACGGCGGTTGTAGTCGGCGGTGCAGTTGAACAGGCCGGACTCCTCCAGCTTGCGGCGGTTGGCACCGAAGGTGGGGGTGTAGACCACCTGGCTGCCGGCGGCCACATAGCCGCGCTGGATGTCGATGATGGCGTCCGGATGGTCCAGTGTCCACTGCTCGGCGCAGACGTCGCCTGTATAGCCGCGCTTTTGCAGTTCGGTGCCGGTGGCACCGTCCAAAATCAGAGGGAAACGAAGCTCCATAGGTGTTACCTCCATTGCATGGATCTTAGGGGAATGTTTTCGGCAAAGGCGTCGGCGAAGTCGGGACGCCCGGAGAGCTCGAGATAGGTGAGACGGCTGACGATGCCGTCCGCGGCGGACATATCACCCCGCAGGGCCAGCTGTGCCGCGCCGGAGAGGGCGGCGTTGCCTACGCTGTGGAGCTTGGCGGCGGGGAGACGGGGGAGCATACCGATGGCCGCGGCGCTGGCGGGGTCAAGGTACATCCCGAAGCCGCCGGATAGGTACAGACCGTCCAGCGCGGAAAGGGTCAGCCCCTGCTGCGCCAGCAGTATCTGCACGCCGGCGGCCACTGCCGCCTTGGCCAGCTGCAGCGCCCGGACATCAGCGGCGGTGAGATACACCCGGTCGGTCAAGTGGAAGACGCCGCAGCCGTTTTCGTCACGGGTCAAATAGCGGCGGAACGCCTCAGGCGCGTCTTCCGGCGGTAGGAGACGGCCGCCTTCGTCAATGACGCCCAGGCGCAGCAGGAGGGCCGTCAGGTCGATGAGACCAGAGCCGCAGAGACCGACTGCCTCACCGCCGCCGATGACGTTCATCTTGAAGGCGCCGCTGTACCGGACGCGGCTGACCGCACCGTCCACGCCCAGCATACCGCAGGCGATGCCCGCGCCCTCGAAGGCGGGGCCGGCGGCCACGGCGCAGCAGGTGAAGCCATCCATGCCGCCCAGGGCCATCTCGCCGTTGGTGCCGATATCCAGAAACAGGAAATGGCCCGCGCGTCGGGCAAGGCCGGAGGCCAGCAGGCCGGCGGTGATATCGCCGCCCACGAAGCCCGCCGCGCAGGGGACGCAGTACAGCGGCGCGTCCAGCAGCGTGAGGCCGGAGCTCTGACGGAAGAAGGTCTCCGGGCAGAAGGGGGCGACGGCCAGCGGGCGGACGGATACACCGGCGAGCAGGCTCTGCATGACGGTGTTGCCGGCGGTCACGGTGCGCTTCAGCTCGGCGGGCTGCCGCCCGGCCTGGGAGAGTGCCCGGGTGAGCAGGGCCTTCAGCTGCTGGCGGAGTAGGGAGGACAGGCGGGTGAGCCCGTCCTGGTGGTCGATGGTATACTGGATGCGTGTGATGACATCCGCGCCGTAGGGGGCCAGAGCCGTCCAGTCGGCGCAGGTGGCCAGGGCGTGGCCGGTGGCTAGGTCGTACAGCCGCAGCGCTGTGGTGGTGGTGCCCAGGTCGATGGCGGCGGCGCAGCCTGTCTCGCCGGTGGGGACGGCGGGGGGATCCAGCGTCTCGGTGAGGATGCGCCCGCCGGCGGCGGGAGGGAGGACGATCTCGTCGCCGTCCTCCGGCACCACACGGCAGGCCAGACGCGGCACGCCGTTGACGCTGACGCGGCATTTGCCGCAGCGGCCGTGGCCGCCGCAGGCGGCGGGCAGGGTACAGCCGGCGCGGCGCAGCAGAGCCAGCAGGGTATCGGTATCATTGCAGGGGAGGCGAAAAACATCTCCGCCGCGGGTCACGCGGATACTTGACACGGGCAACACCCCTTTTTATAATAATTCCACTACTACTTTTATCAGCCCGGGGCGGCTTTGTCAAGAGGATTTGCCATGAGAACGAAACTGATGACGCTGGCGGCGGAAAACGGGTTCTCCCACGCCGCGCCGGTGGACATGAACGCGCTGACGCCCCGGCGGGAGGTGCGGGAGATGTGCCGGGCGGACCGGTGCGGACAGTGGAACGCCAACTGGGCTTGTCCGCCCGGCTGCGGGACGCTGGAGGATGCCGCGGCGGCCATGGGATGCTTTGACGCCGGGGTGCTGGTGCAGACCACCGGTACACTGACGGACGACTTCGACTACGAGGGGATGGAGGCGATCCAACGGCGGCACAAGCGGGCCTTTGCGGACTTTGCGCGGCAGGCGCGGCTGCTGCTGCCGGACTGCCTGCCCCTGTCAGCGGGAGCATGCACCGTGTGCCGCCGGTGTACCTGTCCGGACCGGCCCTGCCGGTTCCCGGACAAGCGGATGTCCTCTATGGAGGCCTACGGACTGTTGGTGGGGGACGTGTGCCTGCGGTCCGGGCTGTCGTATAACTACGGACCGCGAACCATGACGTATACATCGTGCCTACTCTATACCGAAGAGGTGAAATGATATGATGACACCCAAGGAGAACTTTCTGGAGCTGCTGAAGCCCAATGGCCAGCCGGATCGCCAGCTGTGCCAGTACGAGGCGCTGCACATGTGCCTGAACGATCCCATCAACACCTATCTGCGGGGCAACCGGAAGCGGGGGACCGTCAGCAAAGACCGCTGGGGCACCACCATCAGCTTTCCCGCCGACGCGCCGGGGCCTATGCCCGTTACCACGGACGGCCTGGCGGTATGTCCGGACGTTACCCGCTGGCGGGAGACGGTGCACGCGCCGGATATCGCCGCCTGCACTGAGGGCTGGGAGACGTGCCGCGCCGCGGCACGGGCGGCCTGCGGGGAGGAGAAGCTGCTGGCGGGCTTTATGGGTACCGGTATCTTCGAGCAGTGCCACTTCCTGATGGGCTTTGAGGACACGCTGACGAACCTGTATGAGCACCCACAGGAGATGCACGCGCTCATTGACTACATCACCACGTATCGGCTGCTGTACGTGAAGCTGCTCATCGACAATTTACGGCCGGACGTGATCTTCTCTCACGACGACTGGGGCACCAAGGATGCGCTGTTCATGAAGCCGGAAATGTGGCGGGAATTCTTCAAGGAACCGTACCGGCGGTTTTACGGCTATATCCGGTCCCGGGGCGTGATCGCCATCCACCACGCGGACTCCTATCTGGTCCCGATCGTGGAGGATATGGCGGAGATCGGCATTCAGGTGTGGCAGGGCGTACTGCCGGAGAACGATATACCGGCCCTCCAGCAGAAGCTGCACGGGCGGCTGGTGCTGATGGGCGGTATGGGCGCTGCCATCGACCGGGCGGATGCCGCGCCGGAGGAGATATACGGCTATGCCATGGATACCCTGCGGCGGTGCTGCCCGGGGGGACACTATATCCCCTCCATCACCTACGGCCTGCCGGGGGCGGTGTATCCCCATGTGGACGAGTACATCGACCGGGCCATCGCGGACTACAACCGGGAGCTGCACGTGCCGCGGTTCGATCTGCCGCCGGTGCCACGCCGGGTGCGGGCTGTCGCTGTGCGGCAGGAGGCGGCGGGCGCCGCTGTCGAGAACGGCGACGTACTGGCCCGCCTGGCCGCAGCGCTGGAAAAGGGACAGCAGAAAAAGGTGCTGGCGCTGTGCCGGGAGGCGCTGGAGCAGGGTCGGACGCCGCAGGAGATCCTGTCCGGCGGGCTGATCCGCGGCATGAACGATCTGGGTGAGGCCTTCTCCGCCAATCGGGCCTTCGTGCCGGAGATGCTGATGGCCGCCCGGTGCATGACGGCGGCGCTGGGGGAGCTGAAGCCGCTGATGACCGGCGGAAATGCCAAGACGGTGGGCCGGGCGTGTATCGGCACCGTCCGGGGCGATATGCACGACATCGGCAAGAACCTGGTGAAGATCATGCTGGAGGGCAGCGGCGTAGAGGTCATTGACCTGGGCGTGGACGTGACGCCGGAGCAGTTCGTGGAGACGGCGAAGCGGCAGCGCTGCGGCGTGATCGCCTGCTCATCCCTGCTGACCACCACCATGGGCGAGATGCGCCGGGTGGTGACGCTGGCCCGGGAGGCAGGTATCCGGGACCAGGTGAAGATATTTGTGGGCGGCGCGCCCATCAGCCAGAGCTTCTGCGATGAGATCGGCGCGGACGTATACACCGAGGACGCGGCGGCAGCCGCACGGGCGGCGGTATCGGCGCTGAAGGGATAAATCGGCAGTCATAAAAAGCGACAGACCCGCAGGCATTGCCTGCGGGTCTGCCGCTTTGTTGGTCGTAGTTGGGGAGAAAATAATATGGTACGGAACAGATATGTGCGGTAGGGGGGAGATCACATGGCTATGATGGACGGCTTCCTACATACGGTCCGGTTGACTGCCTGCTTTCAATAAACACAGTTGACTTGCGCCCTCTATGTCAAAACGCGCGACGCTGCATCAGCATCCGCACCAGCGTGACAACGGCGAGGACAGCGATGACAGCCGCCGACGCGATGCTCACGAAGGAGAGCAGCGCACCGTGGGCGGGCGGCATCAGGAATGCGGCCACAGCGGAGGCGAGGCACAGGATGACCAGAGAGGTGATGAGCTTCGTTCTATCCATAGTAGTTGTTCTCCTTTCATGGTGTGGGAATGTTCGTTTCCTTCTGTGCTTACAGCATACCATATATAGTGGTACGCATCTTTACAGAAAAGCTACGAACCGGTGGAAAGACGGATACAAAATGGTTACAAAGTGGTCGGAACGGTGACAATGGGTGTAGACTTTCCGGCCGGTTTCTGCTATAATGCAGGAAAGCTGTCATTTTATCTCTCGGAGGCGCTGCTGTTGCAATATTTGACAAATCTTTGGAACGCGCTGGACTTCGGCTCGCTGGAGAGCATACTGCTCCGCGTGGCGTCCGTGTTCCTGTGCCTGACCATACACGAGACGTGCCACGGCCTGGCAGCCTATGCGCTGGGCGACCCTACGGCCAAGCGGGCGCACCGGCTGAGCCTGAACCCCCTGCGGCACATCGACTGGCTGGGTCTTATTATGATGGTGGCGGCTGGCTTTGGCTGGGCCAAGCCGGTGCCGGTGGATCCGCATTATTTCAAAAAGCCAAAGCAGGGCATGGCGCTGACGGCGCTGGCCGGGCCGGTATCCAACTTCCTGCTGGCGCTTTTGCTGCTGCTGATCGCCCGGGGCGAGTTCCTGCGGGCGGTGACCACGGGGAGCTTCAGCGGCACATGGTTTTCCTTCCTGGTGGATACGGCGTCGCTGTCGGTGGGCCTGGGGCTGTTCAACCTGGTGCCTATCCCGCCGCTGGACGGCTCAAAGGTGCTGGCGGTGCTGCTGCCGGACCGGGCGTACAACTGGCTCATGCGCTATGAGCGCTTCGGTATGCTGGTGCTGCTGGTAGTTATCTCCGTGGGTGTCGGCAGCAACGCGCTGAACAGCGCCATACGCTGGACATTTACCCTGCTGTGCAGGCTGGTCGGTTTTGAGGTGTAAATTTGGACGATCCTATTTTTAAACTGGAAAAGGTGGTACAGACGCGTGGCGACGAGCCGCTGGAAGACTTCGAGGGGCCGCTGGATCTGATACTGTACCTGCTGGGAAAAAATAAGATAGAGATACAGGATATCCCCATCGCACTGATACTGGAGCAGTACCAGGATTATCTGGAAAAGCGAAAGCAGATGGATCTGGAGGTGGCCAGCGAGTTTATCACCATGGCCGCCCAGCTGATGTTCATCAAGACCCGTATGCTGCTGAACCTGGAGGACGAGGAAGCCCAGAGTGAGATGGATGCCCTCATCAAGTCGCTGGAGGAGCGCAAGCGGGGCGAGGCCTATGCCCGGGTGCGTATGCTGTCGGAACGGCTGGCACCCCTGAGCGAATTCGGGCGGAACATTCTGACCCGGCCGCCGGAGCCTATGGAGCGCGGGAAGATCTATGAGTACGACCAGGAGCCGGCGGATCTGGTGCTGACCATGCAGGAGGTCACGGACCGGCAGGGCGCGCCGGAGGCACCGCCTATCCGGGCCTTTGACGAGATCGTGAAGCGGGAGCCGTATCCTGTGGAGACAAAGGCGAAGGAGATCCTGCGGCGGCTGCGGGGTGTGGGCATTACGCGCTTTTTGCTGCTGTTCCGCGGCAGCAAGACACGCAGTGAGCTGGTGGCCACGTTCATGGCGGTTCTGGAGCTGTGCCGGAACAATCTGATCAAGCTGGCCGGCGCGGCCAGCGACTGCACCGTCACCGCAGAGGGCGACGCGCCCGAAGAACTGATGTAAGGGGAGACCTATGGATACACTGGAAATGAAGGATATCGAGGCCGCCGTAGAGGGCATACTGTTTGCCTCCGGTGAGCCGGTGGCGGTGGATCGCATCTGCGTGGCGCTGAACATGGACCGCCCCACGGTGGAACTGGTACTGCAGCATTTGCAGGACTATTACAGCTATGAGCGACGGGGCGTGCGGCTGCTTCGGATGGAGGACAGCTGGCAGCTGTGCTCCGCGCCGGAGTACGGCGATGTGATACGTAAGGCGTTTGAGATACGCAAGCCCGCCAAGCTGAGCCAGCCGGCGCTGGAGGTGCTGACCATCATCGCGTACTATCAGCCCACCACCCGGGCCTATGTGGACCAGATACGGGGCGTGGACAGCTCGTACACGGTGGGCCTGCTGCTGGATCGCCATTTGATCGAGGAGTGCGGACGGCTGCAGGTGCCGGGGCGGCCGCGGCTGTACCGGACGACACAGGCGTTTTTGCGGGCGTTCCATCTGAATTCGCTGGAGGAGCTGCCCCAGCTGCCGGGAATGGAGGCCGACGGACAGCTGCGGCTGGACGACGATACGGTACCGGCGGACGGGGAGAACGGCGCGGAGGCGCTGTAAGCATACGGGAGAGATAACGCGGGAGGAGGGAGCACGATGACGGCGGTGTACATCATACTGGGCATTCTGCTGTTTTTCTTCCTGCTGTCACTGCTGCGTATCGGCGTGCGGGCGGACTTTGTGGGCGACCTTGCGGACACAAGAGTCACGGTGATCGCGGGGCCGGCGCGGATACAGATGCTTCCCAAACCGGATAAACCGGAGAAGCCCAAAAAGCCCAAGAAAGAAAAGAAGAAAAAGACACCGCAGGAGGAGAGCACCAAGGGGAAGGAAAAGAAAAAGCCGTCTCTGTCGGCGCAGGATATCAAGACACTTCTGCCGGCGGTGTGGGCGTCCATGAAGGGCGGACTGCGAAAGACGCGGCAGCGGCTGCTGATCGACCCGCTGGAGCTGTCGGCGGTGCTGCCGGGGGCGATGGACCCGGCGGGGGCGGCGGAGTTGTACGGCTATATCAACGCCGGAATGTGGACGGTAATGCCGCAGCTGGAGCAGTTGACGCGGATACCGGACCCCGGCCTCCACGTGGAGGTGGACTTTGACAGCGAGCAGCTGCGGCTCACAGGCCGGCTGGGCGTGAGTTTGCAGATACGGGACCTGTTCGCCATCGGCTGGGCTTTCGCCAAGCCGGTGATACGGTGGCTCCTGGCCATGCGGAAGCGGCAGAGCGCCGCGGAGAAGGCGAAGGCGGCGCAGAGCGCCGCGAAGCAGCGCGAAACAGTACACACAGCGCCGGACGGCGCGGGACATACGACCACATCAACTTCGACAAAGGAGAGCTGACAATGGAAATGACCGAGAAGAAAAATGACCTCAAGAGCATGATGGTGGAGTCTATGGAGAAGGTCAAGGAGATGGTGGACGCCAACAATATCGTGGGCGAACCTATCACCACGCCGGACGGCGTGACGCTGATCCCTATCTCCCGGCTGAGCTACGGCTTTGGCTGCGGGGGCGGGGACTACGGCAAGAACAAGGAGCATTCCGGCGCCGGCTGCGGCGCGGGCGTGCGGGTGGAGCCCATGGCCTTCCTGGTGGTCAAGGGCGGCGTGACCCGTATGCTGCCGGTGGGTACGCCGGCCATCACCACCGTGGACCGGGTCATCGAGATGGTGCCGGAACTGCTGGATCGGGTCGAGGGCTTCGTGGATAAGAAGCGGAACAAGGATTTCTGATACCAGACAAGAAGACAAGCAGCGCGGGAATAGACTGAGAGCATCCTGTGATGAGGGGGGCTTTCTGTGACCCGAGGGATCTTGGCGGCGCTGTGCGCCGCACTGGCCGTGCTGACATGCATACCCGCTGTGGCGGAGGCTGTGGAGGTCTCCGCCACGGCTTGCGTCCTGATGGACGCGGACACGGGGCAGGTGCTGTATGAAAAGAACGGGGACAAGCGGATGCTCATCGCCAGCACCACCAAGCTGATGACGGCGCTGGTGGCTCTGGAGCTGGGGGAGCCGTCGCAGGTCATCACCGTAACTGCCGCCCACATGGCGGAGGGGTCCTCCATGTACCTGCGGCCGGGGGAGAAGCTGACGCTGGAGGAGCTGCTGTACGGGCTGCTGCTGTGCTCGGGCAATGACGCGGCGCTGGCGCTGACGGAGTGTGCAGGGGGTGTGGCGCCCTTTGTGGAACGGATGAACGAAAAGGCCGCCGCTTTGGGAATGGCAGACAGCCATTTTGCCAACCCCAACGGACTGGACGACGAGGCACACTATTCCACCGCCTATGACATGGCGCTGCTGGGGTGCGCGGCGGTGAATGAGCCGACGCTGCGGCGGACGGCCTCCACACGGACGGCGGTCATCGGCGGGCGGACGCTGACCAACCACAACAAGCTGCTGAGCCGCCTGGACGGGTGCGTGGGGCTGAAGACCGGGTACACGAAGGCGGCGGGGCGGACGCTGGTGTCCTGCGCGGAGCAGGCGGGACATCGGCTGGTGGCGGTGACACTGCGGGACGGGGACGATTGGAACGACCACGAGGCACTGTACCGCTGGGGGTTCCTGCTGACAGGCATACAGGAGACGCTGGAGACGCGCCTGCTCGGCGCACTGGGAAACGGGAGAGAGGTATCGCCATGACCGAGCGCATACAGAAGCTGCTGGCCGCCGCGGGGCTGTGCTCCCGCCGGACGGCGGAAGAGTGGATCACCGCCGGACGCGTGACCGTCAACGGACGGCGGAGCCGTGTAGGCGACAAGGCGGATCCGGAGACGGACGATATCCGGGTGGATGGACGGCCCCTGCGGGGCGCGGCACAGCATGTGTATCTGATGCTGCACAAGCCGCGGGGCTATGTGACCACCCTCTCTGACGAACGGGGCCGCCCTACGGCGGCATCGCTGGTCAGGGGCTGCGGCGCACGGGTGTATCCCGTGGGACGGCTGGACCTGGACTCGGAGGGATTACTGCTGTTTACCAACGACGGGGCGCTGACCCATGCGCTGCTGCATCCCAGCCATCAGGTGGACAAGACGTATATCGTCACGGTCACCGGCGCGGCGGCGGACAGCGCACGGCAGCTGTCGGCGGTGGACAGGCTGGACGGACAGCCCATCGTGCCGGCGGCGGTGACAGAGCTGTATCGGAAGGACGGTACGGCGAAATACCAGGTGGTGATCCACCAGGGTAAGAAGCGGCAGATCCGGCGGATGTGTGCCGCCGCAGGACTGACTGTGACCCGACTGTGCCGGGTGGCGGAGGGCAGTATCGCCCTGGGCGACCTGCCGCCGGGAAAGTGGCGGTATCTGACAGCGGAGGAGCTGCAATCTATCAAAGGAAGCCATCAACATGAATGAAAACGTGCTACAGACCATCCGGGCCGGGATGGATACCTTTTCGAAGGGACAGAAGCGCATCGCGGCGTTTATACTGGACAATTATGACCGCGCGGCGTTTATGACCGCCGCGCGGCTGGGCGAGACGGCCTCTGTCAGTGAGTCCACGGTGGTGCGCTTTGCCGCACAGCTGGGCTACGACGGCTATCCGGAGATGCAGAAGGCCCTGCAGGAGCTGATACGGGGTAAGCTGACCTCCATCCAGCGGATACAGGTATCGCGGGATCAGATGTCCGGCGCGGACATTCTGGGCAGTGTGATGCAGCGGGATATGAACAGCATACACAATGTCATCGAGCAGTTGGACCGGGATGCCTTCAGCCGGGCGGTGGACAAGCTGCTGGGGGCGGAGCACATCTATATCCTGGGTGTGCGGTCCTCCTCATTTCTGGCGGGGTATCTGAACTTCTACCTGCACCTGATCTTCAAGAACGTGACGCTGGTGCAGTCCAGCGCCGCCGGTGAGATCTATGAGCAGCTGGCCCACATCGGCAGGGGCGACGTGCTGGTGGGAATATCCTTCCCGCGGTACTCCAAGATGGCTATCCACGCGGTGGAGTTTGCCTGCCGGCGGGGCGCGGAGGTGGTAGCGATCACCGATTCGGCACTGTCTCCGCTGTACGGCATGGCGGCGGTATCGCTGCTGGCGCCCTGCGACATGATCTCCTTCGTGGACTCCATGGCTGCGCCGCTGAGCCTGCTGAACGCGCTGATCCTAGCGGTGGGGCAGCAGCGGCGGGATGACCTGTCCGCCACGCTGGCGGATATGGAGCAGGTGTGGTCCAGGTACAGTATTTTCGGGAAAGATGACGAGTGACATGGCGAAGGAGATCGTGGTGATCGGCGGCGGCGCCGCCGGTCTGATGGCGGCCATCACCGCGGCCCGGCAGGGCGCGGCGGTGACGCTGCTGGAGCCCAACGAACGGCTGGGCAAGAAGGTGAATATCACCGGCAAGGGCCGGTGCAATGTGACCAATGACTGTGACCGGGAGACGCTGCTTGCCAGCATTCCTGGTAATGGGCGATTTTTGTACGGTGCGCTGACACGGTTCACGCCGCGGGACACCATGGCGTTTTTCGAGGCGCTGGGTGTGCCGCTGAAGGTGGAACGGGGAAACCGGGTGTTTCCGGTGTCTGACAGTGCCTTCGACATCACCAACGCGCTGGAGCGGGAGCTGAAGCGCCGGAAGGTGCGGTGGGTCCGTGACCGGGCCGTATCAGTGGAGACGGCGGATGGCGCGGTATGCGCCGTGACCGGAGAGAAGGGGACGTACCCCGTGCAGGCGGTCATCCTGGCCACAGGCGGGATGTCCTATCCCGGCACCGGGTCCACGGGGGATGGCTACCGCATAGCGGAGGCACTGGGGCATACCATTGTGCCGCTGCGGGGCTCTCTGGTGCCGCTGGTGTGCGCGGGCGAGGACTGTCCGGCTATGCAGGGCCTGAGCCTGCGGAACGTGGCAGTGACGGTATACAACGGGAAGAAAAAGGCGGTGTTCCGGGATTTCGGCGAGCTGCTGTTTACCCACTTCGGGGTGTCCGGACCGCTGGTGCTGTCCGCCAGCGCCCATCTGCGGCGCTGGGAGGGGGAGCACTATACGATAGAGATCGACCTGAAGCCGGCGCTGGACGAGCAGAAGCTGGACGCGCGGGTGCTGCGGGATATCGGAGAAAATCCCAACCGGGAGATGGGGACCATCGCCGCGGGGCTGGTGCCCCACAGCATGGCGCCGGTGGTGCTGCGCCGGGCGGGGCTGACCGGAAGCGAAAAGGCCAACAGCCTGACAAAGGAACAGCGCCGGGTACTGGTGCAGGTGCTGAAGCACTTTACGCTGGAACTTACCGGGCCGCGGCCCGTCAGTGAGGCGATCGTCACCGCCGGCGGCGTGAAGGTGGGAGAGGTAACGCCAAACACCATGGCGTCGAAGCGGGTGAGGGGATTGTTTTTTGCCGGCGAGGTGCTGGACGTGGACGCCTATACGGGGGGATTTAATTTACAGATCGCATGGGCGACGGGGTATCTGGCGGGGCTGAGTGCCGCAGAAAGCGAGGAGATGACATGATGGAGAGACAGTACGCAGTGGCCATCGATGGGCCGTCCGGCGCGGGGAAGAGCACGCTGGCCCGGGCGGCGGCGGAGGCGCTGCATATCTTATATGTGGACACCGGGGCCATCTATCGGACCATCGGCGTGTATATGTATCGGCACGACATCGCGCCAACGGACGCGCCGGCGGTGATCGCGGCGCTGCCGGAGATCACTGTGGCCCTGCGGTATGACGAGGAGGGTCTGCAGCGGATGTATCTCAACGGCGAGGACGTGACGAAGGAGATACGCCTGCCGATGATATCGAAGTACGCCTCAGACGTGTCGGCCATACCGGAGGTGCGGGCGTTCCTGATGGAGCTACAGCGGTCTCTGGCGCGGGAGCATAGCGTCATCATGGACGGACGTGACATCGGGACCGTGGTGCTGCCGGACGCGGAGGTGAAGGTGTTTCTGTGCGCGGATGTGGAGACACGGGCGCGGCGGCGGTTTCTGGAGCTGGAGCAGCGGGGCACGCCGAAGCCCTTTGACGAGGTGCTGCGGGATATGGAGCAGCGGGATTATAACGATACCCACCGGGCGGCGGCGCCGCTGCGGCCGGCGGATGATGCCATTATGATCGACAACACGGACATGGACTTCGCGGCCAGCCTGGAGCTGCTGCTGGATGTGATACGGGGGCGTGTGGCATCGTGAGAAATAAGTTTTACGCGGCGGCGTGGCGGGTGCTGCGCCCGCTGGTGCTGTTTTTTCTGCCGGTGGACCTGCGGGGAACGGAGCATCTGGAGGGCGGAGAACCGGTGCTGCTGTGCGCCAATCACTCCAGCGCCTGGGACCCCATCCTATTCGTGCTGTCCATGCCCCAGCGGTTCAACGTGCGGATCATGGCTAAGAAGCAGTTGTTCTCCATCCCCATCGTGGGTGGATTCCTGCGGGCGATCGGTGTGTTTCCGGTGGATCGGGGCAACAGTGACATTGGGGCGGTGAAGACCGCCATACAGAGCCTGCGGGACGGGTGGAACCTGTTCCTGTTTCCGGAGGGAACACGGGTGAAGACACCGGGACAGGCGGATGTCAAGTCCGGCGCGGGCATGATGGCCATCCGTGCCGGCGTGAAGCTGGCGCCGGTATATATCGGCACGAAGAAGCGCATATTCCGCAAGACGCCCATCATAATCGGCGAGCCCTTCGAGCCGGAGTACACCGGCCGCAAGGGTACGGCGGAGGAATATACTGCCAACGCCCATGAGGTCATGCGGCGGGCCTATGCCCTGGGAGGGATCGAATGCAGGTGATACTGGCGAAGACGGCGGGGTTCTGCTACGGCGTGGAACGGGCCGTGCACATGGCGGAGGTGGCTGCCCGGGAAGGCGGCTGCGTTATGCTGGGCAGTATCATACACAATGACCGGGTCATCACAGCGCTGGAGGCGTTGGGTGCGCGGCAGGCGGACAGCCCTCAGCAGGTGCGGCCGGGAGAGACGGTGATCATCCGTGCCCACGGCGAGACACGGGAGGCTTTGCGGGTGCTGGAGGAGCGGGGCGCGCGGGTGCTGGACGCCACCTGTCCCCATGTGCTGCGCATCCACCGGCTGGTGGAACGGGCAGCCCGTGAGGGCCGGACACCCATCATTATCGGAGAAGCGCACCATCCGGAGGTGATGGCCGCCGCAAGCCGCTGTGAGCGCAGCGTGGTGCTGGAAAACACGGCAGAGCTGGCTGATTGGGTGGCGGCGGACCCGGCGCGGAAGGACATGGATTTGTTGGTTACCGCACAGACGACCTGTATTCGTTCGATATGGGAAGAGTGTGTAAAATTTTTAAAAAAACAGTGTACAAACGCCGAAATCTTTGATACAATATGTGATGCTACGCAAAAACGTCAATCCGAGGCGGCGAATATCGCCGGACGGGCGGACGTTATGGTCGTGGTCGGAGATCGTAAAAGTGCCAACACCAGACATTTAGCGGAGATCTGCAGCACACGCTGCGCCCGGGTCTATCAGATCGAAGGGCCGGAGGAGCTGCGGGTCGGGTCCCTTAACGGATGTTCTGTGGCGGGGCTTACAGCCGGCGCGTCCACGCCTGCGGGCATCATTAAGGAGGTATATGCAACGATGAGCGAAGAGATCAAGAACATGGAAGCTACGGAAGAGAGCTTCGAGGAAATGCTGGAAAAATCTTTTAAGACTTTGAATACAGGAGAGAAGGTAACCGGTATTGTAACGGCGATCGGCCCCACCGAGGTGCAGGTCGATCTGGGCTGCAAGCAGGCGGGCTATATCTCTGTGGACGAGCTGTCCGCAGATCCCAATGTGAAGCCTGAGGACGTCGTCAAGGTCGGCGACGAGATCGAGACCTATATCATCCGCGTCAACGACGTGGAGGGTTATGCCATGCTGTCCAAGAAGCGTCTGGACGCTGTCAAGGTCTGGGAGGATATCGAGAAGGCCCGCGAGGACAAGACCACTCTCGAAGGTAAAGTCACCGAGGAGAACAAGGGCGGTATCGTCGTTAATGTCAAGGGCGTGCGCGTGTTTGTGCCCGCTTCCCAGTCCGGTCTGCCCCGCGGCGCTGAGCTGAGCACCATGATCGGCCAGACCGTGTCCCTGCGGATCACCGAGGTCAACCGTGCCCGCCGCCGCGTCGTCGGCTCCATCAAGGCCGTGACCTATGAGGCCCGTCAGGCCGCCCAGGCGGAGATCTGGAACAACATCGAGGTCGGCAAGCACTACACCGGCACCGTGAAGTCCATGACTTCCTATGGTGTGTTCGTGGACATCGGCGGCGTGGATGGTATGGTACATATCTCCGAGCTGTCCTGGAGCCGTATCAAGAACCCCGCCGAGGTCGTCTCCGTGGGCGATACCCTGGACGTGTACGTTATCTCCTTCGATCCCGAGAAGCACAAGATCTCCCTGGGTGTGAAGGACCGCAGCATGAACCCCTGGGATAAGTTCATGGCTACCTACCATGTGGGCGATGTGGCCAACGTGCGTATCGTGAAGCTGATGACCTTCGGCGCGTTCGCCGAGGTCGTGCCCGGTGTGGACGGCCTGATCCACATCTCCCAGATCGCGGATCGCCGCATCGAGAAGCCCGGCGACGTGCTGACCGAGGGCGAGATGGTGGATGCCAAGATCACCGCCATCGACGAGGAGAAGCAGAAGATCTCCCTGTCCATCCGCGCGCTGCTGGCTCCCGCCGCTGACGAGGACGCCGACGAGGAGTAATTAGATCGTAAAACACCTCCGCTGCCCCACAGGCAGCGGAGGTGTTTTTGGTTGTTTTCACAATGGCGTGCAGGGGAAAATATCTTGCGACCTTGCGGAGAGGCATGGTACAATCGAGGTGGGCAAGAGAATTTAAGAGCATTGTGCTGAAGATAGAACGGATCAATTGGAATTTGACAGGGGGAGCGTGATCGTATGAAAAAGTTGATGGCATCAGTGTTAGCGTTGGTTTGCGTTGTTGCTATGGCGGGCTGCGGAAAGTCGAATGTTGGGGACTATCCTGCGACGATAATGGTAAATGGGATAAATTACTATTCGACCGATAATGCTGTTCCCGTTGAAGTAGACGAGAGTGTTATTCAGTACACCACGTCGTATGCGGAGGATGGCGTTCCCCGAAAAGATGGTGAGGCAAACTTCAACAGAGACCTGGGGACTCCGTATGCTGTTATTGAGGAAGACTTGGTAGTTGTCCTTATGGACAATGAGTGGATAGAGTTCAAGGCAAAGTAAGAGCGATCTCGGGTCGCGAAAGAGCGGGACGATGGGAGAAGCGTGCCGTACGAAAGAGACGGGGGATGAAGCGGGGGAAAAGAAAAATAATTTTGGGAGAGTTGCCTGTTTATGGGCAACTCTCCCTGTTTTTTGGCATAGGGGCAGAACCGGATCGCAGGAAGGGGGGGAGCGCATATGAAAAGAGCAGACGTGAACTGGGGAGAGGTAAGGCGTAAGTATGAGTCGGGAATGTATACCTATCAGCGATTGGCAAGGGAGTACCATGTGTGTACGCAGACGGTGTGGCGACATGCGATCAAGGGGCAGTGGCAGATCGGCCGGGAGGAGGCGGAAAAGCAGATACTCCGGCGATGCCTGATGGCCACGGCAAAGCTGCTGGAGACGGCGGCTGCCGGGGCTACGGAACGGCTGGAAAGCGGAGAGGGCAGCCTGAAGGAGGTCAAGGAGCTGGGAGGTATCCTGCAGGCGCTGGTGGGGACAGCGGCAAAGATGTGTCAGAGCGAAAAAAACAAGGACACGGCGGTCAACGAGATACGGGTGATCATGTCGGAGGAGGTAGAGGAGCTGAGCGGATGAATATCCATGCCGGACCTGTTCATTTTTGCACAAGCATTCCCGGGAATTCTTGTAGGTTTCGCCAATTTCCCCGCGGGCTGCATTGTGGTAAAATTAACAATTAGAAAATTCATCCTTCGTCGGAAGGGATAGGAAAGAACAGGGAGGAACAGGACATGGCTTTTGCTGATTTTCAGGCGCTGTACAAGCAGAAACTGACCACCGCGGACGAGGCGGTGAAGGTCATCAAGTCCGGTGATTGGGTGGACTACGGCTTCTGCGCCATTCATCCCCGGGTGCTGGACGAGGCGCTGGCCCGCCGTGCACCGGAGCTGGAGGATGTGAAGGTCCGGGGCGGTATTAGCCTGTGGAAGCCGGCGATCTTCGATATCGAGGACCCGGTGCACCATATCATCTTCAACTCTCACCACATGAGCAGCGTGGAGCGCCATCATATCGCCAGCGGCGCCGGGTTTCATGAGCCCATGCGCTATTCGGAGCTGCCGCGGTACTACTACGACCACATCACGCCGCCGGACGTGGCCATGTTCCAGGTGGCCCCGATGGATAAGCATGGGTACTTCAACTTCGGGCTCTCCGCCAGCCACGTGAAGGCGGTGTGCGAGATGGCCAAGGTGGTCATCGTGGAGGTCAACGAAAATATGCCCCGGTGTCTGGGCGGCTTTGACAACTGTATCCACGTCAGCGAGGTGGACATGATCGTGGAGGGGCGCAACGACCCCATGGGCATCCAGCCCAGCGGCACGGCTACGGAGGTGGATCGGGCGGTGGCGAAGCTGATCGTGGAGCAGATACCCGACGGTGCCTGCTTGCAGCTGGGCATCGGCGGTATGCCCAATACCGTGGGCGCCATGCTGTGCGAGTCCGACCTGAAGGATCTGGGCGTACACACGGAGATGTATGTGGACGCCTATGTGGATCTGGCTATGGCGGGGAAGGTCACGTGCATGAAGAAGAACATCGACCGGGGCCGGCAGGTGTTCGCCTTTGCCGCCGGTACCCAGAAGCTGTACGACTATCTGGACGACAACCCGGCGTGCATGGCCGCGCCCATCAGCTACACCAACGACATCCGTACCATCGCGGCCATCGACAACTTTGTCTCCATCAACAACGCGGTGGATGTGGATCTGTACGGGCAGGTGAACGGTGAGACGGCGGGCACCAAGCAGATCAGCGGCGCCGGCGGACAGCAGGACTTTGTGCTGGGTGCGTATCTGTCCAAGGGCGGCAAGAGCTTTATCTGTCTCAGCTCCACTCACGCAGACAAGGACGGCACGCTGCATTCCCGCATACGGCCTACCCTGCAGAACGGTTCCGTGGTGACGGATACCCGCGTGAACACCATGTACGTGGTGACGGAGTACGGCTGCGTGTGCCTGAAGGGACTGACGGTGTGGGAGCGCGCGGAGAAGCTGATCTCCATCGCGCACCCAGACTTCCGGGAGGAACTGATCCGCGAGGCGGAGAAGCAGAAGATCTGGTATCCCCACAACAGAAGATAACGAATAACGAAAAAGAGCGCCGGAAGGCGCTCTTTTTGCATGAAAGAGGCGGTATCCGCGCAAGCTACGGCAAAAAGGAGGCGCGGATATGAGCAACGACGAAAACCGGGAAAAGAACGAGGAAAAAGCGGCGGTGCCGGTACAGCCGATCATCGACATGGGCAGCACTGTGGTGAAGAACAGCCGGGGGACGATACACTGCCTGACCATCGTGGGGCAGGTGGAGGGACACACGCTGCTGCCGGACAATCTGAAGAGCACGAAGTACGAGCACGTGCTGCCGCTGCTGGCGGCGCTGGAGCAGAGCGAACAGGTGGACGGGGTGCTGCTGCTTCTGAACACCGTGGGCGGCGACATCGAGGCGGGACTGGCCATCGCGGAACTGGCAGCGGGCATGACGAAGCCGGTGGTGACGCTGGTGCTGGGCGGCGGGCACTCCATCGGCGTACCGCTGGCGGTGTGCGGAAAGGAGACGTTCATCGCGCCCACGGCGTCCATGACGGTGCACCCGGTGCGGATGTCCGGGACGGTCATTGCCGCGCCGGAGACGTACAGGTATTTTGAACGCCTCCAGGAGCGCATTATTCAGTTCGTGGCGGCCAACAGCCGCGTGACCGCGGAACGGTTCCGGGAGCTGATGCTCTCCAGCGGCGACATGGCCAACGACGTGGGGACGGTGCTGTACGGCGAGCAGGCGGTGGCAGAGGGTATCATCGATCGGATCGGTACACTGGGCGATGCGCTGGAGGCACTGTACGGACAGATCGAACGGCGGCATGGATAGACATTGGCGGAGGGCGGGGGCTCTCCGCTTTTTTCATGCCGGCGCGCGGGTTTTTCTTGAAAAACGGGGACTTCCATAGTATACTATCTTAGTTAAGGTATGCCAAAGTATAAGAGGTGACGCAGTTGTACTTAAAAGCACTTGAGATACAGGGGTTTAAGAGCTTCCCCGACAAGACGGTATTGAATTTCGGTGAGGACATCACCGCTATCGTGGGACCAAACGGGTCCGGCAAGTCCAACATCTCCGACGCCATACGCTGGGTCATGGGCGAGCAGAACAGCCGCCAGCTCCGCGGCGCCAAGATGGAGGACGTGATCTTCGGCGGTACGGAGAAGCGGAACCAGATGGGCTTTGCCCAGGTGACGCTGGTCATCGACAACACCGAGCATATCTTCCCCACCCGGGAGGAGGCAGAGGTGGCCGTGACACGGCGGTATTACCGCAGCGGTGAGTCGGAGTACTATATCAATAAGCAGTCCGTGCGGCTGAAGGACGTGAACGAGCTGTTCATGGACACCGGTATGGGCCGGGAGGGCTATTCCATTATCGGACAGGGCAAGATCGACGAGATACTGTCTGTGAAAAGCGGTGAGCGCCGGGAGATCTTCGAGGAGGCCGCCGGTATCAGCAAATACCGGCACCGCAAGGAGGAGTCCGAGCGCAAGCTGGAGCGCACCGAGGAAAACCTGGTGCGTATCAACGACAAGATCGCCGAGCTGGAATTGCAGGTGGAGCCACTGCGGGCGCAGGCGGAGACGGCGAAGAAGTATCTGGTGCTGCGGGATGAGCTGCGGGTGCTGGAGATCTCCGTGTGGCTGGAGCAGCTGCAAAACC
>ENA-OXWL01000094-OXWL01000094.1-human-gut-metagenome-genome-assembly--contig:-NODE-94-length-20532-cov-5.268057_pt1 | contig 20532 bp, 17 predicted proteins | sample MGYA00244691_ERZ652725 | MGnify/ENA primary metagenome ERZ652725 (study PRJEB26926, sample SAMN06164455) | human gut metagenome | biome: ENVO:00009003; feature: ENVO:2100002; material: ENVO:00002003... | reverse complement strand
CCTTTGCCGTTTGCGGCGGATATGACTTCGTGGATGTGCGAGATGTGGCAAAAGGCATTCTCGCCTGTTCCGAAAACGGAGAGCCCGGCAAAGGATACATTTTGTCCGGCCACTATGTCACCATTCGCAGGATGCTTCAGCTCGTGGGAAAGACTGCAAAGCTGAAGTATCGCCCCATCTGCCTGCCTCTGGGTCTTGCAAAGCTGGCGGCTCCGTACTACGAACGCCGGAGTCTGAAGGATCAAAAGCCGCTGTTTTTCACCCCTTATTCCGTTGCTGTTCTTGCCTCAAACGGGCAATTCAGTCATGCTGCAGCATCGGAATGCTTTGCGTATCATCCGCGCCCGGTGGAGGATACTTTGCAGGACATGACAGCCTGGCTTTTGGGGCAGAGGAGAACGGACGAAGTGTGACCTCACCTCAACAAAAAGCACCTTGGATAGACTGCACATGCTACTGATATGCTCCGCAATCTCAGTTGTCATCAACAGGCTGTCCTCCGCCCTTTGCGGTTATCTGGAAGCCATGTTTGAATAAGATATGCGGCGCTGTAATTGCAGCACATCCGGTTTTAGACAATCGGGTGTGCTGCTTTTCTCATACCGGACAGCATTTTTCTTCTGTGCCTTGTGGTTCTTCGGATATTCGTATATAATGTATCGTGTTGAGTATTATCCATGCGGAGGTGCGGTATAAACGGGATCAATGGCCATATCTTCATTCGGGAGGCGTCCTACCGTTGGGGCGTGTCGGAGCGGCGGGTCAATCAGTATTGCGCCGAGGGGCGGATCCCCGGCGCGTCCCGGTTCGGGCGTTCATGGGCGATCCCGGAAAACGCGGAAAAGCCGTCCGACCCGCGCTTTCGGAAGCAGCACCGCGATTCCGGCAGGACAAGCACCTGACAGACACCTGGCTACATTGGAAACATCCGCAAAAAGGAGGTGAACAGTATGGCTTGCGACGAGGCTTTGTACCGCCAATATCTGAGCGGCGACGACGCGGGGCTGGAGGTCCTGATGAAAAAATTCGGCGACCCCCTGACCTTGTATATCGACGGCTATCTGCATGACGTTCACGAGGCAGAGGAGCTGATGCTGGATGTTTTCGCCTATCTGTTCACCAAAAAGCCGAAGATACGGGACGGCGGCTTCAAGGCCTATCTCTTTAAGGCGGCGCGGCACATGGCGCTGCGCCATAAGAGTAAACGCAAGCCCCTGTTCAGCCTCGATGCGCTGACCGACGAGCCGGACGGGCGGCTGCTGGCGGAGGAAGTCATCCGGACGGAGGAGCGCAACCGCGTCTTGCACTTCTGCATGGATGAAATGAACCCGGACTATCGGGAGGTGCTGTATCTCACCTATTTTGAAGGCATGAGCTACGCGCAGGCGGCGGAGATCACGGGGAAAACGGTAAAACAGATCACCAACATGGTGTATCGCGGAAAAGAGAGCCTGCGAAGGCTCTTAGAACGGGAGGGGATCACAAATGCGGAGTCATGAAGAGCGCGTCGCGGAGACGAAGCGGCGCATCGCCAAAATGGAACGGGAAAAACGGCTGCGGCGCAATACGATCACCATGGCTTCCGCTGTGGCGGCGTGCCTTGCGCTGCTCATCGGCGCGTCCCTCGCCATGCCCGGCATTGCCGCAAGCATCCAGACCGGCGATTATTCCGGCTTTGAAACGGCGGCCAGCATGTATGGCGGCGGCGCTGCCTTGGGATACATCGTCATCGGGCTGCTGGCATTTTTACTTGGCGTGTGCGTGACCGTTCTGTGCTTCCGGCTGCGTCAGATGAGCCGTGAGGACGATCAGAACAACGAAAGCGAGGGGATTCATGGAACTGATTGAGAACCTGCTGCAATTGCTGACCACGTTCGTCGGCGCACTGCTTTCCGGCATATCCTACCGGAAAAGTCGCAGGCAGGCGTATTTTCTGCTGCTGTGCTTCTACGGCTGCTTTGCCCTCGGTGCGCTCTACTGGACGCTGTATCTGCTGCTGTTCGATACCACGCCGCGGGTCTTTTATGTGTCGGAGTTCGGCTGGGTGGCCAGCGTAATCTTCCTGCGCATTTTGCAAGCAACGCTCGCCACTCAGGACGAGCGCAGCTTCCGCTGCCGCAGGGCGTGGCTCGCGCCTGCGTTCGGCGTGCCGCTGCTGGCGTTCTACTGCACCTTCGGGGACATTCTCTCCAACCTGATCTGGTGCGGCATGATGATATGTCTCTCCTTCTGTGCCATTCGTGGGCTGGTCTACGCCAATGGGCAGACGGATCCGGCGCGGAATATGCGGTATTTCCACATAGGGGTACTGTGCTTTGTGTTTGCGGAATATCTGCTCTGGACGACGGGCTGCTTCTGGCCCAACACCTCTCCGGCCAGCCCCACCTTCTGGTGCGATATGCTGCTGACCCTTGCCATTCTGGGGCTGCTGCCCGCCACGAGAAAGGCGGTGGAAGCATGACCTACATCGAAAACATCTTCATCTGCATGGTATCCCCGCTGCTGGTGGCCGCCCTGTGTATGGGCAGGCGGCAGCTCCGCTTCTTCCTGTTCTGCATTGCCGGGATGGGTGTGTGCCTGCTTTCGGCCTACATCAACACCTTCCTCGCGGCGGTATGCCGGGCGGACGCCCTTGCCGCCACGGCGGAGATCGCGCCGGTGGTGGAGGAGATGATGAAGCTGCTGCCGCTGGTGTTCTATCTGCTGGTGTTCGAGCCGGAGGGAGATAAAATCAAGGCTGCCGCAATAACAATCGCCCTGGCCTTTGCCACCTTTGAAAATGTGTGCTATCTCATCCAGAACGGCGCAGACCGCTTCTCCTTCATCTTCTTCCGTGGCTTCGGCACGGGAGCCATGCACGTCCTCTGCGGTCTGATCGTGGGCGGCGGGCTTGCCTATGCGTGGCAGCGGACGTGGCTGAAGATCGCAGGCACCTGCGGGCTGCTGGGCGCGGCCATCACCCTCCACGCCATCTATAATCTGCTCATCGCCCACGGCGGCGCGGCGCAGTACATCGCCTATGCCCTGCCGGTGCTGCTGGTGGCGGCGGAAAGATTGTCTGTTTCCCGATTATCACGGAAGCAATAACCGAATATCCACTTCTTGAGAGCCGCTTTTTGGCGGCTCTCAAATTTTTTTGAAAAATTTTGCGTTTTGGGTGAGAGTTTTTTCGATTTTTTGTACCTATATAAGTGAAGGGGTTTTTAAGCCGCATTTCAAAAAATCCAGAGAGGAGGTTCAAACGATATGTACGATACCGCAAGGCGGGTCGCACTCGTCAAGCAGCGGGTGCGGGAAAACACCCGCCGAAGGCAGCGGCGCGAGGCAATAAGCCTCTCCGCAGCGTGTATGCTGCTGTGCGCAGCGCTGACGCAGGCGGCGGACGCACTTATAGTGCGGGGGCAGACCGCAGCGCAGGGCATATTCGGCGCGATGCTGCTGCGGGAGGACGCAGGCGGCTATGTGCTGGTGGCCGTCGTCTCCTTTGCTGCGGCGGCAGCGATCACCGCGCTGTGCTTCCGGCTCAGAAGCAGGGAAAACCGGAGAAAAGACGGGGCGGACAAGCCCGCCCGACACGAACAGGAGGAGAAAAGCCAATGAAAAAACGAATACTTAGCATCCTGCTGCTGTGCTGCATGGTGCTGACGCTGCTGCCGACAACGGCCTTTGCAGCGGATGAGCTACCGGATGTCAAGCTTTCCGTCCCAACGGAGTTTGACAAGACAGTGGACCTTACAAAGCAGAAGGGAGAATTGAAAATCACGGACAGCAAGACCTATCTGATCAAGGGCTCCGAAGATCCGAACTGGTATTTTCAATACCGGATCAAAATTGATGTCAAGAACAATACGCCGCACATCTTTCTGGACGGCGTCCGCATTAAGGCACCCAAGGACGGCCCTGCCATCGAGCTTTACAACGGTGCCTCTGCCTGTCTGTACTTTATCGGCAAAGACAGCGAGCTGATCGGCGCGGAGAACTTCGCCGCGCTGCAGAAAAACAAAACCGATGGTCATCTCCGTGTTCTGGTGCAGACGGGGACAAAACTCACATGTGAAGGCGGCAGGTATGGCGCTGGCATCGGAGGCTCAAAGGTCGGAATCAAGAAATTCTCGCAGGGACACGGCATGAACCTTCATTTCGGTTCTCTGGCGACGAATATCTATGGCGGTGAGATTCTTGCGATCAGCGGCGTATACGGTGCGGGTATCGGCGGCGGTCAGGGCGGCGTCGGCGAGTGGATTTATGTGTATTCCGGCAAGCTGACGGTGCGGTCCGTTTCGGAAGGCGCAGGGATCGGCGGCGGCCAGGGCGGCCCCGGACGCTTTATTTATATCAAGGGCGGCACGGTGAATGCCGGCAGCGAGTCAGGCGGAGCAGGAATCGGCAGCGGCGATCAAGACGGACAGAACAAGTCGGAAGATGCGCATCATATCGAGATTTCCGGTGGAACGGTCGAAGCCTGGAGTAACTATGCCGGCGCAGGAATCGGTGGCGGAAGAGACGGTTCGGGCTATGACATTTCCATCACTGGCGGCGTGGTGAGGGCGCAGGGCTACTATGGCGCAGGCATCGGTGGCGGCATGAACGGCAACAGTGGGAACATTCTGATCAAGGACACAACGCTGACTGCGCTGGCCCTTCCGCTTTATCCGAGCTCCGATTATACAGAGCTGTCTGCATCCGCGGTCGGAAGAGGCTCGAACCTGTTGTACTACATGGCAGTGATGCAAGATCAGGAATTTGCGATGACTATAGAAGAGAACATCAAAATCGGAGCCTCGGACGGGAAGTCCGTGTGGCTGAGCGCGACAGGGTGGCAGTGGCGCCGCAACCAGAAACCGTATAAGAAGTACTGGGGCACCACAACGGAGCTTCTTATCCCCAACGAAAATGGGCGCGTGGACCTGCAGCGGTTGAGCCTGCCATATGCCTACAATTACGGCAGAGTAATTAGCGAGCTGGAGCTGCGCTGCGAGGAAAGCACATGTAGCCATGAATTTGGCTGGGCGATCAGGGACGACTGCCACATCTGGGCCTGCAAGAAATGCGGCGCACGAGACCCCGCCGCGGAAATGTCCAAGCAAAACGGAAAGCACAGCCCCGGCGACTGGAGCAATCAGAAGCAGCTCTGCACTGTGTGCGATCATGTGCTTGAGAGGGACACGAAAGCCCCGGTTATGGAAACTCTGACGCACGGCGAAAGCTACACCGTCGAGGATACCCTCGATGGAAAGCCCGGCGCGTACACCTTCACCGTGAGCGACCCGGCTGCATCGGGCGAAGCGTCCTCCGGCGTCAAGTCCGTGACCATCAACGATGTGCTGCAGGCATTAGGCTCTTTCTATTCTCTTCCCGCACCCGACGGCAGCAACAATGACGCGGGAGCAGAATATACCGTGGTCGCAACTGACAACGCGGGAAATGAGACTACGGCGACAGTCAGAACATACAGGCGGCACCATGAGCACAACTACGGCGACTGGAGCAAGGACGGCACGAGCCACTGGCACGAATGCACCGACTATGACTGCCCGAATAGGAACGAGAGCATCAAGGACAAGGCCGCGCACGACTACACCGATGACGCGGATACGACCTGCAATGTATGCGGCTACGAGCGCACCGTCACGCCGCCTGCGCCCACCGAGTACACCGTCACCGTCACAACAGCGGGCAACGGAACGGCTTCCGCATCTCATGCAAAAGCCGTGGTCGGCACGGAGATCACCCTGACCGCTACGCCCAAAGAGGGCTACCGCTTCAAGGAGTGGAAGGTCATGAGCGGCGGCGTGACCATCAAGGACAATAAGTTCCTCATGCCGGACAGCGATGTGGGGGTGAAAGCAATCTTTGAGGATATGAGCAAGGAGCAGTTCCGTCTTGCTCCCGGTGGCACCTATTACTTTGACCTCTCCGGTGCGGGCATTCCCGGCACGGCAAACAGCAATCTGCCGGACAGCACGCTGCATTATGTGCCTTTCACCTATGCCGGCACGGTGAATGCCTATTCATTGGAAAATGAAGCCGACAACGATACCACTTCTTACGAACATAGCTTGTTTATTGCGAACTACAATGTAACGCATACGGTAAGCTGGGATGCCCTGAATACCGCGGGTCTGCTTTTCGGCAAGGACTATGCTGGCGGCGGCGTAAACTATACGCTGCGTGCCCCATCTGCGGGTTTGCACTATTCCTACGATCAAAATGTCGGAGGTACCCCGAGAAATAATGAGTGGGATGTGATTTTGGATAAAGCAAAACAAGGTAACAATGACAATACAAATGGCTATGTCAAAAACTGGCAGGATATATATTCCTGGGGGCAAGATAAAAGCAGCGCTAGCTCGCCATCCGGTCGTTCACTCCGTGGTTACAAATCTTCTCGTCACTGGTACACTGAATCTGCAACGCGCGCGGACGCAGCCCTCGGTTTCCGCCCCGTCCTTGAAGTCCTGAACCCCGACACGCTGGGCTCTTACGGGCTGAAGGTCGTTACCCTTGACCTTGGCGGCGGCAAACTGGGTGACAGCTCCGAGGATATTCAAATCATCGTGAAAACCGGCAGCGAGTTTACCGCGCCTGCGTCCGACGGCCTGACCCGTCCGGATGGAAATACAGGCCGCTACCTTATGTGGCTTGGCAGCGATGGAAAGCTCTACGCACCCGGCAATAATGTTCCGGCTGATGTGACGGCACTGACAGTGCAGTGGACGGCTCCGACCTATACCGTAACACTGCACGCAAACGGCGGTTCGGTGTCACCCACTTCCGTGACTACAGGCGCGGACGGCAAGCTGGCAAGCCTTCCCACGCCCACCCGCAGCAGCTACTCCTTCAACGGCTGGTACACCGAAAAGAACGGCGGTACGAAGGTCACGACGGATACCGTATTCCATGCCAAAACCACCGTCTACGCCCACTGGACGTATACCGGCGGCGGCTACTACTATCCGCCTGTCACCTACTACACGCTGCGCTTTGAAACAGGCGGCGGCAGTGATATTTCCAGTGTGCAGGGAACGTACAATGCCTACATTGACCTGACCCAATATGTCCCCACCTGGCGCGGCCACACCTTTACCGGCTGGTACAGCGAACGCAGCCTGACAAACAAGGTTTCCGGCGTTTATCTGACGAAGGATATGACCGTGTATGCAGGCTGGCGCGTGACCACAGCCCCGCAGACCGGCGACAGCAGCGTGTTAGGCTTGTGGGGGATCTCCCTCTGCACATCTCTTGCCGGATGCCTTGCGCTGACCACATGGCAGATCAGGCGGCGGCGTGAGGAACAATCGCTGCAAAGCATCGAAAAGTAAACAGGCTCACCTTTAGGGGCGCGGGCAAATAGCCCCGCGCCCCATTCGCTGTCTTCCCAGAAAAAGACGGCTGTTCCTCAAAAGAACAGCCGTCCCGTTTTGCCTTGCTTCTGCGGTTGTTGAAGTAAGCCAGATATTCAACGAGTTCTTGTTTGAAGTGTTCCGTGGAACGGAACTCCTGCAAATACAACAGTTCACTTTTGAGCAGCCCAAAGAAGTTTTCTATCACTGCGTTGTCCAGACAGTTCCCCTTGCGGCTCAGGCTCTGTCGGATGCCCTTCTCGCGGAGCATCCGCTGATACTGCCTGTGCTGATATTGCCAGCCCTGATCGGAGTGAAGAATCAGGTTTATTCCGTCTGGGATCTTTGCAAACGCCTCATCCAGCATGGTGGTCATCATGCTGCGTACAGGACGATCCGATATGGTATAGCTGACCAGGTCACTGCTGTGCAGGTCGAGAATCGGGGACAGGTAGAGCTTTCCACCGAACAAACTGAGCTCCGTCACATCCGTGACCCATTTCTGATTCGGTTTTTCAGTATGGAAGCTCCGATTCAGCAGATTCGGTGCGATTTTGCCCACTTCGCCCTTATAAGAGCGATATTTCTTCATTCTGATACGGCAAACCAAGCCCAGCTCCTTCATAAGCCGCTGAACCCTCTTGTGGTTTGAGGGCAGCCTGCGGTTACGCAGTTCTGCCGTGATTCGGCGATAGCCATATCTGCCTTTGCTTTCAACGCTTTTGGCCATAATCAGCTATCAAAAAGTCTTCATTTTTTGAACCAAGTTTTGTTGCAGATAGGCCACATTTATGCTATCATAAAAGTGCGATAAAAAGCGTGCGGCAGTTCAGTTGCTGAACTGCCGCACTTTATTGCCATATATGATACAAAAATAATTCAATGATGACCGTTCTCTGACATTTGAGAGACTGCTTCATTATAAAACACGTTCAATTCCCCCATATATCCAGGCTTCCAGGGCTTGTTCCGCCCACAGTAGTGGATGACCGCTGACTTCTGCCGCACGTCCTCCAGCGTCATGCCGTCTCCGTTGTGCCGGTGGAGGGCAAACAGCTTTTCCGTCATGTTGTAGCGGATGGGATCCAGCGGTAGGATGCGCTGGCCGTACAGGGCACTGATAATGTCCTGATCCGGCAGCATGAGCCGCCCCTTGTGGGCGTCCATGTAGTCGAATACCGCCTGCGTATCCTGTTCCGCCCGCAGAGCCTGCAAATTCATCAGCATCACGCCGGAATTGATATAGGGACTGTCCTCGTCCATGTCCAGACGCAGCTCATTGAAACGGTGCAGAAAGCCGCGGATATGGGTGGCCGCCGCAAAAAACGCCGTGCCCATCGGCATCTCATACAGCTCCCGCAGGCTCTGGCGCACCACGATGTCCGGGTCAAGATACAGCACCCTCTCCAGCGTGTCCGGCAGATATTTGGCCGCAAAAATACGATAGTAAATGGCTTTTGGGTAGCGGTCGGAGGTCGGCGCGTCCGCCAGACCGTCCTCGTCCACTCGTATCAGGTGCAGTTCGCCCCGCTGCCCCAGCAGTACTCGCGTTCCCGCCACATCCTCCTCCGACAGTCCCTCGTCGTGCAGCAGGTACACGTCAAAATGCGCGGCACTGTCGCTGTGCAGCGCGGAGAACAGCATTACATTTAGCTGCGGAACATAGTTCCGATCCAATGTCATCAACAGGTTCATGTGCATACCTCGGCTTTTTTGTTTTCAGTATATTCTACGTCCTGTCAAAAAGCAAGGATGCCAACGTCACGCGCGGGCAAAAAAACGTTTTGCATTGTCTATGAAAGCAAAACGCTGCATTATGCTTCGTTTCGCGAATTCAACTCATAGGTGCACAGATAGAACAGGAACGAGGTCATCTGATAGCGGCTGATATGGGTGTCATAGGCCGCCAGCAGCTCACTCAGTCCGCTGTCGCGGGTGGTGATATCCCGATCGTCACACCACAGCATGGCCTTGACGACCTCGCCGCTGAGCCGGGGATTTCCCCACATGGTCTGCCGCAGCAGCTCCTGATCTACGCGGGTGTCAATGCCGGACATGGCGGCGTAGCGATAGATCAGCAGACAGGCCGTCTGATAATCCATGTCGTCGTCATAGGCCGTATGCAGATCGCCCTGACGGAGCAGCCCCGTTTGATACGCCCAGCACACGGCGTCGTAGTAGGGGCAGGCGGAGCCGTTGAATGTCTCGTTTTCATAATCGGGCGGCAAGGCGGTGTTGTCCGTCTCCGGCCTTTGGGAGATGCGGTACAGCACATCCACGAATTCGCCCACCTTTGCCGTGGCCTTTCCACCAAAGGTGTTCGGCGTTTCCGGGTCTATATATCCGTTGCGGTACATATAGAGGACGCTGGCCTGGTTGAAAATGCCTGTGATGTCCGTAAACACCACCGTATCCTCCAGCGTGCCGCCGCTGGACGCCTTGCCAAAAACGTGGGCGTAGTAGTCACTGTTGACGATGTTGCTGGACATCTGGAATTTATTGTCCACATACAGCCGGTAGGCCTCCAGCTGCTCGTCAGAAATAACGATGCTCTCGTCGGCGGGGATCACCGTCTCCGTGCCGGCGTCATAGCGGAAGGTCTTTGTCAGGAAGGACTTGTCCGACAGCACCGCCATATGTATGCCGTTGGACAGCACGTCGGTGCCCGCCAGCAGCCGGGAGTCGTAGTCCACGCCGAACAGGTTCAGCAGCGTGGGCAGGATGTCCGCCGTGGAGCAGTACTCATCCACCACGATGTTCTCAGAGAGGCCGGGAACGTAGCAGATAAAGCTGTTGCGATACTTCTCGAAGGTGAGATCCATCTCCTGCCCCGCCAGCTCGTTGTACTCATCCTCCGTCAGACCGTAGGGATAGTGGTCATTGGTCAGTACGATGCAGGTCTTATCGGCCACGCCCGCCTGCTCCAGCCGCTGCAGCAGGTAGGTCAGCGCGTTTTCCAGCTCCAGATTGCAGGCGATATACGCCTTCACCGGCTCGGAATAGGGCAGATCCTTCACCGCGTCGTGGTTCTTGGCGCTCATGGCGTTGTCCCAGTTGTACTGATAGTGGCCGCTGAAGGTCATGTAATAGGCATGGAAAGGTGTCTTACTGTTGAGGTAGTCGTCCACGGAGGCCTCTATCATCTCCAGATCGGAGGAGGGCCAGTCGATCTTTATATCCAGCCCGGAGTCCGCCGCCTTGAAGGTATAGCCCATGTTGGCGTGGGTGATGTTCCGGTTGTAGAAATCGCCGATGTAGTCGTGATAGCCCCAGGTCTGGTATCCCTTCTCCGTTAGGGCGTTGCCCAGGCAGAAGGGCAGATAGTTGGTGCCCGCCACATTGAAGCTGGAATCGGTCTTAGTGCGGGACATATCCGGATACAGCCCCATGCACATGGTGTACTCACCGTTGGTGGTGACGGATTGGAACGTGCCGTAGTAGTTTTCAAAGATGATGCCCGTGTGGGACAGCTTGTACAGGGTGGGTGTCAGCTCCTCGCTGATGAACCAGGGGCAGAAGCTCTCGGCACAGATGGTGATCAGGTTGTAGTCCTGCAAAAGCCCGGTGTAGTTGTTCTTCCGGGTGGGGACCACCTGCGCCAGATACTCATCCGTGGTCCTGCACATGATGTTATCCGCAGACTCCGCCAGCTTTGCAAAGTCGATGCTCTCGATCACATTGTAGGAATTGCTGCTGTAGAGCCGTCTGGTGTCTGTACCCAGCGAGGACGGCGTGATGATGACGCTGCCGCTGCTGCCAAAGACCATATAGCGAAGCTCCTGCACCGTGGTGGCCAGCATGCCCACGCTCTTATAGCTGCTGTCGGTAGAGGTGTTCACGTTGGTGAAGGTCTTGTAGACGGAGAACGACTTGTTCCGCCCGGCGTACATAATGCCCATCGTAGCCAGCAGCAGCGTCAGCAGGATGCCCAGCGTCGCCAGCGCCTGCCTCCACTTGAGCCGCACGGTCAGCACCCGGAGCTTGCGCAGAGCAAGGCAGAGGATCGTCACGATCAGCGGTACCAGCAGCAGAAGGATGGGCACGATGTTCTTGCCGATGCTGTACAGGATCTGCGAGTCGAAATTGGTGATGACGTTCCCGCCCATGCTCACCTGACTGATGGGCATGAAGTTGCCGAAAATGGCGTGGTACATCAGCTGCACCTCGGCAAACAGCACCTGCACGGCGACCAGAAGCACGCCCACGATCTGCCGGGCGATCTTGGGCAGGTGCGTGGTCAGCAGCGCGCAGACCGTGCCGCCCAGCAGTCCGAACAGCACCAGATAGACCGCCCGCCTGTCCAGCGATCGGTAGACGCACAGGTGCAGGCACAGCTCCACATAGACGCTGGCGCCGCAGAACAGCAGCAGGCTGCGGAGCCACGCCTGCCACATGCTGCGGCGGAGGGCCTCCGCCGTTTCAGGCGCCTCGCAAGGCGCCTGATGGGTGTCTGTTATCTCATTGGATTTTGTTTTCAGCATATATATCTCCTGCAGCAGACTTTTTCTCGGAGAAAAGCCTGCGAAATTTGTCAAAATATTGGCGCGCAGCATATCATACTGTAAACGTAAAGAAATTGCAATGATTTCTGTAAAAATTAAAGAAAGGTTCACAGTTGTTCTCGGTCGTTCTGAGCCGAAATCTTAACAAAATGTGCATAGCCGAAACGCGAAAACCGTGCTATACTGTACGCGAAATTGGGAACGCAGTCGATTTTAGGAGGTGAGTCCCGTGACAGAATCCGGTTTTCATCTGAAACACCATCTGACATCCTTCCAGATCATGATCCTCGGCTTTGCCGGCGTCATCCTGCTGGGCGCGCTGGTGTTGATGTTGCCTATCGCCACCGCAAGCCACACATGGACGCCGTTTCACGAGGCGTTGTTTACCTCCACCTCCGCCGTCTGCGTAACGGGGCTGGTGGTACAGGACACCGGCAGTTACTGGTCCGGCTTCGGTCAGACCGTCATCCTGCTGCTGATCCAGATCGGCGGCTTAGGCGTCATCACGGCGGCTGTAACGTTTTTGATGCTCTCCGGCAAGAATATCTCGCTGAAGGAGCGCAGTGCCATGCAGGATGCCATTTCCGCTCCGGTGGTGGGCGGCATCGTGCGCCTGACGCGGTTTATTCTCAAGGGAACGTTCTTTGTGGAATTGGTCGGCGCTCTTGCGCTGCTGCCGGCGTTCTGCCGGGACTATGGACTGCGGGGCGTGTGGATGGCAATATTTCACTCCGTTTCCGCCTTCTGCAACGCGGGCTTTGACATTCTGGGGTGGGCGGATACGCTCTACCCTTCATTGACGGCGTACATATCCGACCCGCTGGTCAACATCGTCATTATGCTGCTGATCATTGTGGGCGGTATCGGCTTTCTGACGTGGGACGATGTCTGCACCCACCGGCTGCACCTGCGGCGGTACCGGATGCAGAGCAAGGTCATTCTGAGCGCAACTGCCATCCTGATCGCGCTTCCGGCATTGCTCTTCTTCCTGACAGACTTTGCAGAGCTTCCCGCAGGACAGCGCGTTCTGGCGTCGCTCTTTCAGGCGGTCACGCCGCGAACGGCGGGCTACAACACCGCAGACCTGACGAAAATGAGCGACACCTCACAGGCGGTCACGATTTTGCTGATGCTGACCGGCGGCGCGCCCGGCTCCACCGCGGGCGGCATGAAGGTGACGACGCTGGCTGTGCTGGCCGCCAACGCGGTCGCCGCCTTCCGAAGGCGGGAGGACCCACAGCTTTTTAAGCGCAGGCTGGAGCCCTCCGCTGTACGGAACGCCGCCGCCATCCTGCTGCTGTATCTGGGACTGACCTTCGCGGGTGCGGCGGTCATCAGCGCGGCGGAGAACCTGCCTCTCGGTGCCTGTCTCTATGAAACGGCATCCGCTGCCGGAACGGTAGGGCTGACACTGGGGCTGACGCCGCAGTTGGGTACGCTGTCGCAGAGCATTCTCATTCTGCTGATGTTCTTCGGGCGTGTCGGGGGACTTACCCTGATCTACGCCGCTTTCTCCGGGCATGATCTGACCTATGCCCGGTATCCGAAGGAAATGATCACCGTAGGCTGAAAGGAGCGCACGATGAAAAACGTATTATTGATCGGACTCGGCCGCTTCGGGCGGCACCTTGCCATGCAGCTGAGCGAGCTGGGGCATCAGGTCATGGCGGTGGACCGGGACGAGGAGCGCGTCAACGAGTGTATGCCCTTTGTCACCAACGCGCAGATCGGTGACAGCACCCGCGTGGATTTTCTGCGCTCGCTGGGCGTTGGAAACTATGATGTCTGCTACGTTACCATCAGCGGAGACTTCCAGAACTCGCTGGAAACGACGTCGCTGCTCAAGGAGCTGGGGGCGAAATATGTGGTGTCCCGCGCCGAACGGGATGTACAGGCAAAATTTCTGCTGCGCAACGGCGCGGACGCGGTGACATACCCGGAAAAGCAGCTGGCGAAGTGGGCGGCCATCCGGTACACCGCCGACCACATCTTCGATTACATAGAGTTGGACGAGAAGCACGCCATTATCGAGGTTGCCGTCCCGGACAGCTGGCAGGGGCACAGCATCGGTGAGCTGGATATCCGCCGAAAGTATGGCGTCAATATCCTCGGCGTGAAGCGAAGCGACAAAACCGATGTGACCATCTCGCCGGAAACCGTGCTGGACAGCAGCCTGACGCTGTTGGTGCTGGGCGAGTATACGGCGCTGAAAAAGTGCTTCCGGCTGTAAGGCTGCATCCGTCGGCACTCGTGTGGCTGCAACTGGCTCGCTGGAGTATGTTACGCTGCCAAGCTCTCCGCTCAAAACTTCGGGTCTGAGGCTGCCGGTATAGGAAAAGCGCTCCTGCGAGGATCGACCTCGCAGGAGCGCTTTTTTGTTTCAGGTGTCGGGAGAGCTGTGTTTACTCGCCGATGTCATCCAGCGACAGTACCTGCTCATAAGAATCTGCACCGGCGATAGAGCCGATGGGCAAGACCACGTGGAGCTTTCCGTCATTATCAGCGTATGTGCGGACGTCCATGTTGATGTTCTCATCGGACAGCGTCCAATCGCGGCGTTCCGTCAGGAACTCATCCGTATCACCGCCCGCAATTGCTCCATACTGTGTGTCGAACTTTGCAGCGGCAGCGCGGCGTACCGCCTCCAAGAAGACTGTCTCATCCACATCCAGTGCCTTCAGCAAGCCCGCTGTGGTGAGCTGCTGGCCGCTGGCGATGTCATACAGATAGACATTGTATTCGTTCACATCGGCATCCCATCCGCAGGAGACGACCAGCGACAGGATATTCTCATACTGATATGACTCCCATGCCACATAGAAGCAGGACAGGCTGACCTTATCCGAGACATCTTCAAGCACGCCATTCACGATAGGGGTGTACGCATCGGAGATTGCCTTGTTGATGGCCTCCGCGCCCTGTGTGTCCGCCTCGATTTGGGGCACACGGTAGGTATAGTGGCCGCTGTTGCCGATGCCATCGGTGTAGTCGAAGTCCTCGTTATACAGTTCGGTGATTTGAGGTGCTTCATAAGACGCGTCGGGCGTCTCGGCCTGATGGCCGTCCTGTGTGTTGTTATTGTCTGTCCCATTGGGCGTTGCGCCGCAGGCGGCCAGTGCGAAAATCATTGCTGTGGCCAGCAACAACACAAAAATCTTCTTCATGTAAATGTCCTCCTTACTTCCACGAGAACCGACCCACAACGGCCTCCGTGTACTGGTCGTCCGTGATAGCCGTATACCTCTCCCCGTCATACCAGTCGGTAAAGCCGTTGTCCGTCTGATAAATCTCGCCGGTCTCCGTGTCCATCACCCGCTCAAAGCCCATGGTGGCGTCGCTCTGCTTCTGGCTGATGATGTCCTGACTGGTATTCCGGCTTTCCCATGAGGACATGATGGCATCCTGCATCTCATTGGCGGATTGGCTCAACTGCTGGGATTGCCGCATCGCCGCGTCGCTCTGCGCCATGGCGGAGGAGGTATAGCTGCCGGAATAGTCCAGGCTGCCCAAGCTCCGTGTCAGGATGTCCTCCCAGTTCTGGAACATCCCCTTTTCAGCGGAGACGATGGTGGTGCTGTACGCCATGTAGTACCCGCCAAGGCCGGGGATGGGGAAGGGGACAAGCTCCACGGAGCACATACCCTCCGCCTCGACGCCGTCCTGCGTAAACTCCGCACGCAGCACGCCGGCTGTTCCACCCAAAGAACCGGTCGCGTCAAAGGTCTCTGTCACCGTGAAATCCTCATACTGCGGGAAGTGGAGGCTGCTGTAAAACGGCTCTGCGGCAACCGCCGACAGATACTGCGGCAGCACGTCGAAGTAACCCTTCACGGACTCCTCTGCCATTACGGGGAACGCTGCGTAGGCAGCGTTCCAGTATGTATAATTCTGCTTCAGGAAGTCATCCGCAAACAGCGGCTCTGCCTTCAGGATATACAAAATCTGATTTACGCTGCACGCGGGGTCATACGCTCGCAAAGCGTGGTACATACCCGCGTTGGACGTGGCCGCCTCCACCATCCAGCCCTCCGGAACGCTCATAGAGAAATCCGCACAGCTATATGACTCCAGCTCCAGCCCGGACGCCATGGGCGTAATGACGAATTCTTCCGTCTGCTGTGTGTTTCCACCGTAGTCCTGTGTGTCATCTCCGTTGCTTTTACTGCCGCAGCCGCACAGCAGTGTTATGGTAAAGGCTAAAATGATACAGATAATTCTCCTCATAAGTCCCCCTCCTTGCCAATTATGCTCCAAGTATAGCACAAGTTCTGCCCCACCGCAACGTGTTCTGTGATGCGCCCTGTCCAAAAACGATCATGCATATATTCTCTTGACGAAGATGCGCGGCAAACAGCAACTTCTTGTCAAAGAAACACAAGAACGGCAGCAGCGAAACGGCTCTATACTGCACGAACCGAGACATACTGTGCAGACGCGTTCTCTAGGTTTTTACGGTGCTCGTGTTGTGAACTTTACGTTGGCCGCCTACTTCTGTTGCTCCAATTTCGAGCTTTAACCGTTCCTGCTCCGTCTCATTATCAGCTGTCACTTTCTTATACTATACCGATAAACATACGGTTTCCGTAGCGCGCATACGATGGACTATTCTCAAACAGGAGGTCTGTTTATGCCAACCGTTCAGCAAGCACCCGCCCCGACGATCACCGTCACCCGGAATTTCCTTGGCCAGCAGACGGCAGAGGCGCTGGTGGTTGAATTGATCCGCGCCCACACACAGGCGGCTTAATGGCTGCGGGCAGTCTACGGAAAGGAGGGGACTTATGGAGAAGCGATTACTGCCTACTGCGCTGTACTGCCGCCTGTCCCGGGAGGACGGAGACCGGATGGAGAGTGATTCCATCGGCAACCAGCGGAAGCTGCTGGAGGCGTATATCGAAAATCATCCTGAGTTGGTAATGGCGGAATGCTATGCCGACGACGGCTATACCGGCACGAATTTCCAGCGCCCCGCCTTTCAACGGATGCTGCGGGACATAGGGAACGGGCGCATCCGCTGTGTGCTGGTAAAGGACCTGTCCCGTTTCGGCCGTGATTACATCGAAACAGGCCGCTATCTGGAGCGTTGGCTGCCGGAGCACGGTGCGCGGTTCATCGCCGTTACGGACAATATCGACAGCGACCGCGGCGCCTACGACATGATGATGCCGCTGAAGAATCTGTTTAACACCCAGTATGCACGCGACATCTCCCAAAAGGTCAAAAGCTCCCTCCACGCCAAGCAGCAGCGGGGCGAGTTCATCGGGGCCTTCGCCAGCTACGGGTACTGTAAGGACCCGCAGAATCATAACCGTCTGGTCATCGACCCGCCTGCGGCGGAGGTGGTGCGGCGCATCTTTACCCTGTTTGAAAATGGAATGGGTAAGATCCGTATTGCCAAGCAGCTGAACGAGGAGGGCATCCCCTGCCCCAGTGAGTACAAACGGCTCACCGGCGAAAAATACCGCAACAACCACCGGCTGGAAACCACCACCTACTGGACATACGCTACCATCCACCGTATCCTGCAAAATGAGATGTACATTGGGAATATGGAACAGGGGAGGGATGACCGCTTTCAGATGCACGGAAAGGCAAGGCGGAAGGATCGCTCTCAATGGACGGTGGTGTCCGGTACTCATGAGCCGATCATCGAAAAAGACCAGTGGCAGCGGGTGCAGGCTCTGCTGAACGCTAACGCCCGTACGCCGGATTTTCAACAGAATGTTAGCCCCTTTGCGGGTTTTCTCAAGTGTGGCGATTGTGGACGAGCCATGGTCAAGACCACCTGGGGTGGCAAAATCTTCTACACCTGCGGCTCGTATAAGCGCTACGGCGCATCCGTGTGCAGCAAGCACTATATCGCCCACGATGTGTTGACGAAGGTAATACTGGATGATTTGAACCGGCTCATTGCCGGCATGGAAAACCTCCGCCAGCTGGCACAGCAGGGCGCGGCGCAGCGCCCGCGCTCCGGCACCGACCAACCCCAAAAGCTGGAAGCTGCATTGCAGCGCATTCAGCGCCGCCGCCAGAGCGCTTATGAGGACTATCAGGACGCGCTTATCTCCAAGGAGGACTTCCTCCGCTACCGCGCTGATTATGACGCACAGGAGCAGGCGCTGCAGGCCCAACTGGACAAGCTGCGCGACTCGGTACAGGATGAGCCGCTGTCCTTGCCCTGGGTAAAGAAATTGCTGGCGTCGGGGCAGCTGGCGGAGCTGGATCGCCCCACAGTCGCCGCCGCCATCCGGGAAATTCGCGTCTACGAGGGGAACCGTATAGAGATCGACTATCTGCTCCCGGAGGGCTGCCGCGCTCTGCTGGAGGGGTGAGTGTATGGTGCTCCGCTTTGGGTAAAGCGAAAAAAAGCACGCCATAGAGTTTTTAAGGTTAAACTTGAAAAACTTGTTTCGTAGCATAAGTATTTCGGGTATACTAACGATTGTGGGGAGGCGATAGCATGATCAACAGGCCGAATTATATCGAGGCCATCGCGCCTTTTATCGACCAACCGCTGGTCAAGATACTGGCAGGCATCCGTCGCTGCGGTAAATCCACCATTTTCGAGATGCTGGAGGAGGAGCTGCTGCGAAGGGGCGTGTCTGCGGATCACATCATCTGTAAGCGGTACACCGAGATGGACATTCCCGAGAGCATTACCGCCAAGCAGATGTATGACGAGCTGATGGTGGCCATGGCAGGCAAGGGGCACTGTTACCTCCTGCTGGATGAGATTCAGGAGATCACCGGCTGGGAAAGGGCGGTCAACAGTCTGCTGGAGGGTACGGACGCCGACATCTACGTGACCGGCTCCAACTCCAAACTCATGTCCAGTGAGATCTCCACCTATCTGACGGGTCGCTATGTGTCTATCCCCGTCTACACCCTGTCTTTCCGCGAGTACCTGGACTTCAAAGCTGACAGTACGTTGTCCCGAAAGGCGTTGCTGGAGGAATATATCCGCTTTGGTGGCTTCCCCATAATAGCGCTGAGTGAATATGACGCGCAGAACGCCTATCAGATCGTTAACGGCATCTATCACACCGTGGTCTCCCGCGACATTTTGAAGCGTCACCGCATCAACAAGCAGGATATTTTTGATCGTGTGGTGAAATTCATTATCGAGAACGTAGGCAAGACATTCTCTGCTAATTCGATTTCTACCTTTCTGAAAAGCGAGCACCGCAAGGTCTCGGTAGAGAGCATCTACAACTATCTGCGCTGGCTGGAGCAGGCGTTCATCATCTATCCCTGCGAACGCTACGACCTGCAGGGCAAGAGCATCCTGAAAACGCAGGAGAAGTATTATCTTGCGGATGTGTCGCTGAAATACGCCCTTCTGGGCTATAACCGCAAGATGCTGGATGGGGCCATGGAGAACATTGTGTTTCTGGAGCTAAAGCGGCGGGGGTACGATGTGTATATCGGCAAGAACGATACCAAGGAGATCGACTTTGTGGCCACCCGCCGCGACGAGCGGATCTATGTGCAGGTTTGCGTCCAGCTGCCGGTGGGCGCTGACCGCGAGGTGGGCAACCTCATGGAGATCAAAGACCATTACCCCAAATACGTTGTCACCCTGAATGACATGGATGCGGGGATTGAAAACGGCATTAGAATCGTGCATCTTCAGGATTTCCTGCTGGCCGAAACGTGGTGAGCTACAGGCGCTGCTGCCCCACGCTCCGTCCCTTGTCGCGCCGGGCGGTTCGCCCGCAGTCTATGCCGGTGTGGCGCAGATTCAGGCGTTTCTGGAACAGTTGGGTCGGTAAAACGGCAAATCACAAAGAGAATAACGGCACAGCGCGTATACTCGCGCTGTGCCGTTATTTTCAGATGCTGCGCCTGACGAAGCGCTTCGGCCAGCTTTTCTGTGTTGCCGGTTGCGCTGCTGAAGATGATCGAATATCTTTCCTGACTCATACTGCCGATCACACTCCGCAAGCAGCGCGAAGCAGCAGCTGCAGGCCCATTACGATGATCCAGACGTAGGCGCAGGTTTTCGGGATCATCAGCAAGCCCACCTTGGGAATCTTTTTACTCAGCAGCGTCACAGGGAGATAGCAGCCAAAGGAGATGGGGATCGCTGTCACCATTCTCGTCATATGATACCCGTAGGTGTTGCCGGAAAGCGCATACAGGATGATGACGCCGATTCCCGTAACGGCAAAAACCGCGTTTCGGATAAGAGACAGCTTCGGATTGCCCTCCTCGCTGCACCAGTTGTTTTGGGGCAGGAGGCAAATCACCATCCGGATAATAGCAGAAACCCAGATGATAAGCTGCAGCGCAAGGGGCGCGCTCATCTCATAGAAAGTTTTCTTCCAGATATACAGCAACAGAATGTAGAACACCGTCATGGTAATGGAGGAAACCTGAAGGCCGATGCCCAGTTGCCGTTCGATTTTATCGCTGCTGCCCTTGAACGCCCGAATCACCCGGGGAACAAGGTGAAATGCATCGCCTCCGCACAGGGCCAGCGTCAGGATGCCGTACAGGATAAACAGGGGATTGCCCTTTGAAAAAACAAAGAACAGGATTCCTGCGATCAGGTCGAATGTGAGATAACAAACGTCAAAGATTGCCTCCATAATATCGGGAGTGCGGGGCTTATAGGTTGCGTTTTTCATGTGGCTTGCTCTTTTTCCTGTCTCTTATACACATCTCCGAGCCCACGAGACCCTAAG
>ENA-OXWL01000044-OXWL01000044.1-human-gut-metagenome-genome-assembly--contig:-NODE-44-length-27545-cov-5.597599_pt1 | contig 27545 bp, 23 predicted proteins | sample MGYA00244691_ERZ652725 | MGnify/ENA primary metagenome ERZ652725 (study PRJEB26926, sample SAMN06164455) | human gut metagenome | biome: ENVO:00009003; feature: ENVO:2100002; material: ENVO:00002003... | reverse complement strand
GTATAAGAGACAGCCACCTACACCGTGGAATTCACCGGCCTGTCGGTCGGCTCTACCGAGGTCTTCGCCACGCTGGGTGACTATACCGCCCGACTGCTGGTGAGCGTCACCTCCACGCTGGACATCTCCGTGGACGGCCTGCCCGGCGACGACTTCTTCGTCGGCGACACCGCCACCCTGACCCTCTCCGCCTCCGACAGCAAGGGCAGCACCCTCTCCGGCGTTAAATGGCGGGTCATCCCCAGCGCCGGCAGCAACTACATCACCGCCTCGGCGGCCACCGACGACCAGAAGGTCACCCTCACCGCCGTAGGTGAGGGCGAGGATCTCCCCCGCGTAGAGGCCACCTACACCAACGCGGCGGGCGAGAGCTTCACCAGCCAGCTGCCCCTTGTGCTTCCCGTCCGTATGCAGGGCGTGCTGGGCATCGCCAATACCTCTGTTCCGGAAAAACCGGCCTATCGGCAGGGCATTATGACCCGCGCGGGCGACGCCTTCCTGGCCGACACCGATGCCTCGGTTCCCCCCTACAACGGAGCCCCCTACACCGACACCCCCGCCTACACCGGCGCGCCGCTGTACCTGTACGGTCAGGGCAGCGCCGCGGACCTGACGGCCGCCAACGAGGACGGAAGCTATCGCTTCACCCTCTCCGCCGCAACCGTCACCGTGGGCGACGGCACCGACGCCGTGACCTGCGACGCCCTCTCCGGCACGGCGGATTACCGCATCTTTGAGGGCCAGCCCCAGAGCCTGACGGACACCCTGTTCACCGTCCGGCCCCTGACCGTCAAGGGTAGGCAGCCCGGCCCCGTGACCCTCACCGTCACATTGACGGACGCCGAAAACCGCACCTTCACCCTGTCCATCCCCTACACCCTGACGGAGCAGGACACCCAAGTGACCGCCACCCTCTGGGTGGATGGGCAGGCGCTCGCCCTGTCTGTCCCCTACGGTACAGCGCCGGCGGCAGAAGCCCTGTCCCAGCTGCTGGCGGACCACAACATCCCCGAGGCCGGTATCAGCTGGACCCCGGACATCACCCAGCCGCTGTATGCCGACACGGCCTTCACCGCCGTGCGCAAAACGACGGACAGCGGCGGCGCCCCCACCGTCCCGGACGCCGATATCCCCGCTTCCGGCAGCAAGGACCCGGAGGGCACGCCCTCCGACGATCCATCCGCCCCGGACAGCAGCAGCTCCGGCACCGGTCCCACGCCCGAGCCGTCACCGGACACCCTTCCATGACCCACCGCAGAAAGGAGGCCCTCCCGTGCACAAACTGAAAAACCAACAGGGCGCCACGCTGATGATGGCCCTCCTTCTGCTGCTGGCGGCCAGTATGGTCAGTGCGGTGATCCTCACCGCCGCCACCTCCTCGGCCCGCCGTCTGGAGAATGACCGGGCTGCCCGGCAGTCGTATCTGACGGTCAGCTCCGCGGCCCGTCTGCTGCGTGATGATATCCTGAACGCCTCCTTTGTCCAGGAGACGGTGAAGACCACCTATACCAATGACACCTCCACCGAAACGAGCCGCGAAACGACCTCACCCACCGGGTTTACGGCCGCATGGCTCAAGGCCGGCAAGGCCGCCGTGGACAGGGACAGCGGCAAAAGCTTTACCGACACCATCACCCTATCCGTGGACGGGCTGGATGATGTCTCCGCCGTCTTTACCATGGCGCCCAATTACGACATCACCATCGTCCTGCACCTGGCCGGCGGCGGCGACAGTGACTGCCGCCTGGTGCTGACGCTCCGCGAAAACAAGGCCGATCCCACTGTCAGCACCGTCAGCGGCGGCGGTCGCTGGGTCCGCGATGTCACCACGACCACAACAACGATCTCCTGGTCGCCGGACAACGCCACCATCGAAAAGGAGGCGGTCGTATCAAAAAGCTGAACAGCACCCGCGGCGAAACACTGGTAGAGACGCTGGTCTCCATCCTGATCATCGTATTGACCTTCGTATTTCTGACCACCGCCGCCGTTTCCGCCGCCAAGATCAACGCTAAGGTCCGTTCCGCCGACATCTCCTTCCACTACAGCAGCGCGGTGTCGAACGGCACCGCCGCCCTGACCGCCTCCGGCGGCGGCACCCGCAGCGGCCGCACCACCGTGCAGGTCTATGAGGACAACGGCTGCCTCTACTATGAGGAGGTCGCGCCATGAACAAGCTTCGTGACCGCCGCGGCTTCACCCTGACGGAGCTGCTGTGCGCCGTTCTCATCGTCCTGCTCGTCAGCGCCCTGCTGACCGTGGGCGTCCACTTCGCCGGCCGCACCTACAACAGCTCCATGCAGCTGTCCGAGGCCCAGGAGCTGTGCTCCACCCTTACCAGCGTTATCAGCGACAAGCTGCGCTTCTGCGGCACCGTGACCCCCGGCGCGGACGGCAGTCTGGACCACATCTTCATTCAGGACCTAGGCAACGTGGAGGGCGAGGGCGCCGCCTTTCAGGTGGATGCCGACGGCCAGCTCACCCTGGGCAGCACCAGACTGCTCAGCAGCGCCGCCTATCCCCGGGGTCTTCGGGTCCGCGATGTCAGTCTGCGCTACAACAGTGCTTCGGGCATCTTTACCGTAGCCCTTCAGGTGGGCACCGCCGACAGCACCCTGGCCGAGACAGACTTCGAGGTCCGGCGCTTAAATCACACATGAAAAAGCAGCACCGGGAGGTGCTGCTTTTTTCGTCCCGTCGGCGTGAAAAAAGCACCCCCGGAGGGGTGCTTTTTCTCACTTCTTAAAGCTGTCCTTCAGCGACACACTGCGGTTGAACACCATGTGCGCCGCGGAGCTGTCACGGTTGTCCAGGCAGAAATAGCCCACACGCATGAACTGGAACGTGGGTGCGTTGACGCCGGTGCGGTCGGCCTGCTTGTCGAACGCCTCCGCCACCTTCCGCATCTCCGGCTCCACCTTGCAGCCGGTGAGCACCGTAAGGCTCTCCGGGTTCAGGCAATCCAGGAAGTCCTTGTCCGGGCCATCGGGCTGCTCGTCGGAAAACAGGTTGTCGTACAGCCGGACCTCCGCGTCCATGCAGTTCTCCGCGTCCACCCAGTGGAGCGTGGCACCCTTGACCTTGCGGCCGTCGGCGGGATCACCGCCGCTGGACTCCGGATCATAGGTGCACAGCACCTCGGTGACATTGCCGTCCGCGTCCTTCACACAGCCGGTACACTGCACCAGATACGCGCCCTTCAGGCGGCACTCCGGACCGTTGGGGGTCAGTCGCTTGTACTTGGGCACCGGCACCTCCATAAAGTCCTCCGCCTCGATCCACAGATGGCGCGAGAAGGTGATCTCATGGGTGCCCTGCGCCGGGTCGGTGGGGTTGTTCTCCACCGTGAATACCTCGCTCTTGCCCTCGGGATAGTTGGTCACCGTCAGCTTCACCGGGTGCAGCACCGCCATGGTTCGCTCCGCGTGGGCGTTCAGGTCCTCCCGCAGGCAGTGCTCCAGGAAGCCGTACTCAATGGTGTTGGGGGACTTGGCCACGCCGATGCGCTCGCAGAAGCTGCGGATGGCGGCGGCGGTATAGCCCCGGCGGCGCAGACCGCACAGGGTGGGCATACGGGGGTCGTCCCAGCCGGAAACATAGTTCTCCTCCACCAGCTTGCGGAGCTTCCGCTTGGACATCACCGTGTGGTCGATGCCCAGCCGGGCAAACTCGATCTGCCGGGGATGGGCAGGCAGCTCACAGTGCTCGATGACCCAGTTGTACAGGGGCCGGTGCGCCTCAAACTCCAGCGAGCACAGGCTGTGGGTGATGCCCTCCAGCGCATCCTGAATAGGATGCGCGAAGTCGTACATGGGATAGATGCACCACTTGTTTCCCTGCCGGTGGTGGCTCATGTGGTTGATACGGTAGATGACCGGGTCACGCATATTGAAGTTACCGCTGGCCAGGTCGATCTTGGCCCGCAGCGTCATGGCGCCGTTGGGGAACTCCCCGGCGCGCATGCGGGCGAACAGGTCGAGGCTCTCCTCCACCGGGCGATCCCGGTAGGGGGACACGGCGGGGATGCCGATGTCGCCGCGGTTGGCTTTGAATTCCTCCGGCGTCAGCTGGCACACATAGGCCAGCCCCTTTTTGATCAGCAGCACCGCCTGGCGGTAGTCCTCCTCAAAGTAGTCGCTGCCGTAAAAGAAGCGGTCGCCCCAGTCAAAGCCCAGCCAGTGGATGTCCTGCTTGATGGCCTCCACGAATTCCTCGTCCTCCTTGGTGGGGTTCGTGTCATCCATACGCAGGTTGCACAGGCCGTTATACCGCTCGGCGGTGCCGAAGTCGATGGTCAGCGCCTTGCAGTGTCCAATATGCAGATAGCCGTTAGGCTCCGGCGGGAAACGGGTGTGGACGGTCATTCCCTGGAACTGACCACCCTCTGCGATGTCCTCGTCGATGAAATTGATAATGAAGTTTTTGCCGGACTCCTCCGTTTCGGGGGTCTTGATTTCCTCGGCCATGATCTTTCTCACACTCCTTGTATGTCGTAATATTGTGCAAAAGCAATTTTTAATTATAACCGCCCATGAGGGGAATTGCAAGAGGTTTGCCCTCCCTCCTGCAAAAAACTCACAGGGCGTCAAATTCCTCCCGGGTCAGCAGGAGATCCAACGCCTCCAGAAGCCCGTTGGCGGTCAGCCGTGCGGGCAGACCCAGCTCCCTTTGCAGCGTTGCCCGCCTTTCGGCGGAGCCGGGGCCGATCAGTCCCTTGTCCAGAAGATCCGCCTTCGTAATACCGGCGGAGCGGCGGGGTGCGTCCTCCCCCTCGAAGGTGGCACCGGCGCGGCGAAGAGCGTCCGTCAGCACCTGCGGCGTCATACCTTCCACGCCCAGCTTGCCCTCCTTCCCCGGCTTTCTCTTGCGCTTCTCCTTGCCGTACACGTCGGGGACATACGCCTGCTTTACTCTGTCCGGGGGCAGCAGCCCCTTCAGGTGGCTGCGGAGCACGAAGCCCGCGCCGTCCGGGTCGGTCAGCAGGATCACGCCCCGCGCCTCCGCCAGACGACGGAGATACGCCGCCTTCTCCCGGTCGTTGAACAGGGCGAAGCCGCCCACCTCCACCACGGCGGCGTCCACCGCCTGCAGGAGCGTATTTCTGTCGTACCGCCCCTCTACTACGATGACTTCCCTGACCCGCGGCTTCACTTCACACCTGCCAGTTCCATGAGAAATAGCTTCAGTTCGCCCTCATTGTCCATGTTTCGTTCGCTTTTCATGCGATGATCCAGCGTCTGGCAGCGCTTCACCGCCTCACGGCACCAGCTGCGCCGCACACCCCGAGCCGACTGCATCAGTTTTTTAGCTGGGTAATCGGACTTCATACGCCACAAATCCTTCAGCCACAGCACGTCCTTGCCGCCGTCGATCGCCAGCCGGGCTGTATACAGCTGCCGCAGCGTCTTTCCCAATGCCGCCAGAATGCGGATAGGCTCCTCCTGCATCCGCAGCAGTTCTGCAAGGCACTCTGCTGCCTTGTCATAGTCACGAGCCGCCACTGCGTCCGTCATGTCGAACACCCGCGCGTCCAGCACAGGGTCCGCCACAGCGGCGATATCCGCCGCTGTGATTTTCGCTCCCCTGGCATAGGCGGCGATTTTGGCGATTTCCGGCACCAGACCGGTCATCAGGCTGCCGCAGGTGAACAGCAGATGGTCTACCGTGCCTGCATCGATATCCTTCCCGGCAGCGGCAAAACGGCGGCGCACCCACTTTTGCAGCTTCTGCTGTCCCTGCTGGGCAAACTCGATCACCTGGGCGCGCTCTGCCAGGGCGGCGGTGAGCTTCTTCAGCTTGGCGTCGGTCTTATAGGGTATCTGTCGGTACAAAAACACCAGCGTGCAGTACACCGGGAAGTCCTCCAGCAACGCCACCAGCGCACCCCGCTGGGCCTCGTCCAGCCTGAACAGGTCCATATCCTCCACCGTGACCAGGGTGCGCTCTGCCATCATAGGCATGGCCTCCGCCGCCTCGACGACCTCCTGCATAGTCAGGCCCTTGCCTGCAAGCCTGTGATAGTTGAACTCCTCAAAGCCCGCCGGCACAAGCCGTGCTTGCAGCTCCGCCACCGCCTGCTGCATCAGGTACGTCTCCTCGCCGTGGAATATATAGACATTCCCCACGGCGCCGCTTTGCAGCGCGTCGTGGAATTCCTCATAACCGGGGGTCTTTTCTTTTTTCTCCTTTGCCATGTTATCCTCCGTTCACGGTGATGCGGATGGTACCCTGCTGGTCTGTGCGCCAGATATCCGCCCCCACCGCCAGCAGCCGCTGGAGCGTCTCCTCCGACGGGTGGCCATAGTTGTTGTCGCCTACACTGATGACCGCCGCCTCCGGCGTCACCGACTTCAAAAAGCGTATATTTGAGCTATATCGGGAGCCGTGGTGGCTGACTACCAGCACCTCTATATCCGGCAAAGCATAGGTTTCTACCAGCTTTTTCTCGGTGCTGCCGGACATATCGCCGGTAATGAGCAGGTCAAAGTCTCCGGCACTGGCCAGCACTGTCAGGCCCAGCTCGTTCAGATCGCCGCCGGACTGCACCGGCGGATAGATGGTCAAAACGGTATCGCCCAGCGTATCGGTCGTCTCCTTTGTCACATAGGTCACCTGCGCGCCCTTCTCCTCCGCCAGCGACACCAGACGCTCCCGAACGCCATACTCATCCTCGATGTCCGGCAGGTAGATCGTCTGCACCGGGATACGGCGCAGCACCTCATACAAACCGTTGGTGTGATCGGCGTGATAGTGGGTCACCACCACAGCGCTCAGTTCCCGGACGCCCATGCTGTGCAGCGTGTCGGCAGCCAGACCGCCGGGGTCTTTATAGCTGTTGCTGCTGCCGCAGTCCACCAGTGCCGTCTCACCGCCGGAGGTCAGAATGACGCTCTCGCCCTGTCCCACATCCAGCGTCAGGGCGGTCAGTACGCCGTACTGATAGTCCTGACGGTTGACCCAGATGGCCGCCGTCAGCGTCAGCACCGACAATGCCGATGCCAGCAGGTATTTCCGCTTGCCGTCCGGCGTGGCGGCACAGCCGATAAAGGCCGCGTACAAAAACAGCAGCCAGTAGACGAGATAGGGATTGGTGAAATACACCGCGTGATAGCGCCAGGACATCATGCCGTTGGCGATCCACAGGATGTACCGCACCAGCGCCCAGGAGATCCAACCCAGCAGGCTGGCCAGCGGCAGCCACACAAAGCCCAGCAGCACCGTCACAAAGGCGGCCATGAAGCTCCATCCCGCCGCAGGCACCGCCAATAAGCTGGACAGCGGCGCTACCAGCACGAAAATGCGGAAATACCAGGCTGTCAGCGGGGCAGTGAACACCACGGCGCTGAGGGTGGCGGACAGGTTCGCCGCTACAAAACACAGTGCGGTCCGCAGCGGACGGCATTTGCCCTTATACCACCCGGTCAGCAGCTTGTACAGCCGGGGCGACAGCAGCACCATTCCCAGCGTGGCGGAAAAGCTCAGCTGCAAGCTGACGCTGGCGGCGGCAAAGGGATTGCACAGCAGGATCAACAGCAGCGCGGCAGCCAGGCTGGTCAGGGGGTCGCTGCCACGCCGGAACAGCGGCGCGATCAGCAGGAATATCTGCATGATGCAGGCGCGGACCACCGAGGGGCTCATGCCCACCATCACCATGTAAAACAGCAGCAGTGGAATGGTCACGGCGCACAGCAGTCTCTGCCGCCGGGAGATCAGCAACGCCAGCAGCGTCACCAGAAAAGCGCAGTGCAGGCCCGACACCGCGAACAGATGCGCCAGGCCCGTCTCCTGCATCGCCAGATAGTCTCCATCGTCCATAGCGGACTTATCACCGGTAAGCTCCGCTGTCAGGAATCCGCTGACACGCGGGTCATCCCAGATGGCGGCCACCTTCTCGCGGAAAGCTTTGCCCGCCCGTTGGGGCAGCCAGCGCAGGGCATCCCCATCACCCGCCGACAGACGCACATCCTCACGGCCATACAGCAGCGCATACACGCCCCGGGCGTTAAAATGGGTCACATCATCGCTGTCGAAATGGGCGGCAGACTGCCACTGGGCCGTGCCCGTGACCGTGTCGCCCGGTCGGGCCGCCAGCAGCTCCGCTTCGCCATATAGCACGGCCCTGGCCCGATGATAGCCCTCCAGCTCCACCGTGACCCTGGCGCCGCGCTCCGTAGCCTGCGGCCAATCACAAACGGTGGCGGCAAAGTCCGACGCCGCACCGCAGCGGTCCTCTATCGGCTGGCGCACCAGGTGGTCATACCCGGCAAAATAGGCCAGCGATACCGCCAGCGACAGCAGGAGCAGCAGTCCCCGGCGAAAATATTTTTGCTTGCGTGCAGCAAACAGCCACGCAAGCGCCAGCAGCAAAACGCCCCCGGCGGCATACAGCTGCCAGCCGTTCCAGGGCAGCAGTGCCGCCAGGAAGACACCGGCAGAGAAGGAAAACCCGATCGTGGCCAGCACGCGCATCGTTCTCTCCCCTCCCCCGGTTATGGTATTGTTTTATTATACCAAATATAGCTGCCTGTGACAAGAAAAAAGCCGCCCCTACGGGCGGCTTTTTGTGGTTTATACGCGTGCCAGCTTGTCGCTGCACTTTTGCAGGAAGCGGGCGTTGTCGATAATGGCCCGGGTGTGGGTCCCCTCACCGATCAGGCCATCGGCGTCGTGGGCCGTGACCTTGAAGGTGATCATCTTGCCGTTGGCGGATACGCCGGTCACCTCTGCGGTGGCGGACACCTTCATGCCCACAGGAGTAGGCGCCAAGTGGTTAGAGCTGATCTCCACACCCACAGTCCCCTTACCCTCGGGCAGTTCAGGCTGCACGCACTGCATGGCGGCATACTCCATCAGGCCCATCATAAAGGGGGTGCCGAACACCTCCAGCCCGCCGGAACCGATGGCCTTGGCGGTCATATCCGGGGTGACGGTCTTTTCAGCGGTATAGGTCATACCTACTTCGATCATAGCAATTCCTCCAATTAAGCGCTTTTCTTTAAATACATTTCTTGCCTATACGCGGGGCGGAAAAAAACCGCGAATGTCAGACGCCCAACTGTGTCCACAGCTTATCGTAGAACTTCAGCGTCTCCTGTGGCAGGTTGACATAGATCTCACAGCGCTCGCGCTCCTCATCGGGGATGGCCATGATGTTGTAGATCTCCTCGTCCAGCGGCTCACCATACGTCTCCTCGTAGTACGCGGGATACTCCGCCAGCGCTTCGGCATTGGGAGAGGCATACCAGATGTAGTCCATGTTGGCCAGGTTACTGTCGGTAGAGGCGATAAAGTTGATCCACTCATAGGCCTCGTCCTTATGCTGGCTGGACTTGAGCACACACATGGCATCCACGAACCAGTTGCTGCCCTCCTCGGGAATGACGAAGGCCAGATCCTCGTTATTCTCCAGCATGGTCAGATAGTCGCCGGCGTAGTACATGGTGATGGCCGCGTTGCCGCCCTCCATCTTGCCGAAGACCTCGTCCATGACGAAGGCCTGATACACACCCTTGTCTTTGGCATTCTTCACCAGCTCAAAGGCCTCGGTCAGCTGTCCCTCATCGGTGGTGTTGATGTCGTAGCCCAGATAGCACAGGGCGGCCATCAGCGCATCGCGGGAGTTGTTGATCATCAGCACCTGCCCGGCGTACTTCTCATCGAACATAGCGCCCCAGCTGGTGATAGGCTCCTCTACCATGGTCGTGTTGTAGATGATGCCCACGCTGCCCCAGGTGTAGGGTACGGTGTACTTATTCTCCGGGTCGAAGCTCAGATGGGTAAACTGGGGGTCCATCAGCTGAAAATTGGGGATGGCGGCGTAGTCCAGCTCCGCCAGCATATCCTCCTGGATCAGCCGGGCGATCATATAGTCGGAGGGTACGATCACATCGAAGTCCGCGCCGCCCATCTTGATAAGGGAGTACAGCGCCTCGTTGCTCTCGGCGGTCTGGTAGTTCACACGGATGCCGGTCTTCTCCTCGAATTCGGTGATCAGGGACTCATCGATATACTCGCCCCAGGAGCACACATTGACCACGCGCTCGCTGCGGGCCGCGGCACCGGTGACGATCAGTACCGCCAACAGCACACAGGCCATAGCGCCTGCGGCGATCTTCTTGCCCAATCCGGGATATTTCTTCGGCGCAGGAGCGAACGTAGCGCTCTCGTGATGGACATTGCGGTGATGCTCGGCATGGTTCTCCCGCAGGTTGATGATGGCCAGCAGGATGATGACCGTGACGAACAGCAGCGTGGATACGGCGTTGATCTCCGGGCTGACGCGCTTTTTGGTCATGCCGTAGATGGTCATGGCCAACGTGGAGGAGGACGTACCCGCCGTGAAGTAGCTGATGATGAAATCATCGATGGACATAGTGAAAGCCGTCAGCGCACCGGAGACGATACCGGGCTTGATCTCCGGAATGATGACCTTCCAGAAGGCCTGCATCCAGGTGCAGCCCAAGTCCTGGGCCGCATCGACCAAATTGCGGTCCATCTGCCGTAACTTGGGCCCCACGGACAAAATGACGTAGGGGATGTTGAAGCAGATGTGAGCGATCAACAGTGTGCCAAAGCCCAGGGTCAGTCGCTCAGGCAGCACCACCAGTGACTGCCAGCCGTTGACCCACACGGCGAAGCTGTGCCATCCGTTGAAGAACACCACGAACAGCAGGCACAGGCTGACGCCGGTGACGATGTCCGCGTTCATCATGGGAATGTTGTTCACGGCCATCAGCCCGGTGCGCGCCCGGCGTCGCATACCGTAAAAGCCGATAGCGGCAAAGGTGCCCGCCACGGTGGCGATGACGGTAGCCAGCAGGGATACCAGCAGCGTGGTATACACGCTGTGCATAATGAGCCGGTCGTTCAGCAGCTCGGCGTACCAGTGGAGGGAAAAGCCCTTCCACACACTGGAGCTGTTGCCGGCGTTGAAGGAAAAGACGATCAGGATGATGATGGGTGCGTACAGGAACAGGCCCACCAGGATCATCAGCAGGCGATCGCCGACGGAGTTGCCCTTTCTCTGTCTCATAGCATCACCGCCTGTTCCTCGCCCTCGCCAAAGCGGTTCATCACCAGCATACAGACAACGACGATCAGCATCATCACCAGGGAAATAGCCGCGCCCAGCTGCGGGTTATACGCCCCGCCCAGGAACTGCCGTTCAATCAGGTCGCCCAGCAACAGCTCCGTGCCGCCGCCCAGCATACGGCTGATGGCGAACGTAGACACAGAGGGCACGAACACCATGGTGATGCCGGACAGCACGCCCGGCAGGCTCAGGGGCAGGATGACCTTGCGGAACACCGTGACGGTGTTGGCCCCCAGGTCGCGGGCTGCCTCCAGCAGGGAGTAATCCAGCTTGCAAATCACAGAGTAGATAGGCAGGATCATAAAGGGTAGGTAGTTATAGACCATACCCAGCACCACAGCGCCCTGGGTGTCGATCATGGTAAAATACTCCAGGCTGCTGCCTGTCAGATGGTTGTACAGGGCAATGATACCCAGCTTCTGGAACAGCTGGTTCAGCAGGCCGTTGTTCTCCAGGATGGTCATCCAGGAGTAGGTCCGCAGCAGGAAGTTCATCCACATGGGCAGCATGATCAGTACCATGGCCGTGCGGCGGAAGCGCTCGCCCTCCCGGCTGAGAAGGTACGCCACAGGATAGCCCAACAGCAGGCAGATAGCCGTGGCAATCAGCGCCAGCTTGAAGGAACGGCCGAACACAGCAGCGTAACCACCCATCTGGACAAAGTTGTCCAGCGTGAAGCCGCCCTCGCTGCCGGCAAAGGCATACACCACCATAATGACAATGGGGGCTACTACAAAAATAGCCATCCACACCACATAGGGCACGGCGAAACGGGAGAGCTTACTCTTCATCCTCGCTCTCCTCCTCTTCCGGCTCAGCACCGGCGTCCGCCAGTTCCTCGTATTCCTCGGAGTAAGAGGAATAGTCGCCGAACATACCGGAATACTCGCTCTTCTTCATAATGTGGAAACCCTCGGGATCGATCTTCACGCCGATACGGGCACCCACCGGAGAGTGATCGGTGGTTTGAATCAACCACTTGAAGCCGCGGAAATCCACGATGATATCATATTGCATCCCCTTGAACGTCACGTTGGTGACAGTGCCTACCAACTGGCCCTGCTCCACCGGCACGATGTCGATATCCTCCGGGCGAATGACCACGTCCACCGGTTCGTTTTCGGCGAAGCCGCCGTCCACGCAGGGGAATTCCTTGCCATACATTTTCACGACCCTGTCGCGGACCATCGTGCCGTTGAGGATATTGCTCTCGCCGATGAAGTCCGCCACAAAGGCATTCTTCGGCTCGTTGTAGATATCCTCCGGTGTGCCGATCTGCTGGATACGGCCCTTGTCCATGACCACCACGGTGTCGGACATGGTCAGGGCTTCCTCCTGATCGTGGGTGACATATATAAACGTGATGCCCATCTGCTGCTGGATACGTTTCAGTTCGTTCTGCATATCCTTACGCAGACGCAGATCCAGCGCGCCCAGCGGCTCGTCCAGCAGCAGCACCTTCGGCCGGTTCACCAGGGCACGGGCAATCGCCACACGCTGCTGCTGACCACCGGAGAGTTGGTCGACACGCCGGCGGTCAAAGCCCTTCAGGCTGACGACCTCCAGCATTTCACCGACACGCTGCCGTATCTCGTCCTCCGGCACTTTTGCGATACGCAGGCCGAAGGCTATGTTTTCAAACACGTCCAGATGCGGAAACAGCGCATATTTCTGGAACACCGTATTGATCTGCCGCTTATGGGGCGGGACATCGTTGATCCTCTCGCCGTCGAAGGTCACATCGCCGCTGGTTGGCGTGGTGAAACCGCCGATGATCCGCAGTGTGGTAGTCTTGCCGCACCCACTGGGACCAAGCAGCGTGAGGAATTCGGAATCGTTGATGTAAAGATTGATGTGATCGAGAACCAGCTCGTCGTCAAACGCCATGCAGAGATCCCGCAGGCGAATCAACTCTTTGGACATTTATCCTCCTCCATTCATCAGTAAAATAGCCTCCCTTCGACGCGGCGGCAGCGCGTCTGTTCACGCGCTCGTTACTTGTCGAAAGATGGCGAGTACACTATATATAAAAGCGCTAGGAAAGTCAATGGATTTTTCCGTTTTTCTCCGAAAAAAATACAGCGGACAGCAAAAGCCATCCGCTGCACGGCACTCAGCCGAAATATTTGTCCCGGAAGGGCACATTTTCCACTGTAAAGCTCTGCCCGCGCAGATAGTTCAGGTGCCCCGCGTCCGTGGGCAGGTCAAAGGTCAGCTTGTAGGCATACAGAGCCTGCCGCGTCTCGCCGTAGCGGCGGTTTACGTCCCCACGACCGTATTTGCCGTCCCCCAGCAGCGGGCAGTCCAGATCCGCCATCGTGGCGCGGATCTGGTGGGTCCGGCCCGTCTCCAGCCCGATCTCCACCAGGCTCAGCTCTCCCCGCGTCTCCAGCACCTTATAATCGGTAATGGCGGTCTTTCCGCCGGGGATCGGCTTATGGTACACGGACACCTGCTTTTTCTGCTCATCCTTCAGCAAAAAGCACTCCACCCGGCCTTCCGGCTTCCTTGGCCGACCTACAGTGATGCAGAGGTAGCGCTTGTCCAGTTCCCGGTCCCGTATCTTCTCGTTGATGACCCGCAGCGTCTCGGCGTCCTTGGCCGCGATGACGATGCCGCCGGTATTGCGGTCGATGCGGTTGCACAGCGCCGGCGTAAAGGCATTTTCCCACTTGGGGTTCCACTCCCGTTTCTGATACAGATATGCCTGAATGTGGTTGATGAGGGTATTCACCTTCTCCGTCTCGTCGGCGTGGACCACCATTCCCTGCGGCTTGTCCGCCAGCAGCAGGTGCTCATCCTCGTACACCACCGTCAGGTGCGGCTTGAACAGCGTCAGAAACAGATTTTCCTCTGAGGGCTTGTCGAAAAACTCGTCGTTGATGTATAATTGCAGCACATCGCCCGCACTGAGCCGCTGGTCCCGCTGGGCGCGTCCACCGTTGACCTTCACCCGCTTGATGCGGATATACTTCTGCGCCAGAGCAGGCGGCAGCAGGGGCAGCGCCTTGGACAGGAATCTATCCAGCCGCTGTCCGGCGTCATTTTTTCCGATGGTCAGCTCCCGCATAACGGCGTCCTCCCCTGTGTTTCTCTGTTTATTGTACCGTGTTTTTGAAAAAAGTCAAAATATTTGTAAGAAAATGTTTGACAAGGCATTTTGTGTCGGCTATAATACTACACGTGCCATTGTGAGGTGTACTATGCGTTTGAACGTCAACAAGCTGCTGCATACCCCCGATGCCCGGCAGGACATCCGTTTTGAAATGGATCTGTCCGACTTGGAATTCGGCGGTTCCTATCCTGTTTCCGATCCGGTTGTTGTGGACTGCCGGCTGGAGAATAAGGCTGGGCTGCTGCTGTGCGGAATGACGTTGACCACCACGCTGCATTGTATCTGTGACCGGTGCGGTGAAGCGTACGACGCGGACAAGACAACACGCTACGACTGCGTATTGGCAGAGGCGCGCGAGTCTGACGAAAGCGACGACATCATCCTGCTGGATAACGACGAGGTAGATGTGGAGGAGTTGGCGCGCGACGCCTTTATCCTCGATATGGACACGAAGTTTCTCTGCTCAGAGGACTGCAGGGGGCTGTGCCCCGGCTGCGGTGTGAACCTGAACCGGGAGAGCTGCCGATGCAAAAAGGCAGTGGATCCCCGTCTGGCGAAGCTAGCGCAGCTGCTGCAGAAGGATGAGTGAATTACTTTTTATTACATTGCTGCTCAGGCAATTAAGACCAAGGAGGTGTCAACATGGCAGTCCCTAAGGGAAAAGTATCCAAGCAAAGACGCAATAAGAGACGTTCTTCCGTATGGAAGCTGGCAGCTCCCACGCTGGTGGCGTGCGCCAAGTGCGGCGCGCTGCATCTCCCCCACAGAATGTGCCCGGAGTGCGGTAGCTACAACGGCCGCGAGGTCAAGGTCGTCAAGTCTGTGGCCGCGAAATAAGTTCTGTTGTGCCTTTGCAAGAGGGAAGCGCCGCTTCCCTCTTGTTTTTTACTGCTCCCACACTTTTCGTCATGGGAAGTATCAAAATCCATCGTTTTACTTTATGCTCGTGGGCGGCTATACTATATTGTGCTTGCGTCTCACGTCAAAAAACGGTATAATGAGTTGATTATTATGTGGTATTATGTCCTATTGTGGATAAGGCCGCATTTTGCATGAGTGAGGACGTATTATGAGTACCATCATCACCGCCATCGACCGGCACAGCCCCGCGGAGCGCGCCGGCGTTCAGGTGGGCGAACAGCTTCTATCCATCAATGGCCACCCCATCGTGGATGTGCTGGACTATCGTTTTTACGGCTATGATCCCCTGTCGCACCTTGAGCTGAAAACGGCGGCAGGCAACGTGCGGCACGTCACCTGCCGCAAGGCCGAAGGCCAGGACCTGGGGCTGAACTTCGACACGTATCTGATGGACGAAATGCGCTCCTGTGCCAATCACTGCTTGTTCTGCTTTGTGGACCAGATGCCGCCGGGTATGCGCTCCACGCTGTACTTCAAGGATGACGACGCACGGCTGAGCTTTCTGCTGGGCAACTACATCACCCTCACCAACCTGACGGAGCGGGAGGCACAGCGGATCATTGACCTGCACATCAGCCCCATCAACGTCTCCGTCCACGCCACCGACCCACAGCTGCACTGCACCATGCTTGGCAACAAGAACGCCGCCCGGTCGCTGGACTATATCCAGGCCTTCTGCAAGGCCGGTATCGTCATGAACGGGCAGATCGTGGTTTGCCCCGGCTGGAACGACGGTGACCAACTGCGCCGCACCCTGCGGGACTTGACCGAGTGGCAGTTCTCCAGCTGCTCTCTTGTGCCGGTGGGTATCACCAAGTACCGCCAGGGTCTGGCCAAGCTAAGGCCCGTGGACAGGGACTGTGCCCGGGACATCATTGCCATCGCCGAGGAATTCGGGCTGGAAAATCTGCGCCGCTTCGGCACCCGTAGGTTCTTCTGTGCTGACGAACTGTTCCTGCGGGCCGGACTGGATCTGCCCCAAGAGGACTACTACGAGGGCTATCGGCAGCTGGAAAACGGCGTGGGTATGCTGCGCTCACTGGAGCAGGACTTCCTCAGCGCCATGCGCATGGAGGAGCACGATGAAGCGCCCTCCCCCTTCACCATCGCCACCGGCACGGCGGCAGCGCCGTTCATGACACACCTGTTGGAGCAGGCCAGGGCGTATTTCCCAGCCCTGCGGGGACAGGTGATCGCCGTGGAGAACGACTTTTTCGGCCACACCATCGACGTAGCCGGTCTGCTGACAGGTCAGGACCTGTCGGCGCAGCTGGGGCGCGTGCCGGATCTGGGGCGCGTGCTGCTGCCGCTGCACATGCTGCGGCACGGAGAAAACGTATTTTTGGACGACTACACCGTGGAGCGTCTCAGCGCTGAGCTGGGCTGCCCGGTGCAGATCGTGGGGATAGACGGCGGCGACCTGCTGGACGCCATGCTGGATAGGGAGGAATAAACTATGGCACTGCCTTTGATCGCTATCGTGGGACGCCCCAACGTGGGCAAGTCCATGCTGTTCAATAAGATCATCGGTCGGCGGCTGTCCATCGTAGAGGACACCCCCGGCGTCACCCGTGACCGTATCTACGGTGAGAGCGAGTGGGTGGGCCGCAGGTTCCGCCTGGTGGACACCGGCGGCATCGAGCCCAATACAGACAGCCAGATCCTGGCCTTCATGCGGGAGCAGGCCCAGATCGCCATCGACAACGCCGACGTCATTATCTTCGTCACGGATATCAAGACCGGCCTGACTGCCTCCGACCAGGAGGTGGCCGGTATGCTTCAGCGCAGCCATAAGCCCATCGTGCTGGCGGTGAACAAGATGGACTCTGTGGGCGCGGTCGACCCGGATTTCTATGAATTCTACAACCTGGGTCTGGGTGACCCCATTGCCGTCTCCGCCGTCCACGGCCACGGCACCGGCGATCTGCTGGACGAATGCATCAAGTATTTTCCGCCGGAAACGGATGAGGAGGACGACTCCGACGTGGTACAGGTGGCCATTATCGGAAAGCCCAATGTAGGTAAATCCAGCTTGACGAACCGTATTCTGGGCGAGGAACGCGTTATCGTCAGCAATGTAGCCGGCACCACCCGTGACGCCATCGACAGCTACTTTGAGAACCAGTACGGCAAATATAATTTCATCGACACCGCCGGTATGCGGAAAAAGTCCAAGGTAGATGACAACATCGAAAAATACAGCGTTCTGCGGGCCACCATGGCTATTGAGCGCAGCGACGTCTGCCTCATTCTCATCGACGCTCAGGAGGGTGTCACCGAGCAGGACACCAAGGTCGCCGGTCTGGCGCATGACGCGGGCAAGGCATGCATCATCGTGGTGAACAAATGGGACCTGATCGAAAAGGACGGCAAGACCATGGACCGTATGCGTGAGGACATACGCCGGGACCTGAGCTATATGCCCTATGCCCCCATCCTGTTCATCTCCGCCCTGACCGGCCAGCGGGTGGGCCGTCTCTTTGAGCTTATCAACTACGTCAACGATCAGGCGGCCATGCGAATCACCACCGGCACGCTGAACAGCGTGCTGGCCGACGCGCAGACCCGCGTCCAGCCTCCCACGGACAAGGGACGCCGCCTGAAGATCTACTACATGACGCAGGTGGGCGTCAAGCCGCCCCACTTCGTCATCTTCTGCAACGACAAAAAGCTCTTCCACTTCTCCTACCAGCGGTATCTGGAAAACCAGCTCCGCAGCGTGTTCGGCCTGGAGGGCACCCCCATCGTGCTGACTATCCGCCAGAAGGGAGAGGACGACGGTTGAACCATCTCATCGGTGCTACACTGCTGGCCTCACTGGTCATATTGCTGCTGGGCTATTTCTTAGGTTGTCTCAACGGCTCGGTAATGGTCAGCCACTTCATCATCAAGGACGATGTGCGGCAGCACGGCAGCGGCAATGCGGGCCTGACCAACTTCTACCGCACCTACGGTGCCAAATACGCACTGGGCGTCATCCTCTTCGACATGGGTAAAACAGTGATCGCCTGCCTGATTGGCGGTGCAGCCTTCGACTATCTGGCCGGCGACTGGATGTTGGGCGTCCTGCTGGGTGGCCTTGGCTGTGAGTTGGGTCATATGTTCCCGGTGTTCTTCGGCTTCAAAGGTGGCAAGGGCATCCTGTCCGGCGGCACGCTGGTGTGGCTGCTGGACTGGCGCGTCGGTCTGATCGCGTGGGGTCTGTTCGCCGCCCTGTGGCTGCTGACGAAATACGTCTCTCTCGGCTCCGTCTGCGCCGCCGCCTCCATGCCCGTCACCACATTTTTCTTCTGCGGCCGCAGCCTCCTCTACACGGCGCTGGCCGTGCTGATCGCCGCGCTGGTGATCTGGTGCCACCGGGAGAATATCACGCGCCTGCTGCATCATCAGGAACGCAAATTCCAATGGCACACCGGCACACCGAAAGAGAAAGAGTAAACAGAGAAAGGACATCACTGACATGAAACACAATCAGATGCGGCAGGTGGTCTTCCCCATTCTGGCCGCCTTCATCTGGGGCACCGCCTTTGTTGCGCAGGATATGTGCGCCGACGCCATCGGCGCGTTCGCCTTCAATGCCAGCCGCTACTTTATCGCGGTGCTGGCGCTGCTGGTGGTCATCGTCATCAGCGACAAGCTGAAAAAGGACAAGCCCGTCCTCTCCCCCGCCGAGAAAAAGGCCGCCAACCGGCAGCTGTGGCTGGGCGGCCTGTGCTGCGGTGCGGCGCTGGCCATGGCCTCCAACTTCCAGCAAGCGGGTATGGTGGCCGGCACTGACAGCGGCAAGGCCGGCTTCCTGACGGCGCTGTATGTGGTGCTGGTTCCCGTATGCGGTCTGTTCTTCAAGCGGAAGGTCAGCCTCCCCGTCTGGATCGCCGTGGCACTGTCCGTGATCGCGCTGTATCTGCTGTGCATCAACGGTGAATTCTCCCTCGCCCCCGGCGACCTGCTGATCCTGGCCTGCGCCGTGTGCTTCACCATACATATCCTTGTCATCGACCACTTCACCGCCACCGTGGACGGCGTGAAGCTCAGCTGCCTGCAATTCCTGTTCGCGGCCCTTATCTCCACTGTGTGCATGTTCCTCTTCGAGGACGTGGACTTCGCCGCCATCTGGGGCTGCATCCTGCCCCTGCTGTATGTGGGCATCTTCTCCTGCGGCGTGGGCTACACCCTGCAAATTCTGGCGCAGAAGGGTTCCAACCCCACGGTGGTCACCATCCTGCTGAGTCTGGAGAGTGTGTTCGCCGTCATCGCCGGTGCCATTATCCTCAAACAGCAGATGTCCGTCCGGGAATACATCGGCTGCGCGGTGATGTTCATTGCCGTGATCCTGGCGCAGATCGACTTCCCCGTGAAACAGAAAGCCGAATAAAGTGCAAAAAAGAAGCACCCGCTCGGGTGCTTCTTTTTTGCGCTTTTGGCTGTCTCAGAACAGCGTCACCTGACTGGTATCCGCCATACCGGCAAAGGCGCCCAGCGCCTTCAGCTGCTCGATATGGGTCTTACTAAGCTTGTTGCAGGTGGTGGCGAACTCCTCTACAGAGATGAAGGTTTTTCCCTTTCGCTTCTCCACCGTGTCCAGCGCCGCCGTCTCACCCAGACCGCGCACCGTTACAAAGGGAGGCAGCAGGCCGTTTTCCGTGATCTTGAAGTGTGTGGCATCGGAGTCGTAAATACTAATGGTGTCAAAATGGAAGCCCCGCAGATAGAACTCGTAGCACACCTCCAGCGTCACCAGCAGGTTCTGTTCCACGTCGGTGGCGTCCTTATTGTTCTCGATCTCCCTGATTTTCTGCTTCACCGCATCCATGCCGGCGCAGCAGTACTCCGCATCGAAGGCCTTGGCCCGGATGGAGAAGAACGTAGCGTAGAAGGCCAGCGGCTCATGCACCTTGAACCACGCAATACGGAACGCCATCATCACATAGGCCACAGCGTGGGCCTTAGGGAACAGATAGCCGATCTTGGCCAGAGAGCCGATATACCAATCCGGCACCTGATGCTCCCGCATAGCCTCCTCCCAGCCGTCCTCGAAGCCCTTTTTCTTTACTTTGCCCTTACGCACCGCCTCCATGATCTTAAAGCTCATCTTCGGCTCCAGCCCCATGGAGATCAGGTACAACATGATATCATCGCGGCAGCCCACCGTCTCCAAAACGCTGGCCGTGCCGCCCACGATCAAGTCCCGGGCATTGCCCAGCCACACGTCGGTACCGTGGGAGAAGCCGGACAACCGTACCAGGGTATTGAAATCCTGGGGCATGGTATCCATCAGCATACCGCGGGTAAACCGGGTGTTGAACTCCGGGATAGCCACGGCGCCGGTGGGCCCCAGTATCTCGTCATTTTCAAAGCCCAGCACCTTGGACGAGGTGAAAATACTCATGGTATCCGGGTCATCCAAGGGGATGGCCCGCGCGTTCACGCCGGTCAGGTCCTCCAGCATTTTGATCATGGTGGGGTCATCGTGTCCCAGCATATCCAGCTTCAGGAGGTTGTCCTCCATGCAGTGATACTCGAAATGAGTGGTCACAGTGTCGCTGTTGGCATCGTCTGCCGGGTGCTGCACCGCGGTAAAATCCTCCACATCCATATCATCCGGCACCACCACCAGCCCACCGGGGTGCTGCCCCGTAGTACGCCGCACGCCCACGCAGCCCAGCGTCAGGCGATCCAGCTCCGCGTTGGAGGCCGTCTCGCCCCGTTCCTCCAGGTATTTCTTCACCATGCCGAAGGCGGTCTTTTCCGCTAGGGTACCGATGGTCCCCGCGCGGAACACCTGGGTCTTGCCGAACATCTCAATGGCGTGCTGGTGTGCCCGGGCCTGGTACTCACCGGAGAAATTCAGGTCGATATCCGGCACCTTACCGCCGCCGTAGCCCAAAAACGTCTCAAAGGGGATGTCAAATCCGTCCTTAGCGTACTTTGCCCCGCACATCGGGCAATTCTTATCGGGCATATCCGCGCCGCAGCCGTAGCTGCCATCGGTGATGAACTCAGTATGGCGGCATTTGGGGCAGCGATAATGGGGCGGCAGGGAGTTCACCTCCGTAATGCCGGACATATACGCCACCAGCGAGGACCCCACACTGCCCCGGCTGCCCACCAGATAACCGTTTTCCAGGCTGCGCTGCACCAGCTTCTGGGCGGACATATACACTACGTCGTACTTGCCCAGAATGCTTTTCAGTTCCACGTTCAGCCGGTCCACGATCAGCTGAGGCGGCTCGTCGCCATACAGCTCGTGACACTTGTCCCACACTCTGTCATGAAGTTCCTGCTCCGAATTCTCCAGCCGCGGCGGGAACAACCGTCCCGGCGGCAGCAGCTCGATATTTTCGATACGGTCGGCGATGCCGCGCGGGTCGTCGATGACCACCCGATGCGCTTCCTCTTCGCCCAGATAGGCAAACTCCGCCAGCATCTCCTCCGTGGTCTTGAAGTAAATGGGCAGGGGTGCGTCGGCGTCGGCAAACTTCTTGCTGGCCAGCAGGATATGGCGGTATACCTCGTCCTCCGGCTCCTGGAAGTGCACATCACCCGTGGCGCACACTGGCTTGCCCAGCTCCCGGCCCAACCGGACGATAGTACGGTTGAACTCCCGCAGCTCATCCTCTGACTGCACCGTGCCGTTGCGAAGCATGAACATATTATTGCAGATGGGCTGTATCTCCAGGTAATCGTAGAACGATGCGATGCGCTTCAGCTCCGCCCAGTCCTTGCGGTCCGCCACCGCCCGGAACAGCTCGCCTGCTTCGCAGGCTGAGCCGATAATGAGGCCCTCCCGATGGGCGATCAGCTCCGTCTTGGGGATAATGGGCACACGCTTGAAATACTTGAGGTTGGAAGCTGAGATCAGCTGATACAGGTGCTTCAGGCCCAGCTTGTTCTTCGCCAGGATGATAATATGCTTGGGGTGCCGGCTGCCGCCGCCCCGGGGCCGCAGCTTCTCCATCTGCCCGTTGATCTCCTGCAGACGGGAAATTCCCATCTCCCGCCGCATTCTCTCAAAAAAGGGTATCAGCATGTACCCCACCATCCCCGCGTCGTCCGACGCCCGGTGGTGGTTGAAGGCGGGCAGATCCAAATGCTCCGCCACGATGTCCAGCTTATGTTTGTGCAGCTCCGGCAGCAGGTTCTGCGCCAGGATGAGGCTGTCGATGTACGTGGGGTCGAATTCCAGCCCCGCCCTGCGGCACCCTGCTCGGATGAACCCGATGTCGAACTCCGCATTGTGGGCCGCCAGCGGTCGCCCGTCCACGAATTTCAAAAACGCCGCCAGTGCTTCCTCCGGCGGCGGCGCGTCCGCCAGCATGGCATCCGTAATGCCCGTCAGGCCGATGATCTCCGGCGTCAGCCGACGGCCGGGGTTCACGAAGGTCTGAAACGTATCCGTGATCTTCCCGTTTTTCAGCACCACTGCGCCGATCTCCGTGATGGCCTCCCGCTGTACCTTCAATCCGGTAGTTTCGATGTCGAAGCACACGATCTCGTCGTCAAAGTCCTGATCCTGCGCACCGTGTACGGCAATGCGGTCGTCCAGGTTGTTGACGTAGTACCCCTCCACGCCGTACAGGATCTTGATCTTCCCCTTGCCCGCGTCCCGCGCCTTTGGGAATGCCTGCACCGTGCCGTGGTCGGTAATGGCAATAGCCGGGTGGCCCCAGGCTGCCGCCTGCTTTACCACCTTGCCCACATCCGTCAGAGCATCCATGCTGCTCATCTGCGTATGCAGGTGCAGCTCCACCCGCTTCTCCGGTGCATTGTCCTGCCGGGCCGTATGGCTGATCTTCATAATATTCACCGGCCGCAGCAGGATATCCTTCCCGTCGTAGGTCAGTTCCACCTTGCCCTGCAGGCGCAGCCACATCCCGTCGTTGATCGCGCCGCCCAGCACCTTGGCCTCTTTTTCATCCATGGCCTTCCGCACGGCCACGGAGCCATGCTCATCGGTGATGTTGAAGTTCAGCGTCCACATTCCCTTGCGCCGCGTCTCATAGCACTCTGCCTTGAATACCCGGCCCTCCACAATAGCGCTGCCCTGCTTGATATTCAGTTCGCCGATAGGCGTCAGCTTTCCGGTGATCGTCTTGCCCCAGATCACCCCGTTGTCGCCCTTTTGCTCGCCGGTGCCGCAGAAATGCAGCAGCACCTGCCGCAGATCATACTGCTGCGCCAGCATCTGCTGCAGGGCATCCTGCGCCGCCTGGGGCAGTGTCTCACTGCTCTCTATCTGCACCTCCAGCGTCCGGCCCGCCATATCCAGCGCGCCGCTGATGATGCAGGCATCGTGCAGCAGCAGGCGCAGCTGCCGCGGCGCCTGAAAGCTCTCAAACAGCGTAAAAAACGGTACTCTCTCCGCCATGTCTCTCCCCTATCGTATCTCTTGTCACAGCTTGTCGATCTCCTCGAACAGCGCGTCCACCAGCTGGTCCTCCGGCACCTTCCGCAGAACCGTTCCCTTGGCGAACAGCAGTCCCTCGCCCTTGCCTCCGGCGATGCCCACATCCGCGGCCGAGGCCTCCCCCGGTCCGTTGACCACGCACCCCATCACTGCCACGGTGATGGGCTTGTCACAGCTCTTCAGCCGCCGTTCCACCTCCCGGGCGATGGGCAGCATATCATACTTCGTCCGCCCGCAGGTGGGGCAGGCGATCAGGTCCGGCCCCGTCTGCCGCAGACCGCAGGCCTGCAAAATACGCTTGGCGGCCACTACCTCTTCCACCGGGTCGGCAGTCAGGCTCACCCGCAGCGTATCGCCGATACCCCGACACAGCAGTCCGCCGATGCCGATGGCCGACTTCAGCACCCCCATCTCCGGTGTGCCGGCCTCGGTGACGCCCAGATGCAGCGGATAGTCCACCTTTTCGTGCAGCAGCTCGTAGGCCGCCATATTTACCGGCACCCGGGAGCATTTCACGGAAATACAGATATTCCCGAAGCCGCATTCCTCCAACAGGTGCACATGGCCCAGTGCACTCTCGGCCAGCGCCTCGGCGGTCACGCCGCCGTATTTTTGCACCAGGTCCTTCTCCAGCGAGCCGCCGTTGACGCCCACACGGATCGGAATGCCCCGCTCCCGGCAGGCGTCGGCCACGGCCCGCACGCGGTCCTTCGACCCGATGTTGCCGGGGTTGATGCGTATTTTATCCACACCGCCGTCCACACACAGCAGCGCCAGCCGGTAATCAAAGTGGATATCCGCCACCAGCGGGATGTGTATAGCCGCCTTGATGCTCGGAATGGCCCGTGCGGCCTCCTCCGTGGGCACCGCCACACGCACGATCTCGCAGCCAGCCTGCTCCAGGCGCTGTATCTGCCGCACCGTGGCGTTCACATCCTCCGTGGGCGTATTGCACATGGACTGTATGCTTACGGCCGCGCCGCCGCCCACCGGTACCGTGCCCACCTGTATGCGTCTTGTCACCGTCCCCGCCTCCTCAGTGGATCAGCTTTCCCACGTCGCTGAACACCAGCACCACCATCAGCGCCAGCAGCAAAACAAGTCCCGCGAAGTGGATATAGTTCTCATATTTTGCCGGTATCTGCTTCCGGAACAGCAGCATGGCTGCCGCGTTGATGATCAGGAAGAATATCCGCCCGCCGTCCAGCGCCGGCAGCGGCAGCAGGTTCATCACCGCCAGATTCACTGCGATCAGCGCCGCGATGTAGGCGATGTTCTCCACCGCCGCCTGGGTCGTCTCCGCCTGCTCACCTACCTGTACCATGGTGGACACGATCCCCACCGGGCCACTCAGGTCCCGCAGGCCCGCCTGCCCGGTAAAGAGCATTTGCAGGCTCAGCCGCACCAGACGCACGAAATCCACGGCGTTGTTCCAGGTGTAGGCCAGTTTGTCGCCGAAGGTGGCCGCCGCCGCACCGAAGTATATTCCGTAGCCGCTGTACGCATTTCCGCTTTGATCGGTATACGTCTGTCTCGTCATGGCAAAGTCGTCCAGGCGCACCTTCTCCCCGCCGCGGTCCACCACCAGGTCGAATGTGCCAGTCTTATTCAGGCCAAGCAGCAGGCTCACGTCGCTATAAATGTACACGCGCTCCCCATCGATGGACACCAGCCGGTCCCCGGTCTGCAAGCCGTCGGCGCTCTCCAACGGACACCCCTCAGCAAAGCCGGAGATCACCGGCTGATAGAACCCCTGCGCCGGCGCATACAGGCAGAAGATGATGATAAGCCCCGCCAGAAAATTCATGGCCGCGCCGGCGGCAAAAATGATCAGCTTTTTCCAAAAGCCCTGGCGGTTCAGCGCCGCCGGATCGTCAGAGTCCTCCTCTTCCCCCTCCATGGCACAGAAACCGCCCACCGGAAAAGCCCGCAGAGAATACTGGGTATTCCCCCGCTGCTTTTTCCATAGCACCGGTCCCATGCCGATGGCGAACTCGTTGACCCGCACGCCGCAGGCCTTAGCCGCCAGGAAGTGCCCCAGCTCATGGACGGCGATCAAAATACCGAACACCAGCAGGGCCGCTATGATATATACGATCATGTATGCAAGCTCCTTTTCCGGATGTCACAGGGCAGCGCGCCGCGCCGCCTTGTCTGCTTCCAGTATATCCGCAAGGCTTGGCTGATATTGCACCGACACCCGCTCCAACGCGCGCTCCACCCGCCGGGAGATATCGTTAAAGCCGATCTCACCCCGCAGAAACATTCCCACGGCCGCCTCGTTGGCGCCGTTGAGTATGGCGCAGGCGGTGCCGCCCACCGCTGCGGCATACCGTGCCAGACGCAGACAGGGGAACGCCCTCTCGTCCGGCTCGGCAAAGGTCAGCGCGCCGCAGGTCAGCAGATCAAGCGGCTTATCCGGGCTCTCGGCCCGGTAGGGATACGTCAGCGCGTAGCGGATGGGCAGCTTCATATCCGGCGTGCCCAGCTGCGCCAGCAGCGCCCCGTCCCGGAACTCCACCAGCGAATGCACGATGCTCTGGCGGTGTATCACCGCCTGCACCTGCTCCACCGGCAGGCGATAGAGCCGCATGGCCTCGATGATCTCCAGTCCCTTGTTCATCAGTGTGGCGGAGTCCACCGTGATCTTCGGTCCCATGTGCCAGTTGGGATGGCGCAGGGCATCCGCCGCCGTCATGTGCTCCAGCTCGTCGAAGGTCCTTCCGTAGAACGGCCCGCCGGAGCAGGTCAGCAGGATACGCCGCACCTCACCCCGGTCCCGGCAGCCCTGCAAGCACTGAAACACCGCACTGTGCTCACTGTCCACCGGCACGATCTCCGCGCCGTATTTCTCCGCCGCGTCCATCACCAGCTCACCAGCGCACACCAGCGTTTCCTTATTGGCCAGCGCGATGCGCTTGCCTTTTTGGATTGCTGCCAGTGTGGGACGCAGCCCCACGCTGCCCATCACGGCAGTCACCACCGTGTCCGCCTCGGTCATAGCGGCGGCAGCCAACAGGCCCTCCTCCCCTGCCATGACCTCAATGCCGGTCCCCCGCAGCCGTTTTTTCAGCGCCAGCGCCGCATTTTCGTCATACAGCACCGCAAGGCGCGGCATATACTGCCGCGCCTGCTGCTCCAACAGGTCTACCTGTGTATTGGCGGTCAGCGCCGCCACACGGAGGCCCAGCTCCCCGGCCACCTCCAGCGTCTGCCGCCCGATGGAGCCGGTAGCCCCCAACAGGGCGATGGTTTTCGTCATAGGTCCTTCCTCAATACAGCGTCACAGCGTTGATAAGCATCCACGTCACCGGTGCAGCGAAGATCACACTATCGAACCGGTCCAGCACGCCGCCGTGGCCCGGCAGCAGCCGTCCGTAGTCCTTGATGCCGCACTGCCGCTTCACGCAGGAGAAGCTCAGGTCGCCCAGCTGCCCCAGCACCGCGCCCACGAAGCCCAACAGCACACACCAGCCGATGTGCAGCTGCACCTCCGTACATAGGAAGAAGAATATCCGGAACAGGATCATTCCCACCATGCCGCCCACCAGACCGCTGACCGCACCCTCCCGGGTCTTCTTCGGGCTGACTCTGGGCGCCAGCTTTGTTTTCCCGAACAGCATACCGCCGAACAGCGCCAGAGAGTCGCTCATAAACGCCGACACCAGCGGGATCAGCACCAGTCCGGCGCCGTATTCCAGCATCCGCAGCCGCACCAGGCAGCCCAGCGCCAGCGGGATCACCAATCCGGACACCGCCATAGCGCTGATATCCGGAAAATCCAGCTCGTCGTCTTTGCCGAAGGCCTGCACCGCCGCGATGAACATCACCACGATCAGCGCCGCCAGCAGCCATACCATGATCGTATGTATGGCGGTACCCGTGAAGTCACCGCCGCTGAAATACACCGTGAACACGGTGAACACCGCCAGCGTGGCCGCCAGCCCCCACCAGTGCGCCGCTTTCTCCGGCTGTCTCTTATACACATCTCCGAGCCCACGAGACCCTAA
>ENA-OXWL01000042-OXWL01000042.1-human-gut-metagenome-genome-assembly--contig:-NODE-42-length-28106-cov-6.760508_pt1 | contig 28106 bp, 27 predicted proteins | sample MGYA00244691_ERZ652725 | MGnify/ENA primary metagenome ERZ652725 (study PRJEB26926, sample SAMN06164455) | human gut metagenome | biome: ENVO:00009003; feature: ENVO:2100002; material: ENVO:00002003... | reverse complement strand
AACGGATATGCAGCCTGCGGCTGCATATCCCGCCCAAAGGATTACCTATCGCTATCGTTCGAGATGGTGGCGGCGGCCATGGAATCCAAGCGGCTGGGTCTGTGTCAGAAATCTCTCTTTGTGGTACCGAACCACCTGACGGAGCAGTGGGCCAGCGAGTTCTTGCAGCTCTATCCTGCCGCCAATGTGCTGGTGGCCACGAAAAAGGATTTTGAAACAAAAAATCGCAAGAAGTTCTGCGGACGCATCGCTACCGGCGACTACGACGCCGTCATCATCGGACACAGTCAGTTCGAGAAGATACCCGTCAGCATCCAGCGGCAGCGGGCCATTCTGGAGCAGCAGATGGATGAGATCATCCTGGGCATTCAGGAGGCAAAAAATGCCCATGCGGAGAACTTCACCATCAAGCAGATGGAAAAGACTCGTAAGGGCTTGCAGAATAAGCTGGACAAGCTGAACGACCAGAGCCGGAAGGACGATGTGGTCACATTTGAGGAACTGGGCGTTGATCGGCTGTTTATCGACGAGAGCCACTACTATAAAAATCTGTTTCTCTATACCAAAATGCGGAATGTCAGCGGCATTGCACAGACGGAAGCACAGAAGTCCAGCGACCTTTTCATGAAGTGCCGGTACTTAGACGAGATTACAGGCGGACGGGGTGTGGTGTTCGCCACCGGTACGCCCATCTCTAACAGCATGGTGGAGCTATACACCATCCAGAGGTACTTGCAAATGGGAGCATTGCAGGAGCAAGGCTTCCAGCATTTTGACGCATGGGCCGCCAACTACGGTGAAACGGTCACGGCTATCGAGCTTGCCCCGGAGGGGACGGGCTACCGAGCCAAGACCTGCTTTTCCAAGTTCAACAACCTGCCGGAGCTGATCTCTGTATTCAAAAATGTGGCGGACATCCAAACGGCGGATATGCTGAACCTGCCCGTGCCGGAGGCACATTACCACAACATCGCCCTGAAGCCGTCCGAGTATCAAAAGGAGATGGTGGCATCACTGGCGGAGCGTGCTGAGCAGGTACGCAACAAGCAGGTGGACAGCAGCGTGGACAATATGCTGCTGATCACCAACGATGGCCGGAAGCTGGCATTAGACCAGCGGCTCATCAACCCTATGCTGCCCGCCGACCCGGAGAGCAAAGCGGTCAAGTGCGCGGAGACGGTGTTTGACATTTGGCGGCGCACGGCGGAAAAGCACTCCACGCAGATGATCTTCTGTGACCTGTCCACGCCAAAGAGTGAAGGCATTTTCAGTGTCTATGACGACATCCGCAGTAAACTGGTGGAAATGGGCGTGCCGGAAAACGAGATCGCCTATATCCACGACGCCAAGACGGAGGCACAGAAAAAAGACCTGTTTGCTAAGGTGCGCGCCGGTCAGGTGCGGGTGCTGCTGGGCAGCACACAGCGCATGGGAGCAGGAACCAACTGCCAGCAGAAGCTGGTGGCATTGCACCATTTGGACTGCCCGTGGCGTCCCGCAGATCTCCAGCAGCGGGAGGGGCGCATCATCCGGCAGGGCAACGAAAATGCTGAGGTGGACATTTACAGCTATGTCACCGAGGGTACGTTTGACGCCTATCTCTATCAGTTGGTAGAGCGAAAACAGAAATTCATCGCGCAGATCATGACCAGCAAGTCGCCAGTACGCAGCGCTGAGGATGTGGACGAACAGGCACTCTCCTATGCGGAGATCAAGGCGCTGGCCAGCGGCAACCCGCTCATTAAAGAGAAAATGGATTTGGATATTGAAGTGACGAAGCTGAAGCTGCTGAAAAGCAGCCACCTCAGCCAGCGATACAGCATGGAGGACGCCATCAGCAAAACGTTCCCCAAATCCATCGCGGAGACGCAGGAACGTCTCGCCGGGTACGGCGCGGATATTGCCGCAGTCAAGGCGCACACCGCGCCTAATGAGGACGGATTCTCCCCCATGACGCTGGCGGGTAAGGTCTACACCGAGAAAAAGGCCGCGGGCGCGGAGCTGCTGGCTATGTGCCAAAATATGTTGACGCCGGAGCCGACGCAGGTAGGCTCTTACCGCGGTCTGACGCTGGAACTGTCCTTTGACAGCTTTTCACAGGAGTACCGTCTGACCATGATCGGACAGCTGCGCCATGTGGTGACGCTGGGTACCGATGTGTTCGGCAATATCCAACGCATGGATAATCTGCTGGAATCGCTGCCCCTCAAAGAGCAAGCCTGCCGGGAAAAGCTGAGTGATCTGCATAACCAGCTGGAAACGGCGAGGGTGGAGGTGTTGAAGCCATTTCCGCGTGAGGAGGAGCTGCAAGCAAAGCTGGCGCGGGTGGAGGAGCTGAACGCCCTGCTGAATATGGACAAGCGTGAGCCGGAGGTCGTAGCCGAAACGGAAGCACCGGATAATAGCCAGCAGTCTCCGACAAGAAAAACGACAGAGTTAGAAAGGTAGGTCGATATGGGATACCAGGAGAGCTTTCTTTACATTGAGCCGCAGTGGAAATTCGAGAAGCTGATACGCACATACGAGAAGGCGGAGCAGGCCGGTTACTATCGGGTGGCTGGCGCAGAGCCGCGTTCTGTAGTCGTTCTCAAGCAGCCTTTGGGCAGTATACCGGCAGGCAAGCGGCTGCTGTGGGTGTGCGGTGATCGGGGATTTCACAGCGCGGGCGGCGTGTTCGGTGGCGAGTGGAAAAGCAGGGCGCGTGTCCGCGTGATCCCGGTGGAGGAGGTGCTGAAGCCGGGAGACCGACGCTTGGAGGGCATTGATCTGGACAGCGCCGCGCCCAGTGAGAACGCCTATATGCGGCGGTACAGCGTGGAGAACTACGCGCACCGTATGCGGGCGGGGCTGGCGAGGTGAAATAGTTTGACAGCAACCGTAGACTTTGGTATGGTGCGCATGGTGATCGTGCTGCGTATGCTTGCGGGGCGCGCAGCCGGGAAAGGAAACTTCTGCACGGAAGTTCCCTTTTTCACGAAATAAAAATAGGGAACAAAACGGGCGCTCACTAATACAGAAAGTTCCCTATTTGGAAAAGTGTGGTTTTGTCACAAGGGGCATGACGACGAATCAGGGAGAACCTCATCATCTGTGTCTTTGAAAAGTGCCAACAGCTTCGACACAATTATATTGAAAAGTTGCTCTTTGCGGTGTATACTACGGTTGAAAAGTCAGCACAAGGAGGGACGATGATGCTGTTTCGGAAAATCGAATCTCTTATCGAAGATCATCTGCAAAGCGATTCAAAGAAAATCCTTCTGATAGACGGTGCGCGTCAGGTCGGAAAAACCTATATCATCCGACATGTAGGACACAAACTGTTTGAAAACTTCATCGAGATCAACATGGTGGAGGACTCCATCGGCCCACGGTTATTTGCCGAAACGAAAACCGTCGAGGACTTCTACCTACAAGTCAGTATGCTGGAAGGCAGCAAGATGAAGCAGAAAGACAACACCCTGATTTTTATCGACGAGATCCAGGCATATCCTCATCTGCTGACGCTGCTGAAGTTTCTGTCCCAAGATGATCGATTCACTTATATTGCCAGCGGCTCCCTGTTGGGGGTGACTCTGTCGCAGACAACATCGATCCCCATGGGAAGCATCCGTAAAGTTCGGATGTTCCCTCTGGACTTCGAGGAATTCCTCTATGCCAACGGGCTGAACGAGTTTGCCGTGTCTGCCATGCGGAAGAAGTTTGAACGACTGGAAGCCCTGGACGAGCCGACCCACAATAAGATGATGGACTACTTCCGAAAGTATCTGTTGGTCGGCGGTCTGCCGGATGCGGTCAATTCCTATCTGGAAAATCACAACATTCAGTTCGTCCGTGAGATTCAACAGGAGATTCATGATTACTATGCCGCCGACGCATCCAAGTATGACGAGGAGCGCAAGCTGAAGATCCGCCGTATCTATGACCTGATTCCCTCCAACATGGAGAATAAGAAAAAACGTGTCGTAGCACAGAGCATAGAAGATAAGAAGGGGAAGACCTTCGCAGATTATCAAGACGAGTTCGAGTATCTGATCAGTGCAGGCATTGCCCTCAATGTTCAGGCTATCTCTAACCCAGTATTCCCTCTGGTCGAGTCCACAGGGAAAAACCTGCTGAAGCTATACCTGAATGATGTGGGCGTCCTGACCGGCATCCTTTATGGCAATAACATCCGAGCTGTGCTGGACGATGAAGCCAGCATCAATCTCGGCTCCGTCTATGAAAGCGTCGTAGCCAGCGAGCTTATCGCGCATGGTTACGAACTGTTCTATTATGATAATCGCCATAAAGGTGAAGTAGATTTCCTCATTGACGATTATGCCACCTTATCCGCCGTCCCCATTGAAGTAAAGTCCGGTAAGGACTATACCATCCACAGTGCGCTGAATAACTTCGTGAAGAATGAAGACTATCATATTCAGAAAGCCTTTGTTGTGTCCAATGAGCGAACAGTCTCTACGAAGGGGAAAATCATCTATATCCCCATCTACTATATCATGTTCTTCCAGCACGGTCTGGAGGATAGCGAAGCAATGCAATTTTAAGTCAGGCAATAATGCCTTGACTGCGGCCAGCATTTAATATCAAAGCAGCCAAACAGCTAAAGGCAGTGGGCTATATTGCAGCCCGCTGTCTTTAGCTCTGCCTATTTCAACAGACGCAAAACAGGAGATGATCACGGAAAAAGGAGGTGATGTCCTATGCCGTTTATCCTGCCAGAGCAGTTAGCCCGCGCCCGTGAGATGGATCTGCTGACCTATCTGCGGTGCTGTGAACCGGATGAACTGGTCAGCGTGGGCGGCAATGCTTATGCAACCAAAAGCCATGACAGCCTGAAGATCTCCAACGGGGAATGGTACTGGTGGTCACGGGGTGTTGGCGGCAGCAGTGCGCTGGACTATCTGACCACTGTGCGGAAGCTGTCGCTGCAGGATGCGGTGCAGCGCATCCTGAGCGCTGGCGGCGTACCTTTGGCAGAACCGCCGCGCCGGAAAGCCCGCCCGACAAAATCATTTTCCCTGCCGCCCAGACACGCCGACAACCGGCGTGTTTTTTCATACTTGCGTGGGCGCGGTATCGACCCGGAGATCATCAACCACTGCATCAAACACGGCCTGCTCTATGAATCGGCACAGCATCACAACTGCGTGTTCGTAGGCTTTGCCGGTGACAGACCGGCCTACGCCATGCAGCGGGGGACACTGCAAGACAAGCGTTTTGTGGGCGAGGTGGTCGGCAGCGACAAGCGGTATTCCTTCGCAGTGCCGATGACACCGGGGGACAGCCCTACCCTGTGCGTTTTTGAAAGCGCCATTGATGCCCTTTCCTACCTGACGCTGCTGAAGCAGCGGGGGAGGGACTGGCGCAAGGCAAACACACTGTCGCTGGGAGGTGTCGGGAAGGAGGATCGGCAGCTGCCACCGGCGCTTTCGCGGTATTTGAAGGCCGCACCCCATATTACCCGCATCGTGCTGTGTCTGGACAATGATGAGCCGGGACGGATGTCGGCGGTATTGCTGCAAGAGCTGCTGAGAGGATACGAGGTCATTGACAGACCACCGGTGCGGGGAAAAGACTACAATGATCTGCTGAGGTATCGGCGTGACGCGCAGCGCGGCGAAGCCCGCTGATTTCTTTCTTCGGCAGGTATTGCAGGACGCGGCGCAGAGCGCCGCTGTCCTGGCAAGCATAGCATTTGGCCGTCCAAATGCGCTTGTTAAGGGGCACAGCCCCCTAAGACCCCCATGTAGAGAGGAGGAGAATGCATTGAGAAAACGTGCGATCAAGATTTCGGTTCGATTGAACGAGCAGGAACATAAGCATCTGAAAGAACAGGCTATGATTGCAGGACGGCCAATAGAGCCGTTCATCCGTGCGCTTATCACAGGTATCAAACTGCGTCCCCGTCCGCCCGATGAGCTGGCAGAGTTGCTGCGTCAGATGTCCGGCATGGCCGTAAACATCAACCAGATCGCCAAGGTGGCCAATGCCAGCGGCTTTGTCCGTATGGAGGATATAGCGCATATCAAGATGATGCAGGGAATGCTTTGGCAGGCGGTGAAAGAACTCTAAGAATGGCCATTACGAAGATCATCGCCATCCGTGACCGGCTGGATAAGCGGGTAAACTATGCTGTCAACGGAGAAAAGACTACGCTGGATACGGGTATTACTTATGCCACAAATCCAGAGAAAACGGAACAGCTGTTCTTTACGTCCGCCATCAACTGCGAAAGTTGTGAGACCGCCTTTGCAGAGATGCAGGCCACGAAGCAGCGGTTTGGCAAGCTGGGCGGCGTAGTGGGGTATCACTTCATCCAGTCCTTTGCGCCCGGCGAGGTAACGCCGGAACAGGCACACCGTATCGGCGTGGAATTTGCCGAGAGGCTGTTTGGCAAGCGGCATGAGGCGGTCATTGGTACGCACTTGGATAAAGCACATCTTCACAATCATGTGGTGGTGAACTCTGTGTCGTTTGTGGATGGCAAGAAGTATCATAGCAGTCCCGGCAGCTATTATTTTGAAGTGCGGGCGCAGTCGGATGCGTTGTGCCGGGAGAACGATCTGTCCACTATCGCGCCGCAGGGCAAGGGAAAGCACTACGCCGAATGGAAAGCGGAGAACACCGGCAAGTCCACTATCCGCAGCATCATTCGCGGCGATATTGACCGATTCATCGGAGAGGCGTATACATACGAGACGTTTCTGATGCTCCTGCGGCAGGAGGGGTATGTGGTGCGGAACGCCCCCAGCCGTAAATATGTGACCGTGCTGCCGCCGGGCGGTAAGCGGGCGATCCGGCTGGATAGCTTGGGTGAGGGCTACACAGAACAGGACATCCGCAGACGGCTGGCCGCCCAGCGCGAAGGCAGCACACTGGCGACACATACCTTTACGCATACGGGCAGACGGTATCGCATCAAAGGTAGGCGTCCCACAGGGACACAAAGGAAGATAAAAGGGTTTCAGACACTGTACCTCAGATACCTGTACCTGCTGCGAGGGACGCATCGGAAGAAGCACTTCCGGCGCGTCCCTTTTCCCGTGCGGCAGGAGATCGTCCGACTGGACCGCTATGACCGGCAGTTTCGGTATCTGTGGGCGAACGGCATGACCACGGCGGAGGATTTGGAGCAGCGGATTGTCGCCCTTGAACGGGAGATATACAACGGTGAGCAGCAGAGAAAACCACTATATCGGGAAAGGAGAGATGCAGAAGATGAGGCGTACAAAACACAGTGCAGTGCAGAGATCGACCGCCAGACCGCCGCCCTGCGGGAAAAGAGAAGGGAGCTTGCCCTGTGCCGCAGGATACTGGAGGATGTGCCTTTGGTATCCCGGCAGGTGCGGCAAGCCGAGGCGGAACGGCGGGAAGAAATGAAAAAGGAGGCGCAAAAGCGTGAGTACCAACGGTGAAACCGCCGATATGGTGGTGCGGGAGAGCATCCAGATCACGGAGAGTGCTGTTAAGCTGGCGGGGTTGGGTGCAAAGAACCTGGCAGCTCTGCTGGTGGCAGTAGCCAAGGACAACCCTAAGTTATCCGGCAAGACGGGACTAAAGCGGCTGATCCAGGACGGCGAGGAACTGGCCATATTCTCCGTCAAGCAGGAGGATCTGCGGGGCTTCCAAATAGAGAGCAAGCGGTACGGTGTTTTGTTCTATCCCATTATCAATCGGGTGGAGAAAACCGGCACAGTGGAGATCATGGCGAAAGCCAAGGACGCCCGACAGATCAACCGCATCTTTGAACGGATGGGCTATCCTGCGCCGGTACGGGAGGATGACACCGCAAAAAAAGCGAACCCCCGCGTTCGGTCAGAGAGCAGCTTCAGAGAGCGCGGGAATGGTGCCAAAACGTCTACCGAGATGGATAAGCCATCCGTGCGGGCGAAAATGCTGGAGCTGAAAAAGGTATCTGAGCAGATGGCTCGGCAGGCAAAAGCCGTCCCTGTGCAGGAAAATGAACAGATAAAATAAGGAGGAAATTATGGCAAATTTGAGTGAACTGATCCGGCAGAAGGAGCAGCAGACCGAGGAATGGAAGCAGAGAAAGGCGGATGAGCGTGACAGCCTTAACGAGATGAATGATGCCGCCGCACTGCGTGTGACGGAGAGTACCGGCGCATTCCTGCACTATTTGGATGTGCAGGCGGACAACCCGCGTTTCAGCGCGTCCAATGTGCTGCTGGCGATGGAGCAGAACCCGGAGGTAACGGTATTCAACAGCGTGAAGGGCTGGAACGGTCTGAACCGTAACGTCATGCGGGAGGAGGTGGGCATGAAGATCCGCGTGGGCGATACCTACGTCAGGGACGGACGGCAGTATCGCGGCTATAAGGTGGGGCGAGTGTTCGACATCTCCCAGACCGCAGGCCGCAATCAGATGGTGAAAAATCAGCTTACGGACAACAGCGACGCCATGAGCAAGGCACTGTACCAGCTTCTGACGGTGTCGCCCGTCCCCGTTGTGACCGGTGACGCCCGTGGGCAGGACGCACTGTATGACCCCAGCCAACAGCAGATCATTGTCAGCGGGTATATCACAGACAGCGCGGCGTTTCGCGCCTTGAGCCGCGAGATCGTCCATGCGGGTATTCATGATCATGGGAACTTCCCCTATTACAGCCGTGAGTCCTGTGCGCTGAGTGCGGATAGCGTCAGCTATATGCTCTGCCGCAGTTATGGCGTTCCCTGCGACAGACCTAAGCCCGTAGGGCTTGTGGAAATGTTTGACGGACTGGAAGCACGTGACAGAATGGGTGTTATTGCTGATTTCCAGCAGACCTTCTCCGCGCAGCGTGCCGCCATCCAGCGCGGCCTTGTGCCGCCGCAGCAGGAAAAGAAACAGGAGCAGAGCGTAGAGAGATGAGCAAAAATTTGACGGCAGATATTTATGACCACATAATGGGGGTATCTTAAAACGAAGGGATGATGTTACAATGAAACGAACAATTTTCTGCGTGGCTCTGATCCTTTGTATGGCGATCATGGCGGGCTGTGCAGCGCAAGCATCGGGCAAGACACAGACGCCGATTTCCGCAAAGACAGAACTAACCTCGGCGCAGGAAGCCGATGATACGGCAGAAGTGGCGACCGCGTTACTGCCATCGCAGACGGTGGAAGAAAACAGCAAAACCGAGGGCAGTGCGGATACGCCGCTGCCGGTCGAGCGGGCGGAGACATTAGAGAATGCGGATGCAGAAGCGGAAAATCAGCCTACAGCCGCTGAAACGGCACCGCCCGCTACCCCTGAACAGGCGGCGACACCCGCGTCTGCGCCGGAGGATAAACCTGCTCCCGCACCCACACCGGCACCTACACAGAAACCGGCAGAGAAACAGGAGGAAGAACCTGCGCCTACACCCGAACCTGTCCCTGCACCGAAGCCTGCCGCCAGCGGAGACATCTACTCCATCGCGGAGGCTATCCAAGCGGGCAACGAGTACGCAAGAACGCAGTACGGCGTGACCATCGACACCAGCATGACTACCTCCGACTCCAGCTACTTCCCCGGCACGGCGGACAGCGTGGCATGGCTGGCGGAGAACGGCGGACAGGCGGCACTGACCGCCGCCGTAAAGGGTAACGTGGACGCCACCTTCGCCTGCCTCGCCGCCATGGACGGCGCGGAAACGGTCAGCGCGTATGCGCGGTTCAACTGCACCGCCCGCTACGATGCGGCATCGGACGAATACATCGTGGTGGTGCTGTACGGATAACCCAACTGAATACCCGACCAGAAGACCGACAGCGTGAGCTGCCGGTCTTTTGCGTTGGGAGAAAGGACGAACATGAAGAAAACAATTCCTAAGCTGTTGACGCTGGTATGCCTTTTAGTAGCAATCTTGGGTCTGTCCATCGTGACCGCCCACGCAGCCACGGTCACAGGCACGATCAGCGGCGGTAACGAGTACCGTTACCATGAGGACAAAACGCCCGTACCGCAGTGGGGCGCATTTACCAGTACAAAGCTGAAATACTTTACCAGAGATGATACAGGCGTAACGGTGCCTGCCTACTGCATGGAGCCATCCGTTCGCTCTGCCAGCGGCGATCTGAGCTACTCCTCCACCAGTTGGAGCAGCCTGAGCTGGAATCAGCGGTACGCTGTGACGCTGGCACTCTCCTACGGCTACGGCGGTAACTATGATTTTTATGGAATCCATCCCGACTGCGCGCAGCTGGCGACACAGGCGGTGATTTGGGAGTTCGTGTGCGGCTACCGCGGCACGACCTATCCCTACACCCTGTATGATACCACCTGCGCCAACCTGTTCCACTACGCCGGCGACGGCGTGCAGGAGGCGTATGACATCCTTATTGATCGCATCATGGGTCATGGCGTGATTCCCAGCTTTGCTGTGAAGTACCGCAATCAGCTTTTGGACGCCAATGCCATTACGCTGACATGGGACGGCAGTCAGTATGTGGGTACAGCCACCGATAACAATGGTGTGCTGTCGCAGTACTACTTCCGGACCAATATCAGCGGCGTAACCGTCAGCCAGCGGCGTAATGTACTGACCGTGACGGCCACAAAGGACGCTGCAGCGAAGCTGAACGGCTATATCAGCAGCGACTACGGCTACGCACTGGATGTGGAGGGTACGGAGGCTGTGCTGCTGGAGCCCAGCAATGGCAGCAATTATCAGGCTTGCGCCGCGTTGACCTCACTTCCCGACCCCGTGTGGGCGTACATTCATTTTAAGGTCAAAATTGTGGAGGAGAAAGGCAGCCTGACCATCAATAAGGTGGACGCGGAAACCGGCACGGCACTGGCAGGCGTGACATACCGGCTGTACGACAGTGCTGGCAAAAAGGTGGCAGACGCCATCACTGGCGCGGACGGTAAGGCGGGGTTCAAGGATCTTCCACAGGGCAAATACAGCTATCAGGAGATCAGTGCGCCCAGCGGTTATGTAGTGGACAACACCAAATATCAGATCACCATCACAGCCACGGCACTGAACATTACGCAAAAGAGAACCAACACACCGGCCAAGGCCAGCATCGAGATCGTCAAGGTGGACGCTGATCACAAGACACCGCTGCAAGGCGCGGGCTTCCGACTGTATGATACTTCCGGTAAACAGGTCGCGGAGGGCAACACAGACGTCAATGGTAAGCTGACCTTCTCCAACCTGCGGTTGGGCAGCTATACCTACAAGGAATTCAAAGCACCGGACGGATATGTTTTGGATGACACGGCGTACTCCGCTGTGCTGAACCAAAACGGGCAGGTGCTGAAGGTCACTCGCGAGAATATACCGGTCAAAGGCAGTATTGAGGTCTTGAAGGTGGACGCAGAAACCAAGCAGCCGCTGGCCGGTGTGGTGTATTATCTTTTCGACGCCGATGGCAACAAGGTCGCGGATGGCACGACCGATGCCACCGGCAAGGTGACATTCTCCGGCCTGCGACTTGGCAAATACGCCTATCAGGAGATCAGCACCGTGGACGGCTATGTGCTGGACGAGACCAAATACGATTTCAGCATGACCACTGCGAACCTTAATATCAAAGTCACACGCGAGAACGTACTCGCCAAGGGCAGCATCACCGTCCGCAAGGTGGATGCGACGGGCGCACCGCTTGCCGGTGCGGAGCTGCTGTTGGAGACTTCCACAGACGGTAAGACATGGACGGAGGTCGGCAGAGTGACCACCGACAACACAGGCATCGCCAAGTGGAGCGACCTCAAGGTTGGCGCGCAGTATCGTATTACCGAAACCAAAGCTCCCGCAGGGTACACCCTCCTGACCGAGCCGCTGTTCACAGGAACGTTGGACAGCAATAACCGAGACATTACCATCACTGCTTGCAACAATGCGGGATTCGTCCTGCCGTTCACGGGCGGAACGGGATTTACAACCTATTTCCTGTTTGCAGCACTCATGCTTTGCATGGGTGTTTGTTTTTGCAAAAAATCTGATTTTATGAAGGAGACAGCTAAATGAAAAAGATCCATCGCGTGTTGGCACTGCTGTTGGCGGCGCTTATGGCCCTTGGGCTGATGACCACAGCATTTGCCGCAACAGATTCTGCGCCTACCATCGACCCCGGCAAGAAAGCATCCCTTTCCGTCTACAAGTACGACATCACCAAGGCCAGCAACGACGGCGCGTGGGATGCTGAGTCCTACGTTTCCACCGGCCTACATGACGACACGGTTATCGACAAGCTGAGCAAGTACGCCATTCAGGGCGTGGAGTTTACCTACCTCCGCGTCGCTGACATTGCCATGAACAGTGAACTGGTGGATGGCCAGCGTCGGGTGGGTGTGCTGTATGGATTCGACAGTTCCGACCGCAGCACCGCCGTGCTGTCTGCCATCGGTCTGACCGCCGCAGACGCCCACAAGACCGACAACAGTATCAACTACTTCACCAGCGATATGCTCAACAACAAGCTGACCGCTGCGCTGACTGCCAATGCCACCACCGTGAAAAATGCGCTGGAAACGGCTGTGAAGAACGGCGGTGTGGCTATGTCCGAAACGGATGTTACCGGCCACACCTCTGCATCCGACATGGAGCAGGGGCTTTACCTCGTTGTGGAGACTCGCGTCCCTGAAAACGTGACCTCCACCTGCAATCCCTTCTTCGTGTCCCTGCCCATGACCACCATCGACGGCGCGGCGTGGAATTACGATGTGAGCGTGTACCCCAAGAACCAGACTGGCAACCCCAACCTCGAAAAGACCGTCCGTGAAAACAAAAACTCCACCGGCAAGCACAACGGCAGCCTGACCGACATCAAGGACAGTTACGCTCACACTGCCACCGCATCCGCGGGCGATGTGGTGGACTACCAGATCATCAGCACCCTGCCCACGATTACCTCCAAGGCATCCAGCCTGAGCGAGTACACCTATGCGGACACTTTGAGCAAGGGCATCAAATACAACAAGAACGATGTGGTCATCGAGTTTTTCCGCGATGCTGGCTGCAATGACAAAATCGCCACCTGGGCCGAGAACTCCGGCAAATTCGCCGTGGCTTACGATGACGCAGCCAACACTATGACCATCCGCATGACCGATACCGGTCTGGCGGAGATCAACGAGGCAACCACCGTTTACACCGACAGCGTGAAGCGCGGCTATTCCGACTGCACCATGCGGATTACCTATGCGGCCACTCTGACCTCCGACGCTCAGATGGGCAACAAGGATAACCCCAACGAAGTCGAGCTGACTTGGAAGCGCACCAACACTACTTATTACGACACTCTGAAGGACTGCTGCCATGTCTACACCTACGGCATTGACGTTCTCAAGCGGTTCTCCGACAACGGCGGCAACCTGCGGAACGTGAAGTTCCGGCTGCACAACGACACCGATGATGTATTCGTGATTGCCGACCTGAAGGATGGCGTGTACTACGCCAAGGGCTTTGCTGCCAAGAAAGCGGACGCCACCACCTTCGTCCCCAACGTGCAGGGTCATGTGGTGGTGAAGGGGCTGGAGGATGACACTTACTCCCTGACTGAGACTGCCACCGACAAGGGCTACATTCTCCTCAAGGAAGCGGTCAAGATCGTCATCATCACTAAGGAAAACGGCGCTTGCGAGCAGTGCGGCGCCAAGCTGCTGACCGCCGCCGGCACCGTCAACGGCAAGGCTGGCAGCATGACGGACGGCAACGCCATCGTCCCCCTGACCGTGGTCAACAACCCCGGCTTTGATTTGCCCAAGACGGGCGGCTACGGCACTTGGATGTTCACCATCGGCGGCGTGGCGCTGCTGGGCGCGGCGGCGTTTATCGTGATCCGCAGCCGTAAGCACAAGAACGAGCGGTGAACCGCTGGCTACTGGCGGCGGCTTGCGGTGCTGTGGCGTTGGGGCTTCTGTTTTACCCATTGGTGGGAGAACTTTTAAGTGAAAAGTACCACTCCGATGTAGAAACCACCTACACTGCGGCCATTGCAGATACCGACGACGCCGAGCTGACTGCCCAGCGTGAAGCCGCAGAGCAGTATAACGCCATGCTGTCCGGCGCAACTATCACTGAGGGAGGGGCATCCGCCCCTCCCTTGGCCTACTCAGATCAGCTCACTGTGGGCGGTGTCATGGTTTACATCGACATCCCTAAGATCAATGTGTACCTCCCTGTGCAGCACGGCACGGACGCGGATACGCTGGAAAACTCAGTTGGCCATGTGGTCGGCACATCTCTGCCGGTGGGTGGAAGCAGCAGCCACGCAGTGCTATCGGCGCACAGTGGTATGGCAAGGTCCAAGCTGTTTTCGGACATTGACCAGCTTGCAGAGGGCGACACGTTTTACATCCACGTGTTGGGCGAGGTGTTGGCCTATAAGGTGGACACCATCAATACGGTGCTGCCCACGGACACGAGCCTGCTCCAAATTGAGGACGGCAAGGATCAGGTCACGCTGGTGACGTGTACCCCGTTTGGGGTCAACACCCACCGGCTGCTGGTGCGAGGCCACCGTGTTCCCTACACCCCCGAACAGGAAGCGACTGCCGCCGCAGAAAAACCTGTGGCATCCTCGTGGACGCAGCATTACCTTACAGGTCTTGGCATCGGCCTTGGCGTGGTGGCAGTGATAGGCGGCGGGTACTTCTTAATAAGGAGAAAACGCCATGCGTAAGACATCCCTTTTACTGGCGGCACTGCTGGCTGTGGCGGGCATCTATGTCATGCTGTGGCCGGTGCTCACGGGACATAGGCTGCAAGCCGACACAGACGCCACCGTGCAGAGCTTCCTCGAAGAACGAAAGCCGGAGCAGCAATACCCCGAACTGCTGGCGGCTCTACAGGAGTACAACCGCCAGCTTTACGCAGAAAAGCAGTGTAATCTCACCGACCTCGAAGCCTGCGAGGAGCATGCCGCTGACCTGACCACCTACGGCATCGAAGATGAGATCATAGGCGTCTTAGAGATACCCGCTATGGAGCTGACCATGCCGGTCTATCTGGGCGCGTCCGATGCTCACCTTGCCGCAGGCGCGGCGGTGCTGGGCAATACCTCCGCACCCATCGGTGGGGATAACACCAACTGTGTCATCGCCGGCCACCGGGGCTGGCGCGGAGCGGACTACTTTCGGCACATAGATAAGCTGGCTGTAGGGGATACCGTAAGGCTCACCAATCTATGGGAGACGCTGACCTACACCGTGGCAGACATTCAGATCATCCAGCCGCATCAAATCGAAAGAATCAAAATTCAATCAAACCGCGACCTGCCATCCCTACGCCAGCGGTGGGCGACAGCGGTATGTGGTGTACTGCGAAAAACTGCCCACCATGAGCCAATCACGGTGAGCAGTTTTATTTTGAGAGGATTCAGACAAGCGTGTCATCCAGCAGGAAGTCGATGACGCCGATATTGAGAATACCGTTATCATCATACCAACGCTTGCGAATGTCATGACGCACAATGATCTTCGGGAAGGAATCACCGGTCAGCGCGAAAGGCTTATTCTCGGTGATCGCCTTTTCCGCTGTTCCCAATGCGTAGGCAGACTGGATATAGGTCTTCTTGCCACCGGAGGTTGCAATGAAGTCGATTTCCCGCGCGACCGGCACGACCTTTCCTTTGGTATTTTTCTCGTTGCCGTAGACAATGCCGATGTCAACGGCGCATTCACGGATCATCAACTCATTGAAAATGATGTTCTCCATGATGTGCGTCATTTCCTGCTGGCGGAAGCCGATACGGGCATTTCTCAGTCCAATGTCCTCACAGTAGTATTTGTTGGGGTAGTCAAAATAGCTCTTGCCCTTGACATCCCAGCGTTTGCATTCAGTGAAGAGGAAGGAATCCGACAAGTGATCCATATAGGCTTTCACGGTGTTCAAGGCAACGACGTTTTCTCCACTGCGCTTCTGCACGGTGTTGATGGCGGCAGCAACCTTCGTTGGGTTGGTCAGAGAGCCGATAGACGAACACAGCAGATCAAGAATCGCGGACAGCACATCCTCACGCTTGATCTTCTTCCGCTCTACAATGTCCTTCAGATAGACCTCAGAAAACAGCGATTTCAGATAAGCCATTTTCGCGGCATCCGTGGGACGGGACAGGATCAGCGGCATACCGCCGTAGAAGGCATAGTCCTCAAAGGCATCCTGCTTATCACCGCCTACGGCTGAATAGTATTCGGCAAAGGAAAGCGGATGCACACGGATCTCATCGCTCCGTCCCCGGAACTCAGTCAGTATATCGGAGGACAGCATTTTGGAGTTGCTGCCGGTCACATAAATGTCCAAGTTGGACAAGGACTTCAAATCGTTGAGAGCATCGTAGAAGGTGATCTTTTTTCCGTCCGGATTGTAAGGATTCGGAACCTCGTCGGACATCTGAATCTCGTCTACAAAAAGATAATATTGGTCTGCACTGTGTTCTACGATCTCACGGACATGAGCCGAAAGCTCCAGCGGATTGCGATAGCGAATATCACGGGTCAAGTCCAACTCAAAGGACAGAATATGATCTTCGGTAACACCCTCACCGAGAAGGTAACTCTTGAACAGATTGCGAAGCAGATAGGACTTGCCGCATCTGCGGATGCCAGTGATCACCTTCACCTGACCATCCCACATGAAGGAGATGATTTTTTTCAAATAGCGATCTCGTTTTATTTCCATAGCCCAACCTCCATTGAAAACTTGCTGGTATTATCATGCTACATTTCAATAGATAGTATACGACACCGTGAGATAAAAATCAATAGCTCTGATGAAATGTTTCCGGATAAACCCGGTAACATTTCAGCGGGCGGTGATTCAAACCACCGCTCCTGTGAGGAAAAGAAGCCTGAAAGTTGACAAGAACTGCGACGCGGCTGACCTGCCACCCCCACGCCGGCGGCGGGCGGCAGCGGTTTGTGGTCTACTGTGAACGAACTGAAAATTAAGGAGAAATGCACAATGAAAAAAGCAATTTGTATCATTTTAGCTGCGGTAGCTGCCGTGGCAATTATTGTCTCCAGACGCCCCCGACCCCGTGGCCGCAGAGAAATTTGAAAATTTTTTCAAAAAGTGGCGCACTTTTGATTTCGTTTTACGGATAATGATAGTAGAGGGAATTTTATGGACAAGCGTTTTTACCGATTTTTACAGGCAACCTGCTGTAACTGGCGCAACAGCTTCTTCATTGATTGCCAGCGGTGTGACGGATGCTCCGGTTTTCTCCTGTCTGTAAATCACAATGCCGTGCCTTCAATCATCCCTGTGGCGGTATTCGAGGAACTGTCCGGTGAGACCGTGGATAAATATGATTGCGTCGGCATTATGACGCTGGAGGGATTCCAACGCTTCTACACCAGCTGGCTTGTCTGGAACGTAGAAGACCCGAAACGGTGCAGTTTATCCCAATTGTGGGAGATCTGCCAACAATGAACGCACACAAGCCGAAAGAAGGAGGTGAACATTCTGAAAAGAGTCAATATCCATTGCCCTAATTGCGGAGCTAAGGCTACCTTGCATCCTGCCAGCTTTGTATATGGCAACAGTCGTAGTGCAGGAAGCTATCTGTATGTTTGTGACCGTTATCCCGCCTGCAACAGCTATGTGGCTGCCCATCGCGCCACACGGCAGCCCATGGGCTCTCTGGCTGACGGGGAGCTTCGGCATAAGCGTATCCAGGCACACCGGGCTTTTGACCGCCTGTGGCGTTCCGGCTTGATGACCAAGAAAGAGGCGTATCAATGGATGCAGACAGAGTTCGGTCTGCACGAGGAACAGGCGCATATCGCACAATTCGGCGCGTACATGTGTGATCGGTTGATCTGCGCCTGCGATAAGTTTCGTATCCACAGCGCAGAGGTCGCATAGAGAGAACGCCTAAAGCCACAGAGAAAGAGAGGTGAATCTGACGATGAAGAATAGGGATATTGCCCTTACTGATGCCCAGCGCAGTATGGTAGAGGCGAATATGGACGTGGTACGCTGGGCCATCCGTACCAGCATTCAGGTCAATGAGCAGCACTATGGTTTCGGCTATGACGATTTGTTTCAAGAGGGCTGCATTTGGCTTTGCAAGGCCGCAGTGACGTATGACCCGGACGGCGGCGCCAGCTTTCCCACCTATGCTCAGAGGGTCGTTGAGAACGGTCTGCGTACCTATTGCCGGCTGCAGCACAGCAAGGAGCGGCGCAGCTTTCCTGTATCGGAGATTTTTGACACGGAGGCTGACAATCACCGTGCCATGGCCTCCGGCATCCGCAGTCTTCAGGAGCAGCTGGCTGAGGTAGATGCGTTATCGCTTCTGGAAAGCGCGAAGCAGCAATACAACGGTGTCGCACGGCTGGGTATCGAGGCGATGCAGCTGAAATTTATCGGCCTGAGCAATACGGACATTGCTGCCTATTATGGCGTCAAGGCCAACTATTTGGGCGCGGCCGTACATAGAGCCGCCGAGCGGCTGAGGAATAACGCGGAGTTTTTGAATAGCCTTGAATATGAGCCGTTGAAGAAAAGCTCCAAGGCTTCGTGAAAAAATGTGAGGTGAAATTCATGCAGAAATACTATACGGCGGTTGGCCGTTTCGAGCGCAAAGGCCGCATGGGCGATATGACCTGCCCTATGGTCATCATCAACAACCGGGAATATGCATTGGACATCCAGGAGATGATCCTTTGGGCAGCACTGAACTGGCAGATCATGGATGCCGGATCCCTTGAGAATGCTTATTCTGCCAAGCTGAAAGCCAGCGGCATCAAACCCCAGCGCAGTATCTCAGACTGTATGCGCCGACTGATGCAGCGCGGACTGGTGGTGGAGGGCTGCGGCGAAACCGATGAGGATGCACTGTATGCTCTGTTGTCAGGGCTTTACGTGGTGCCGATCTCAGACAGCCTGCTGCTGCGCCTGATCTCGTTTATCAAGCTGACGGTTTTCGGCCATGTCCCTTTTGCGGTTACCAGGAAGCTGTTTCGCAAGGACCGGCGCAGCGCAAACGAACGGCGGGTTTATCGTCTGTCCCGGCAGGCACTCTTATCCACGGCAGAGCTGATCAAGTGTGTGGAGTATGACATCCATACGATCCACTCTGATTCGCAGCTGATGGACGCCCTGTATGCAGACGATACCACCACCAGCGACAATATTGCGGATATGGTCAGGCCCTTCGGCTGCTGCCGCCCCGTGCTGCAGGCTGTGGCAAACCTCTATCTGCGCCGTCAGATCATCTTTGAGAGGCTGTCATGATGGACAAGCTCAGGACAGCGCCGCTGCCCCTGAGAAGAAAGCTGCTCCTCACCGCGTTGGCAGGGGCGGCTTTCTTCCTTGTAGGGCTGGCAGCTATTTTCTTTTCCCTCGATACCGCTACAGCCCTGCTCAGCGGCATCCTCGCCATAGGACTTGCTTTTAAAACGGCAGAACTCTACCGCCTAATTATCGCCGGGCACTACTCGACCGTTGATGGCATCTGCATTGCCATCACACAGACGCCGCTCCGCAAGTACCGCAATATCCGGATCATAGACAGTCAGGAGCGTGAAAGGACACTTGTACTGCCCAGGCAGGACAAGATAGAGGTTGGCCGCCAATATCGTTTCTATTTCAAATCCTCTGCACATAAATCTCCTGCACAGGTACAGACTGGCAGCAGCTTCATAGACGAATCTCTCCCGACCGATGGCTTTCTCGGGCTTGAGGCGGCGTCGGATTATAGCAATGTTGACACAGTGCGTTGATTATAGTATAATTCAAATCAAGAAAAGCATACTATGATTAGAAGGAGGCTGTGATATGACGCTTTTAGATAGACTCACAACGAATTTCGGCTGTAACGAGCCGATCTTACTTGATGAGATTGACTGCGGGGGCTATTCACGCCCGTGGCTCTTCAAAGAACTGAACGAATTGTGTAGAACTGGTAGGCTGGTGCGTTTTGACCGCGGTATTTATTATATTCCCACTGAGACAGCATTTGGCACCAGTCTGCTCGACCCCCGCAAAGTAATCGAGAAAAAATATGTAAAGGATAGTTCTGGCTGTTACGGCTACTATTCCGGTGCAGCTTTCTTAAACCAACTGGGGCTGTCAACGCAAATGCCCAATACCATTGAAGTCTGTACCAACAACGAAAAGACACGTTCCCGTGAGTTAGCTATCGGGAAGCAGCGTGTTATTCTACGCAGAGCCAGAAGTAAGGTCACGGCAAAAAATGCTGCTGTGTTGAGTTTCCTGGAGCTTATGAATGAAATGCCGGCACCTTATTTCTCCGAAGGGAGGAAGAAACTGACCATAGAGTTTATCACAAAAAACGGCATTACGAGACGCGGCATCACAGAATACGCACCTGCGTTTCCTGATAAGGCTATGCGCACTCTGGTGGAAAGTGAGATCATCTATCATGTTACACAGTAATAGAGAATTGTTCGAGCAAGCTATACTACGAACGGCAGATGCGACAGGGATTGCGGCCAGCATCATTGAAAAAGACTACTATGTCACGGAGTTTTTAAGGAGGATGACTTCCTATCAGCCAGACATGGTGTTCAAGGGCGGAACTTCACTCTCAAAATGCTATAAGCTGATCCAGCGCTTTTCTGAGGACATTGATTTGAATGTTGAAGACCGTCCCAGTGAAGGGCAGCGTAAAGCACTCAAGCGAAATATTTTGGCGGTAGTTGATGACTTGGGATTATCCCTGAGCAATGCTGAAGAAATTCGCAGCCGGCGCGACTATAATCGCTATGTGATCAATTACCCTGCATTGCAAGGGGCAACGTATTTGAAGCAGCAGCTTATCGTTGAAACCGTTGTTTCCATGCGCGCATTCCCGAATCATCCCATGGACGCATCCAGTTTCATTTATGATTTCCTGAAAGATACCGGCAGAGAAGATATTATCCGCGAATACAATCTGCAACCTTTTTCAATCAATGTGCAGGCAGCGGAGCGTACCCTGCTGGATAAGCTGTTTGCACTTGCAGACTACTACCTCAATGGATCGATCGCAGAGCATTCGCGGCACATTTATGACATATATAAGTTGAGTATGATCGTCACGATTGATGATACTCTGCGACAATTAGCCAGTGAGGTCATTCTGGAACGCCGCTCGCACAAGGTCTGCCTGTCTGCACAAGAGGGGGTAGATATGAATAATCTCCTTCGGCAGATCGTTGACTCCGATGCATATAGGAGTGACTATGAGCAGATTACATCCGCACTCCTTTTTGAAGACGTGTCATATTCCACCGCAATCACTGCGCTGCAGCACATCATTGATTCTCGTGTGTTTCAATAAATGTCTATATATAGAATTGCAACTCTTGACAATCGCAATATATAGTGTTACAATGCACTTGTAGTTGTTCTTTGTGCATCGCCTATTCAGGATTTCCGAATACCTTTCGGATCGCACACGTTTGTTAAGATTGTAATTTAGTGCCGACATGACAGCTTTGGCTTATTGCTGATGCTGTATGCCGGCACTTTTTATTATAGATATTTAAGCCGTAAGGCAGAAAGGAGTGTAATGGCAAACATATCCGTCGTTGGCCGTATTGTATCGGATGATATTGAACTGAAGATCAGCGCCAATAATCGGCCCTATCTACGGTTCGACCTTGCGGAGCGTACCGGTAAGGGGGCTTACGCAAGAACGCAGTATTATCAGGTCGTTGCCTTTGGGGCTATTGCCTCACAGTGCGCCAAAAGAGGCTTGTGCCGCGGCGCGCTGATCAGTGTGGAAGGCACACTGGAGCTGGAGGACTATCTGAAACGGGATGGTTGGACGCGGGATAAGCGTCTGAAGGTCATCGCGTTTCGATGGCGCTATCTTCAGGCCGGTGAGGCGAAAGCGCCGGAACAGGCGCCGGAGATCGACGGAGAACGAGAACCCCTGCCCGGATAAGATGCTGGGCATAAGAGGAGCTGTCATGTATCAAAAGGATGCGTGGCAGCTCCTCTTTTTTGTTTTCATCACGAAAAGGAAAGGATGTGCAAAGCATGAATAAGAAGAAGTCCATCTGGTCTGGCGTATCTGTCCTTATCGCAGCCGTTCTGGCCATCGTTGCGTTTGTACGCAGTGACACACAGATCTGGCTTCTGACAGCCGCATTTACCATTTGGGCGATTTGGGTCACGGCCGCATTCGTGTTCCCTTATATACAGGAACAGGAAAACGAAAAGCGGCGCGCCGCCCGCAGAGCAGCCTATGACGCACAGCGCCAGAGTCTTCGCGCACTGTCTGTGGAAGAGGAGGATGGCTTCGGCCCACTGCTGCTCCGCCATGTTAACCACCGGATCTCCGCATATTTGAAAGCAGTGTATCCGGATGCCACATGGGAGTGGCGCAGCCCAGAGCCGGAGAAGCTGATCCTTCACGGCGGTACAGGCCGTATCACCATCTCTGGTATTCCAGACTATGATCAGGCGGAGGTGACCTTTGACCAAAAGGCCAACTTCTCCTGCTCGCTGCTGAAGGTCACACCTGTGGTACAGAGTGCGGCGGAGAACGGCACCTCCGAGAAGCTGCCTGCTCCGCCCCGTGAGATCGATCCGCAGGTCTGGTTCGAGCAGCAGGGGCGCAAGGTTCTGGATGATCTGATCTACGACCTCAACTCCCGTGGCTATAGCAGCCTTGTCATCAAGGACAACGGTGACATCTGCATCCGTCAGGGTGACGTAGAGAAAGCGCAGACCTCATTCAAAAGCCTGCCGGAGAAGCATTACTGGCCCCGGCTCCTGAAGGTGTTCGAGCGTGAGGGCATCGCCGCCAGCATGACGGATGATGCCATCGCACTGAACTGGTAAGGAGGGTGCTGCCATGAAAACAGGCTTAACCCTGGAGCAGCTTGCCGCGGAGATCACCCGGCAGCAGAGCGCCAAAGAGGATTATGTGGTCAATACCGGCAATCTTCGTCTGGAAAGCTATGGTCCCGATCTGACACTTCGCGTGCTGGACAGTGACGGCGCAGACCGTATCGAACCGCTGGAGATCGGGGACATCGCCCACCGGCAGATCGGTACGCATCTGAGTATCCCTGCCAAGTACTATGAGCGAATGCGCAGCGAAGACCCCGGACTACTGGCACACAATGTCAACACATGGCTGGAGCGGACACCTGCCCAGCGCATGATCCGTGTGCTGGACGGTAAGGCACGCGCCTATCTCAGCAATCGTTATCTGCGTATGGACAACTACAGTATCGCCTCAGCGGTGCTGCCCATCCTGGCGGAGATCCCCGATGTGCGCATCGAGAGCTGCCAGATCACCGACTCCCGCATGTATATCAAGGCGGTCAATCCCCGTTTACAGGAGGATGTGACGCCGGGTGACACAGTGCAGGCCGGTGTGGTCATCAGCAATAGCGAGGTGGGCTTAGGCTCTGTCAACATCCAGCCTCTGATCTACCGATTGGTATGCAGCAACGGTATGGTGGTCAACGACGCCGCCACAAAGCGCAACCATATTGGCCGGGCAACGGATGCGGAGGAGAACTTCCAGCTCTATTCCGAAAAGACGCTGGCTGCAGACGATCACGCTTTTCTGCTGAAGGTGCAGGACACTGTCCGTGCCGCCGCAGAGGAAGCGCGGTTCGCTCAGGTGGTGGGCATGATGCGGGAGGCTGCGGCCGTCCCCATGAACACCGCAGATGTACCCGGCGTTGTGAAGCTGGCCAGCAGACAGTTCGGCCTTACGGACTCGGAGGGTGAGGGCATCCTGCAACATCTGATCGAAGGCCATGACCTGAGCCTGTACGGTCTTTCCAATGCGGTAACACGGTACAGTCAAGACGTAAGCAGCTATGACCGCGCCTCTGATCTGGAGATCATCGGCTACAACATTCTGGCAATGCCCAGAAGTGTGTGGTCGCGGCTGAATCAGGTATCCGCGGCGTAATGTGAAAAACAAAAAAGATAAAATGGAGGATCAAAAAATGAGTTATCCTGAAACTACTACGATGGCAACTGCCAGTGCATTCAACCTTCCCACCATGGCCGGTCTTGATTTCGGCAACGATGATCTTGCCGACGATATGGAGGGCTTGACGCTCTCATTTCCCAAGGTCAAGATCCCGTCCGGCGGCGCACTGCAATTCGAGCTGCCTACCGGCGACCCGGAGAATCCGGAGTATACCCGTTTTCTGCAGGGCGTTATCCTGTATCACCATGCCAGTGGCGCGTATTGGCCCGAGGGCTGTGAATACGATGATAACACCGTCCCTCTGTGCTCCACCGTGGACGGAAAGCAGGGCTACGGTACACCCGGCGGCGCCTGTGCTGCCTGTGAGCTGAACCGTTACGGGACGGCAACAGACGGAAAGGGGAAGGCCTGCAAGAATATGCGTATTCTGTATCTTCTGCAGGACGGTGACTATATCCCGCTGCAGCTCTCTCTGCCGCCTACCAGCCTGCGACCGTTCAATGATTTCATGAATGCCGCGTTTGTGGCCCGGCGCCGTCCGGCATGGAGCAGCGTGGTGCAGATCGGCTTGAAGCGCGTGGACAACGGCAACAACACCTACAGCGTGGCGACCTTCCGTAAGGTGGAAGATCTCCAGCCTGAACAGGTGGGCGAGTTCCGCGCCTTTGTAGAGTCGTTCCGCCAGCAGGCGAAGGAGATGCTGAAGAACCGTGCGGAGTTGTCTGCCGCCCGTGAGGGTGAGGAGGACCAGTATGCCACCGCAAACACCGAGTATGCTGTTGCCGACAGTGGCCAGCATTTCTGCATTTCCGGTGCGGATGTGATCGATGGCGAGCGTGAGGAGCTTCCCCGCTAAATGAACCTATCAGACCTTATAGGGATCTGAAACATGTGAAGAGCCGCAGTCTGTGTAAAACACAGGCTGCGGCTCCCGGCATATAGGAGGAACCGTAATGAATGAAAATACCCCCATGACCCCGGCGCAGCAGTTATTTGCGGAGGAGCATCACAATCTGGTCTATGCTTTTCTCAATGAGAAGAAGCTGCCGGAGGATGAGTATTACGATGTGGTGGTCTTTGGCTACTTGCAGGCAGTCATGGACTATACCACGCAGGGTGAGTCCAGCCGTTTCAGCTTCGCCACCATTGCATGGCGCAAGATGGAGAGCCGCCTGGCAGACCACTTCCGCCATCAGGCATCTACCAAGCGTGCAGCGCCGACGGTCAGCCTCAATGCTGTTATGGACGATGCCGGCCTGTCTCTGTCCGATATGCTCTCCGCAGCGGATGAGAGCTTTCTGGATATGGAGACCGGCCTGCTGTTCCACGATCTGGGCCGGCATATGCCCCGCCGTGATATGAACGTACTGCGGCTCAAGGCAGATGGCTACGGTACGCGGGAGATCGCGCAGAGGGAGAATACCACCGTGCACATGGTGCGGAGTATTCTCAAGTGTGCCTATTAGATCATTCGCAAGCTGTTTTTCGATTCGGATAATGATCGCGCTTTTCACGACCACACAGGTCGAAGGAAGGAGAAAGAAAATGAATAAGAAGCAGGTCATTCTTACCGGCCGGTTGGCCGCACCGCTCTGCGAGGGCAGCCGTGCATGGATACGCCATCATAGCGGTCTGGTCTGCACCTCACGGGTCGTCCGTATCCAATCTCTCTCTGACAGAAAGGCCGTTTTTGAGACCATGAACTCCATGTATCATGTGTCCTTGGAAACGTACCCTTTTGTGATGGAGCTGCCGGAAGCGATGTGCGCATAGTATGACGAATGGTATAGGGGGCGGCAAAAAATGCCGCCCCCTATACCCCCATCTCCCAGTATAATGGGTATAATGGGATCGAAGGAAGCTAACATACCAATTTATGCGACAGTAAAGTCCAGTGTAAATCTATGCTCCTTCCCCCGATACCAAACGTGTTAATCGAAGCAGCACAATAAGAATAAATGCGGAGAAGCACCGCTGAATTGTTTGACGACAGTTCAGCGGTGCTTTTGTTTTTGTAGGAGGACTTTTAATTATGGGATTACTCGATAAATTGGAGCAAGTTGAGATCAAGGCGGATTCCCGCCTGCCGGAGGATGACCTGATGTTCTGCGAAACCCAGCAACAGGCGTATGATGAATCCTGCCGTGCGCTCCGTGAAATACGCCAACAGTGGAAAAAAGCGATTCAGGCGCAAAGAGACCTGCTCGGCATAGGGCAGGATGGGTCGCTGCCCTACTTTGGGAGCAATTACCGGTTCGGGATAACGGATCTGAACCGAGAACTGGAGAGGTTCCACAGTAGGTTCATCTCTGAGCTCACACAGCATTTCAATGAGAAATATAGCGTAACGATCTCAACGGATGCCATCAAAGAGCATCTGATCCCCGCAGAGCCGGACCCGTATAGGTGCGATATGGATACGAGCAAGGAGTATCATCGCAATCTGCGGGCTCTTTCGCTGCACTATGAAGATGTGGTTGACCAGATGTTCATACAACTGGATGGACTCAGTTTTGTAGAACGCGCTTTTCAGGAGCTGCGTACCAAATGCTATAAAGCGGCGCATAGCTACAACGACAAGCCCAGCTACGACAGTAAAGGGGATACGCTTCGCTTTGGCGGATACTTTTGCACCTGTGATGAAAATTGGGGTCGTGAAGACTGGAGCCTTGCAGACCGCATGAAGGATGTCCTTGCCGGCGTGGCGCACTTTGAAACCAATACCTTTGGGTGCAAGCCTGCGGGATTCTCCGAGTTGCTCGGTTATTCCGATGTGTCCACCCCAGTGTTTCAGTTCCCGGACTGCCAGAAGCTCATACAACTGCGCATGTTCAAAAACGGGCGCGTGGATCTGAAGTTTAAGACGGCGTCTATTGCAAAGGAGTTTGCCGAAACATATCTTGACTATTCATGCTGAGGTGTCGTCATGAAGTATACACCCTCGACAGAATCGATCCCCCAGAGCAGTCGCAGAGCAGTTAACGAAAAGCTCCTGTACCTGATCGACAACAACTGCTGTGAAGCGTATGGTATCACGAAGCAGGATGTTTTTCAGGGTTATACAGGGGATGGGGGCCTGCACGGGCTTTCCCGGAAGAACTATCGGAGCTACCATACATACAGTGAGGCAAAAAAAGAACTGGAAAACGGCCAGTTCTTTACACCGCCCGCCTTGTGTCAGTTCGTGGCGGATTGCCTTCGACTGGAGGAGGACGATTTGGTAGCGGACCTCACCTGTGGGATGGGGAACTTCTTCAACGTAATGCCGGTGGAAGCCAATGTCTATGGCTGTGAATTGGACACCAAGGCATTCAAGGTGGCGTCATATCTTTATCCGGAGGCCAATCTGGTTAATAAGGATATTCGCAATTATATGCCGCAGGTACGCTTTGATTATGTGGTAGGTAACCCGCCCTTCAACCTGCAATGGATGGCTGAGAATGGAAAGGAGTATCTATCACAGCTCTACTACTGCTTGAAGGCTGCCCAATTCTTGAAGCCGCTGGGAATCCTGGCTTTGATCGTACCCAACTCATTTCTGGCCGACTCGTTTTCGGACAGCTCAATGATTCGGAAGATGGAGGCACAATTCCGGTTTCTTGGTCAGATCCTGTTGCCGGATGATACCTTTGCGCAGATGGGTGTTTCGCACTTCCCAATAAAGCTGCAGTTCTGGCAGAAGAAGGGCGTGGATTCCGAAACACCGGCTCGCTATCACACAGGAATGGATAACGATCTTTCCGGCGGCATCTATGCTGGTGCAGCACAAGCGATCCACATGTCGCTGCTGCAAATGCCAAAGGCTATGCTGAAGGAAAATCGCGCCAAGATCCTGCGGGAACTGGCAAAGGAGCGTCAAACCTCTGCATCGTTTACTTATACGGTAGAGAAGATGCTGTACCAAATCAGGATACATCCGTCTCTGAAAGATCGGTATGCCCAATGCTGCGCGTATCTGCATCGGTTCTATACGGAGACACAGCCGCCAGAGATGCGATATGAGGAATGGTGCAAACGGCGGTTGACCGAGGCGAAGGTACTGCATTATCTTCGTCAGACACTCGGACGTCAGAACCGGCAGCCGGAACGTGATGAGATCCACCTTGTCAAGCGGGATTATTCATTCGCCTATAAAGGGTATAGTGCCGCAGTGCGACGCCGCATGAGCGAAGAGCTGCGCCAACCTATCCCGGTCTGTGAAGCAGTGCTGCGCGGTGAAACACTCCCCGGTTACGAACGGCTGCTGCGTAAAAAGCGGC
>ENA-OXWL01000041-OXWL01000041.1-human-gut-metagenome-genome-assembly--contig:-NODE-41-length-28396-cov-6.275643_pt1 | contig 28396 bp, 24 predicted proteins | sample MGYA00244691_ERZ652725 | MGnify/ENA primary metagenome ERZ652725 (study PRJEB26926, sample SAMN06164455) | human gut metagenome | biome: ENVO:00009003; feature: ENVO:2100002; material: ENVO:00002003... | reverse complement strand
CCTGCGATGTCGCATGGGAGCGGGATCGGCGAAAAGTGTGGTACGTCCTGTTCAGCATCTCCGGCTTCTCGGATGAGCTACGCAATCATGCCGCAACACGGGACGATCTTCTTTTGATTGATGATGGAGAAAGATAGCTGATTAACCAGCCGGTTCAATATCTTCAATACGCCCCAAAATTCTTTGAGGGAATTAAAGAAGTCCTGACAAATATGTATAAAACAGACGTGGAGATTTCCACGTCTGTTTTTGTATATAGAAAGCCCACAGCGACACCGCTGTGGGCATAAGAGCATTTGAGGGTAACGATGGTAGAAGGGGGCGGGGTATCCTCAAAAGGACGCAAAAAGTCAGGACATTCGATGCCCGGCCATTGGTGAATGAAGGAGGGCTGCCATTCGGCAGCGACGACAGCACCGCGGATGTGAGGATACCCCATAAAAACCGCCTGTCCTGGCATTGAGCCAATGTTTTTTCATTGCCGTGCAAGTGAGGTGCCTGCGGATAAGTCGGGAGATCACGGCAGAAAAAAGGGGGAGCTTGCGATACAGCAATCTCTCCCGCTTTCGACATGATGGTTGTTCCGTTAGCTTGGACAGAGGGTGCATCAGCCCTTATGACCGCCGCACCGCCTGCAGTCGAACGCCTGCCGGATCTTTTTCATAGTGTTTTCTCCTGCCGCGTGGGAAGGCGGCATGGCTCAAGGCTTGTGAATGGCGTGCTAAGCTTCCTGTGGAGAAAAAGCAGACAGCGCGGGGACGGTGCTGTTGACCGTCCGCCGCGCTGTCCTTTGCTTGTTGCGGAATTATGCCAGCGTATGTCTGCTCTGGCAGCTGCTTGATTTACTCAGCTATGACGCTCTAAAGAAACATCACGCTTTGACTGCGGGTGCAGTCACTTTCCTTGCGGTGATGATATTTCTTTTCGCTGGTTTAGCCCAGCTTTGCCCACGTCAGGGGGCCGACGATACCGTCCACACCCAGACCGTTGGCCTTCTGGAACGCCAGCACGGCGGCCTTTGTCTTGCTTCCGAAGATGCCGTCCACGCTGCCGCAGTCATAGCCCAGCGCGTTCAGCAGCTCCTGCAGCTTGCGCACCGCGTCTCCGCGGGAGCCGTAGGACACCATGGGACGCCCGACGACGGTCGTCGTCTCCACAGGCATGGCGGGGCTGACGCCGTAGAGCTTGCCCCAGGTGAGCTTGCCCACGATGCCGTCCACACCAAGGCTATTGGCCTTCTGGAAGGCAGTCACCGCCGCATAGGTCTTGGCTCCGAAGATGCCGTCCACGTTGCCGGAGTTGTAGCCCAGCGCGTTCAGCTTATCCTGCAGCGTCTTGACAGCGTCGCCGGTGCAGCCTCTATACAGCATAGGCATATCGGGTACTGTGGGGGCGTAGTAGTAGCCGCCGGAGGAGCCCTTGATCAGCTTGATCTTCACATTGACGGTGGTATCCGCATAGTTGGTGGACGTGATGGTCACGGGCAGGGTGACGGTGTCATTCGCCTTGCCGCCGGAGAGGGTGTAGGTCACCTTGCCGGTGGTGGTATCCACATTCCAGCTGTCAATCGTCACAGAGCCGGTCGTGCTCTCGGTGGTGCCCTTGGCATAGGTCAGCGTACCGGCATCATCGGGCATCACCGCGCCGATGGCCTTCTCGCCGGTGGTCACGGTGTACTTCTGGTTGACGGTGATATCTTCCAGCGTGCGGGCGTCAGCCTTATCCACAGCCACAGAAACCTCGATGTTCTCAACCGTCTTGTAGTTGGCGTCGGTGGGGGTGAACGTCGCCTTGAAAGTCTTGGGAGTAGTGGAAGCGTTGCCCACGGACTGGGTGCTATCCATCCAACTCCAGCCAGTGGTAGCAGCAATGTTTACATCCGCCAGAGTCTGACCGTACTTGGCAGTCAGGCCGGTGGGAGCGGTGTAGGTCGGTGTGGCCTGCGTGATCTTCCAAGTCGCCGTAGCGGTGTCCGTGTAGTTGCCCTTACCGGTAACGGTCACGGTGTAGCTGCCGACATTCGTGCCGCTGGTTTTACCGGTAACGTTGTAGTCAGCAGTGGTAAGAGAGCCAACGCTGGTCACGGTCACGGTCTGTGCGCTGCCGGTGTACTCAAGAGAGGTCTTATCCAAAGTAACGGTCATGCCGCTGATGGATTTGGGCTGAATCTTGAAATCTGCTACTGCCGTGTAGATGGTGGTAGAAGATTCGCAGGTCGCCGTGACCTTGTACTTACCTACGTTGGTCGGGGCGGTGGTGCTGTTATAGCTTGTGCCCTCGCGGCCCTCATAGGTGTAGCTTACTGTGCCGGTACCGTCAGGCTTGTTAGTAACAGAGGGAGATACGGTTTCTCCGTAGATAATGTTGTCCTGCGATACCTTCATCGTAGAGGTGTTGGTGGTCTTGTCAACAACATTCACGGTGATGGCATTATCCTTGTTAAATGCGTTGTACTCGTTATTGCCGTCGTTGTTTTCATCCCCCGCCGCGATGCGCACATTGATATTGACCGTACCGGAGTAAACGGTGGAGGTCAGGGTATGCCCGTCCTCCAGTGTGGCGTAGGTGCTGGTGCCGCCGCTGATGGTAAAGGTCATATCGCCCTTTGCACCCTGCACCAAGGTACGCAGATCAAGCGTATGGCCGCCCTTTACAAGGTCTTTAGGAGTAGTAAAGGTCGGATTTTGATTAACTGCGGTGATGGCAAAGTTCGCATCCTTTGTCCCGGTATAGTTCCCCTTACCGGTGATGGTGAGGGTGGCAGTGCCAACATATTTGCTGCTGCTGGAAACGGTGTAATCCGTGTCCTTCACCAACTTCGTGGCGCCATCCTTCACTTCGGGGTCAGGCGTGATTGCGCTGCCGGTGTAGGGCTGGTCTACAATCGAGACGGACGTGACACCGGAGATGTCCTTCGGGTCGATGGTCACGCTAATACTAGCAACAGCGGAATCGCTGTGGGTGCTGTCGCCCTTGGCCTTGTAGTACACGGTGTAGTCCCCGGCGTCCTTGCCCATGGGGTCAGTGTCAGTCCAATCGGTGCCGTTCAGACTGTACTGCATGTCGCCGCCGCTGGCGTTGCCCTTAAAGCTCAACAGGTCCTGCTCGCCGCCGTTATACTTCAAGTCGGTGTTGGCCTTGGGGGCATCGGTAACGCTGGCCGCGGGGAGGCTGCCGGTCGCATCAAACTTTGCCTTGAAGGTCAATTTAGTTCCATCAGCAGATACGTTGCTGATAGTTGCGCCCTCAATGGTGGGGTTCACATCGCTGGCGAACTGATAGCCGTCCGTGGCCGTCAGCGTCACATTGGCGGTGTACTCAGTATTGGCCGCGAACTTTCCGTCAGTGACATCCGGAGTCCAAGTGATACTGCCGGAATACCGGGTATCAGTAAGAGTGGTTACCGGCGCTTGATTCACAACAGGCTTGGCGATGTCAACAAGCAGGTTTCCGGTGATGGCGGAAGAAATTGTTATTTTTCCTCCGGTCAAAACCGCATCCACGGTATCCATGTCAACATTTGCAAATTGCTGCCCCGGACCGCTATTCGAAAGGGTTATCTCCTTTTCGCCGACAGAACCACTGCTTAGAGTGGCAAACTCCAATGTGCAAAGCACACCGGTTGTTGTAATATTCGAATGAATTGTATTATTCTGCCATGACAGAACATATTTCCCGTCCGTTTTTCCATCAGACGGGATCGGCTCACCCATCCAGCCTGTTATGGTATCGGTTCCGCTGACAGCCATAAGTGTCAAATCATCCTTCGGCCAATTAACCTGTATATTAGTTGACACAAAGCCAGGGTTTTCATCTAACTTAAACTGAATAGATACCTTTTCGCCTTGTTTCACTTGTGCCGAGCTCAGACTTGCTTTTATTTGGCCAGAAGCGGCAAAAGCCATCGGGCAAAGTGAAACAATCAGGGCGAGCGCCAGAAAAGCACTTAGAAATCTTTTTTTCATTCAATTCACTCCTTACTGAAAGTATTTTGTGTATTCGCTCCATCCTGCAAAATAGCGGCTCAAAATCATGCTATCTTTAAGCTTTAACTCTCCATCCTGGTCGACATCGGCGGCTGCGCTTGAAACGATTTTTGTTTCATAACCTGACCATCCAGCGAAGTATCGGCTTAGAATCATTGAATCTTTTTGTTCAACTTTTCCGTTGCCGTCCACATCACCAATTAGATACACCGTCACATCCTCGGTAACATCACTCTCGCCTACGATGATCTCCTTGGTGAATGGCGCGTGCCCCTTCTTCTCCACCTTCAGGGTATAATCCCCGGCGGGGACGGTGGCAAAGGAATAGTTCTGGCTGTAGGGCGCAGAGCCGGAGGCTCCGGTGACGGTGTCGGTAAAGGGTGTACCGCCGCCGCTCGGGGTCAGCGTCACGGTGACATCGTCGCTATCGCTGCCGTAGCTGGTGACCCTCCCGCTCACGCTCACCCCCTTTGCCTTCACGGGCAGCTCGATGTTCCCCAGCATTACCATACTGCCATCGGTGACAATGTTATTCGCATACACATACTCCACACCGTTGACGGTAGGATACGGAGGATACTCACCCACCAAAATCGGGCGGGTGCCGTCCGTTTTCAGCGTGAGAGCGGCGCGCACCGAGTCATCATCCGGCACGGTGTTGCCGGTGATGTACGGCCATTCGAGCTTCTGCACCGTTACGCCTGCCGGCAGCCCGCCGACATCATCAATCGTGGGCAGGGGGTCGCCGATGGTCAGGGGTGCGGGCATGGTCAGGTTGATCTGCCGGATCGGGGTAGCGGTAAAGGTCAGCGTGTTGCTCGTGCGGGTGATCTTGCCATCGGGCACCGTGAAATGCCCGCCATAGTGGCCGATCGCCACACCGGCGCTGTCGGCAAAGCTCGCACCCGGGTTGGCCTTGATGGTCACCTGGACGGTATAGGTCTTGTCGGGGTCGAAGGACACCCCGCCGGGCAGGACATCATCCGGTGCACCTACGCTGTCGCCCTCCCACCACTGGTAGGAGATGGTGCGCATCTCTTTGCTGGTGTCCCACAGTGAGATGCTATCACCCACCGTTTTGTTCATAACCAGGCCAACCAGCGTCTGCCCGGAAATGTTTGCCTCGGCCGCTGTTCCAAATGTCGCCTCTATGCTCAAGGTCTTGGGTTCGCTGCCATAGCTGCTGTACTGGGGCTTCGGCACATGGAAGATCAGCTCGGGGCTATGATAATCGCCTGCTCCGTAAGCTCCCCAAATATGCCATTCTTCATAATTGGAGATCTTCCACTTCTTGAACACCTGCCCGGATGGCGGGTTTGGCACGATTTTTACCTTTGTGCCGACTTTGAGTCTGTAGCCGAGGACATTATTGGCCTGGAATGATACCCAATCACCGCTTTCGTTCATATAATAGGCGGTGCAGTTGCCGTTGGTCGAAACCGGCACCGTTTGCAAACTCTCCGCCAGCTTGAAGGTATACGCCTTGCGCGTGTGTTTGTACCCGCCGTTCGCATCGGGAACGAGGGTGAACACGGCGATGGTCCCCGCTCCGCGCACATCAAAGGGCTCGGTGTAGCTCTTCGAGAAGGTGGGGCTTCCGTTGCCGTTGGTATCGTACGCTATGGTGGCGTTGAGGGGCCAGTTCATCGTCGATTCCAGCGTCACCGTTACCACATTCTCCGTCATGGTGTAGGTGTTGGGACCGCTGGGCGTCAGCGTCGTGCCGCCCTCCTTGGTCTTTACCGTCACATTCGGGGCGGGCAGTTCGGTCAGCTTAACCAGCTTGACCCGGGTGTACGAATTGGCCAATTTCCGGTATTGCCTGCCGTCCACGGTAAAGACCTTGGCCAGCTTAAAGTGGAACTCGCCGCTGTAGTCGAGGGCGACCTTGCCATCCTCCCCCACCTTGGTGCCGTGGATCCCGTTGTTGTCCTCATACGGCGCACTGTTTTTATTATACCAGACCTCATAGCCATCGGGCGCCTCCACCGTCAGCTCGATCGAGCCGTAGAAGTAGCGATTGGGCAGATTAGCGTCCGTTGTGCTGAGCACCGTGTCGCCGTATTTCACCGTGGGTACGCCGGTGGGCTGCAGGGCATAGCGCACCTCGGATCGTCTGTCCAGTGTGAGGGGGCCGGCGTATGCCTCAATGCGCACGTCCTGATCGGCGGTGACGGGCACCTCAAAGGGGCCTTTGTATTCCTGGAGGGGACCCCACTTGTTCTTGGTGTAGTCCCACTGGCAGTATTTGATGGGTGCATTCCGCTCCGCCGTGATTTTCACGGTTTTGGTGCCGCCGTTGTTCGTGTCAAAAATCTGGGTGACGGGGTCGATGTACGGCGGGGCGACGGGCGGGTTGAAGGTAAATGGCTTACTGAAGAAGCACTTGTTGGTTGCATCGTCATTGTAGGCAATGCGGTAGCTCCCCGTGGGGATGTTTCTCCAGTCAAGCGATGTTCCATCGGCGAAGCTGGCATTCGCATCGGCATACAGCCGGCTGCTGCGCATTTCCATGACGGGTCTGTTCTTCAGGTCATTGACGGCATAGGTTTTCTCGCCGTACCGGGGCAGCTGCGCAGGCACCAGCATGACTTCATATCCGCCGCTTGTGCTGATACCGTCCTCCTTCGCAAAGGTCAGGTCCTGGTAGGCGTAGCGGGTCTGCTTGGTCACGCCTTTGTCCCATTGCACGCTGTAGCCCACATCGCTCAAGTTGGGGCCCGTCTTCATGGGGTCGCGCACCGGCACCAGCACCATATCCTGCTGAATGTTGGAGAAGGTCTGGTTGGGCTTCGTCCAGCTTGTGCCGTTCCCGCTGCCCTCCGGGTGCAGGGCGTCATACCAATAGAGGAACGTGCCCTTTCCCTCCGGCGCCTCCAAAGACAGGTCCGCGCCCTTGTGCACAACATAGATGTCGTTGAACCCTGGCTCTATCACTCTGGCATAGTGGACGCTGCTGGCAGCACCCGACGGTTTCTCCCAGTCCATGGTCAGACCGCTGGATTGCTTCACGGTGGCAACGCCGGTGGTGGAGTAGATATACTCATACTTGCCCCAGGTGTACCTTTGGTCACTGGCATTTACTTTGACTGCTTCACCGACGCGGCGGGTGCCCACATACATATTTGTGCCCAGCGTGGGCTCTTTGCCGATGCTGCTGCTGCCCTGGTAGCCGCGGCCGATGACCCAGTTCCACTGATCCTCGCCGTTTATTACGTCATCATACCAACGGTTCACAATGCGGGAATAGGAGTCGATGACCATCCCCTCCTCCACCCGGACGATGTTGGCGGTGGCTTCCTTCGCGGGAAGGTAGATGTTAGCATCGGGGTGGTCGAAAAGCTTGTGCTTGTGATCATCATCATCATCGGGATAACGGGTGATGTTGCCATAGTTGGTGATATGGAAGTAGCCCTCGGTATCCACCCTCAGCACCTCGCCGCCGCCGGTGAGCGCAATATCGCTGACGACATTTTTGTGGGAGGTAATATCCACCGAGGCTTTGTCCAGCAGCTTCATGCTGCCGGCGCTGATGGCGCCGTTGACCCGCCCCCATATGGCGCCCTCTGCGTAACTGTCTCCTTCTGTTTTCGGATCCAGCGCACGGCCGGTCACATCGATCTTCAGGAAGGACTCGTCCTTCACCGTCAGCCCATGGACATCGACGCCGAAGACCTTATCGCTCGCGGTATTGGTGCTGTCGTTGCTCACATTGATCTGGACATCCGGGCTGCCAGCACTGTAGATACCCGACGAAAGCGTCAGGTCGCCCCGGAGGGCGATTCCGAATGTATAGGTATAGCTGCTGCTTTTATCGCCACTGCCATAGGCATTGATATGCAGCTCGCCGCCGCCGATGACGGTCAGATTGGAGCCTCCTCCACCATCAATGGCTGCGCCTCTGGTCGTCGATTGCGCGTTTCTGGTAAGATTCAGGGTGAGGCGCTTACCGGGATCAATATGGAGCGTTGCATTTATGCCGTCCTGCAGATCCAAAAGGGTATCGTGTCCGCTCATGGTGACATTGTCCTTCACATAGACAAGCACGCTTCGCTGCGATTCATTGGGGAAGCGCTTGGCGTTGCGCAGATTGATCCGCACGTTCTGCAGGTCGCCATTGAGGTACAGGATCCCCTCGTGATACCACACAAGGTAGTCGCTCTGCTCGTTGGGGACGCCGCTCCACACAGTAGCGTCCGGATCGCACGCGGAGATGTAGTTGCCGCTGTACAGCTTGATCGCCCGCGACTCATTATTCACCTTAGGAAAGTTCAGCACCACCATGCCGTAGGTATCATCCGGCGTCCCTCTCGCCAGCATGGTGGGCTGCGATACGGTCATCCTCCCCGTGGTGGTGTCGCCGGGGTCAGGCTCCGGTGTCGCCGGGGGTTCCGGTGTCTCCTGCGTCTCCTGCGTCTCCGTCGCCGCCGGAGCGGGTGGGTCGGTGCCGCTGTCCTCCGCCGTGGCCAGTGCCATGGTGGGCAGCATGGTCGCCACCATCACCAGCGCCATCAGCCAGGCGGTCAGCCGTTTGTAGGTCTGTTGTCTCACTCTTGCTTTTCCTCCCTCCTGAATTCAGCTTTGCGGCGTTCCGCCGCGTCCGTGCTTTTACTTGTTTCACCTCCATTATTCGTCGTTATTTTTCTGGCGCACACAGCGCCAAGTGAACAAAGCCAAGGCCACCAGCACGATTCCAAGGATCACCGCCAGCCCTTTCTAGCATTTACGCATGGCGTCGCCTCCTTCCCGTGTTTACACACGCGCATCACTCCCACCAGGGATAGAAGTAGATCACCGTGTCCGGCTCCATCTGAATGGGCAGATAGGAGCCGTGCTGTCCCTTGTCGACGGACAGGTAGGTGTAGTCCTCGAAGGCCATGGGAACCTGCACGATGAAGCCATCGTGGATGATCCGTTCCGTCTCGCCGGGCGTGTATCTCTTGCCGCCGGTGCGGGTCATATCCAGCATCAGTACGCCGGAGTATTCCCCGTTGGCGGTCAGCCCCCATTCGCCTTCATAGACCTCCTCCGGTGTGACGAAGTCACTTTCGTACCACCAGGTGAAGGTCGCCGCGCCCCAATAGTCCTCCTGACTGCTGTTGGCGTGCAGCTCCAGAGTGGCCAGAGCGGGCTTATCCGTATGACCCTGCCACGCCCATATCTCCTGCGTCAGCTGGGAGCCGGAGGGACACGTCCAGCCGATGTCGCTGCCGAAGCCGTCGTTCCCCTCCTGCGAGTAAAAGGTGAAGTCGTAGGCCAGCCTCCGTTCGTTCTCGGAGTCGTAGGGCAGCGCCACGATTCCGGGGATGGGATACCAGCTCAGGGTATCGGGGTGACTGTCGGTCAAGAGCAGCTCCGTGGTATCGGTGGGGACAGTCCCCAGATCGTTGGAGACGAACAGCAGAATCGGGTCGCCGCTCTCGCTGCGGTAGAGCACCTCAAGGGTCTCGTAGCCGCCCTTCGCCTCGTTCCACCGGACGCGGTTCACCGCCACGGTGGCGTTGGGGTCACGGGGCACCACGCAGAACAGGCTTCCGCTGTCGCCCACCACCCGCTCCTGCGGGATATTCCGAACAAAGGTATACTGGGCACACAGCCCCGGCGCCGTATCGTTGATCCAGTCCCGCAGAGGGATCGCCAGATCACTCAGGCTGCCGTTGATATCGCCGATGTAGGCCACCGCGAAACGCTCGTCCTGCTGACGCTCTTCCAGCTCCTGCCGCAGCAGATCCAGAGAGTCGTCGTAGGCCCCCGGCTCGCCGCCGTTCGTTTTGGCGGTGTCACCGTCCGATGCACCGTCGTTGATGTTGATGGTCCCCATGCCGGGGATCTCCACCTGACAGGCCGTCAGCGGCAGCGCCATGGCCAAGGCCAGCAGCATCGCCGCAAGCGACCTGACCAGCTTTTTTCTGTTGTTGTGCATGGGCACCTCCTTTCTGTATTTTACCGTCATTTACCCCTGAGCGGGCTCAAACATGAGAAGCTCGTTGGGGATCTGCTGGATGGGGAACCCGTAGGCGCCGCCTCCGCCGGTCACATTCAGCACCGGGAAGACATCGAAGGCCGCGGGCACCTGCACAGGGAACATACCCGACACCGTGGTGGGCGCCTCGCCCTTCGTATACTGCCGGCCGCCGCTGCGGGTCATGGTCAGATCTATATGCTCTCCGCTGTCCGTCAGGGACCAGCTGCCCTCATAGATCTCCTGCGGATCGCCGTAGTCCTTGGTATACCACCATGTGAAGGTGATCTGCCCCGGCTCCGCGCCGCTGCCCTGTGTCAGGGACATGGTGGCCATGGCGGGCTGCTCCGCAAGATCGCCCTGCCACGTCCAGACGTACCTGGCCAGCTGCTCCGCCGTAGGAGCCGTCCACATGGACTCTTCGATCATGTCGCCGCCGTAGTCCTCGTCGCAGACGGTGAAGCTGTAGCCCAGCGGCAGGTCGTATTCATAGTCGTAGGGCAGCGCCGTGATGCCGTAGATGGGGTACCACGTGACGGTTTTGCCGGTGCTGTCCGTCACGATGACCTCCGTGTCGGGATAGGGGCTTTCGCCCATATCGGCGCAGGCATACAGCAGGATCGGGTCGCCGCTCTCGCTGCGGTAGAGCACCTCCAGATTGTCGTAGTCCTCGTTCTGGGGGTTCCACCGGATGCGGTTCACCGCAAGGGTGGCGTCGGGGTCGCGGGGCACCACGCAGAACAGGCTGCCGCCGCTGCCCACCACGCGTTCACGGGGGATATTCTGGACGAACGGATACTGGGCACACAGCTCCGGCGCCGCCGTGCGTACCCACTCCTGCAGGGGAAGCTCCAGATCGTCGGGGCCGCCCGCCGAGCTGCCGATATACGCCGCTGCGAAGAGGTAGGAGGGTAAGTCCATCGCCTCCTCGCGCAGCTGGGTAAGGGAGGTATCATAGCTGTTCCCCGCAGGGGAGCCATCCGTATCGTGGTCGTTTTTGCCGCCGTCATTGATGCGGACGGTCCCGACGCCGGGGATATCTATCTGGCAGGCTGTCAGCAGCAGTGCCATGGCCATGGCCAACAGCAGCGCGAGAAACTTGTTCTTTTTCATTGGCCCCTCCTTTCGCCGGTCTATCAATATTTACCGCTGGAACCGGAACCGCCGCCGCCGGAATGACTGCTGCTGCTGTCGCTGTCTTTGGAGATCTTGCGGCGGGTCTCAGTGGTGTGGGTATAGTTGTCATACTGCTCCGTCAGGTTCAGCCCCTCGGCCGTCACGTAGGTATCCGCCTCCGCGCCCTGCCGGACGGACTTCATCTTGGCCTTCAGGAACAGGCACACCGCCACCGCCAGCACCACGCCGATGCCAAGCGCCATAGGCAGCACCTTCATCAGAGGCTTTCTGACGGGGTGGCCCTGTGCGGCCTGCTCAAAGAAGTCAGCACAGGTGGACAGATAGTCGTCGTAAGCGCCCACCCAGTCGTCTACGGCCAGATCGTCAAGGAAGGCATCCTCCAGCAGCGTCCGGGCGTACTTGCCGATCATGCTATTGGCGTAGCCATCGCGGATGTACAGGCCGTAGTCTCTGCCCCATGTACTTTGCAGCAGCAGCACGCCGTCCCGTCCCTCGCCGATGCCGAGGTCATTGCCGTTGTAGATGTTGGCCGCGGCATCGTAGGGGTCGCTGCCGTAGTCCTCGTAGTCTTCCACGGTGACGATGTAGACGGCGCAGTTGTACCGCCAGGAGATCTCGTCGGCCTTCAGCTCCAGCTCCAGCCACTCGTCCTCACTCAGCAGGCCTGCCTTATCGTACACGAACAGATCGTCCGCCGTCTGCTCTGCCCAAGCGGGCACAACCAGCGTCAGCGCCGCCAGCAGCGCCAGCAGGTATGTAAAAATTCTCTTTTTCATCTCGGCCGCCCTCCTTAAAACAGCATCAGGATCGCCGCGGCGATGGCCGTCACCGGTGCAGCGATAGCGGCGAAGATCCCCCAGAACTTGCCCATATCCGTGGGCAGGTCGCCCACCAGCTTGCCGGTCTGCCCGTTCATGGCAAAGAGGAAGTCCTTGCCGTTCCACTTGGTATGCAGCATCCACACCGGCAGCAGCGCATAGTGTACCTTGCCGCGCCGCAGGCGAATGTCCTGCCGCAGGGGAACGCAGCTGTCGTACTGCGTGGTGGTGCGGCGCAGCGCGCCCTCCAGAGACGCGGAGCACCGTCCGTCTGCCCGGTCGTGGCTCTCCTCCACTGTCACGTCGTATTTATCCGCCAGAAAGCCGGGCAGATAGGCGGTGGAAAAGGGCTTCAGACCGGCGTAGTCATACGGCTCAATGGAGTCCATGTGGTCGTCGGGCATCTTGCTGGAGGCGTCCACCGGCACCTTTTCAAAGGAGATGGAGCCGCCGCGGTGCACGTCGTAGTGCTCCGTCTCGGTGATCTCGTAGTCGCCGCTCTCGTAGACGTGGATGATCAGGCCCTCATAGTCCACAGAGCCCTCCGCCTGACCGTCGAACATCCAGAAGGGGACGTACACGCCCTGGATCTCCTCAATGTGATTGCCGTTGGTAAAGGCCTTAGGCAGCAGGGGCTTACCCTTATAGTGGTTCTTCAGGGCTGCCACAGCGTCTTCCTTGCTGAGCTTGAAGGGGATCACGAAGTCCGGCTTCAGTGCGCCGCTGAACTGCCCCGGCACCACCGTGGGGTTGCCGCAATAGGGGCAGGAGGTGGCGGCGGTGCTGGCGTCGCAGATCAGCTCCGCGCCGCAGCTGGGGCAGTTGTAGGCCTTCATGCCGTCGGCCTCCGCGCCCCAGTCGCTGTTGAGGCCGGAGGTATCCCACCCCTGCGCCTCCATCTCCGCTATTTTCTGGCGGTTCTCCTCCGCCTTGGCGTTGGCCTTTTCCGTGGCCTCCACGGATTTGGCCTCTTTCTCTGCGTACAGAGCTTCGATCTGCGCCACGTCATATTTTGCGCCGCAGAAATCACATTCCAGCATACCGGAGGCGCCTACAAAGTGCAGGGGGCCGGTACACGCCGGGCATTTATAGTTGGTGATTTGGGATGCCATTGTTCTCTCTCTCCTTTCCGCTGCGGGAGCGGCCTTGAGCCGCTCCCGTGGAAAATGGCGTTCAGATAGGAATAGGGTCAGTCAGGGTCGATCAAAGGCTGAGGTTGTACGCGCCGGCAGCCATCAGCTTGCCGTTGTCGCCGAAGAACAGGGACAGGCAGCACGCCTCATCCTCGGCGGCGTACCAGGTGTATACACCGCGCTGGTACTCCTCCTGGTACTGGTACTCGGAGCAATCCACGCCGATGTGCTCCTTGAGATCCGCATAGGTCAGCTTCGCCTGGGGATCGCTGTCGGTGAAGTAGTTCAAGCCGCCCAGATAGGTGAAGAATGTCTCATTCAGCACTTCCAGTGTTGCTCTGTCAGAGGTCACGGTCTGTGTGTCTGTGGATTTCATATCAATGCCGGGCAGAGCGCCGCCCTTATCCTTGCTGCCGCCGCAGGCAGCGAGGGAGAGCATCATCAATGCGGCCAATACAAGCGTGATCGATTTTTTCATGGTAGAGTTCCTTTCTTTGTTTACATAACGATTTATTTTCCGTCCGCAGGGGCGGTCAGGGAAATGGTCAGCGCAGGGGTGCGCCGCAGTTCTGGCAGAACTTCTCGCCGGAGCTTTTGGCGCCGCAGGACGGGCAAAAGGCGGGGGCGGCAGCGGTCTGCTGCGGCGGAGTATAGGGAGCCTGCTGCGGCGGGGCGTAGGGAGCCTGCTGCGGCTGGGAGTACGGACCCTGGGGCTGGCCGGGCTGCTGATAGCCGACGCCGGGCTGCTGGTACGGGTTGTTGGGATAGGGGGTGTTCGGATGAGGGGGCTGATAGGCTGTCTTGACGGGCACGCCCTGATACGCCGTGCCGCCGAAGGCCAGCAGGGGGATGAAGATGTAGGGCAGGAAGATCAGTCCTGCCGCGAAGCCGCCGCTCTTGCCGAACGCTTTGGCCAGCCGTACCTGTGTCTGGATGCTCAGAATGATGTTGTAGATGGGGATCAGAAGCAGCAGGAAGCGCATACCGCTGCCCCAGGTGATCTCAAACAGCACGTAGAGATTATAGAAAGGGACAATGGCCGCCCAGCCGGGCTTGCCGGCCTTCCGGAAGATGATCCACATGCACACCAGAACAAACACGCACAGGGCAAGCGAGATAATGGTGAACACCGGGTTATAGGCAGGGGGGCTGCTGTAGCTGTAATAGTCGTAATAGTCGTTCATAGACGTCTCCTTTCACATTCCACAGGTGTGGTCGCTCCTGTTTTCTTTTACTCCGTATCCTCCGCGGGAGCGTACTCCTCGGAGGTGCCCATGAGAAGCTCCCGCAGGAGCCCCTCAAGGGCGTGCTCGTACTCGCCGTTGTATTCCGCCGTGAGGGTCTCGCCCTCTCGCTGACTGGTGATGCGGAGAGAGCTTTCCGTCCCGTCAAGGACGGACAGACCCTCCGGCAGGACCTGGGGCGGCTGGTGCCAGTTATCCCGCAGGCACTGCTCCACCTCCGCCCACTGCTCTGCCGTCAGGGGCGCGTCTGCGCGCTCCGCCTTCTCCCCGTTTCCCCCGGTGTCAATGCACCAGCCGGAGATGGTATACGCGCCGTCCGCCTCCTCCAAATCGAAGCAAAACCCGTGGTCGTAGCTTGAGCCGCTCTGCGACCAGCGTATGCTTTTTAGCGTGTCGCCGTCCCGAAAGGCGTTGGCAAACTCGTTCACCATACCGTCACCGTCCGTTATCCGGTCGGTCACAAGATAGCGGTAGAGCTGCACACCGCCCACCGTCAGCACACCTGCCAGCGCCAGCGCAAGGAGACCGATCATCACCTTTTTCACCGTCAGGGGCGAGGCTGGCCGCAGTTGGCGCAGAACTTGCCCTTGTTGACCGTTCCGCACGCACACGTCCACTCGTCGCTGGCGGGCTTGGGCTGGCCGCATTCAGCGCAGAATTTACCGGTGTTCACCGCGCCGCAGGCGCACTTCCACTCGCCGGCGGGCGCGGGCTTGGGCTGGCCGCACTCGGCACAGAACTTGCCGGTGTTTCCCGCATGACCGCAGGCACACGTCCATCCGGCGGGCGCGGCGGGAGCGGGCTGCTGCGCCTGCTGCTGTGCCGCCTGCTGCTGTGCCGCCTGCTGCTGTCCCATGGCAAACAGATTCTGGGCGTTCATGCCGCCGGCCTGACCAGCCATGTTCATGCCCATGAAGGCCATGGCAGGGCCTGCGCCCTGATTGCCTGCCGCCATCTTCATGGCATCGCCCTGGCTGCCCACCAGATGCGCCGCCGCACGGGTGGGATCCATGAACGCCGCGTTGCGCTGCAGCTCCTTGAGCATCTTCTCGTCTTCCTCGTCCGCCGTCACGCTGGACACGCCGAAGGAGACGATCTCGATGCCCCGCAGGTCGCGCCACTTCTTGGAGAGGACCTCGTTCAGGGCGTCGGCCAGCTCCAGCGTGTGGCCGGGCAGCTGGGAGTAGCGGATGCCGTTTTCACCGATCTTGGCGAAGGCGGGCTGAAGGGCGGTCAGCAGCTCCGTTTTCAGCTGGCTGTCCAGCCGGTCGCGGGTGTAGTCCTCACTGACGTTGCCGCAGACGTTGGTGTAGAACAGCATGGGGTTGCTGATACGGTAGCTGTACTCGCCGAAGCAGCGGATGCCCACATCGATGTCGATACCGGCGCGCTGATCCACCACCCGGAACGGGACGGGGGACGGTGTGCCGTATTTGTTGCCGATCAGCTCCTTGGTGTTGAAATAATAGATGCGCTGATCCTTGGGCGCTTCGCCGCCGAAGGTGAAGCGGTTGGCCATGTTGTTGAATACGTTTTTGATGCCTTCGCCCAGGTCGCCCACGAACAGGGAGGGCTCGGTGGACTGATCATAGGTGTACTCGCCGGAGGCGGCGCACATATCCACGATCTTGCCCTGATCCACGATGAGCATACACTGGCCGTCGGCCACCGCGATGACCGAGCCGTTGGTGATGATGTTCTCGTCACCCTTGGTGTTGCTGGAGCGCTTGGAGGTCTTCTTCTGACCCTTTACCGCCAGTACGTTTTCAGGAATGGCCTCGCAGTAGAAGTATTCCTTCCACTGATCCGCCATCACGCCGCCGAAGCTGCCCAGTGCCGCTTTAATAAGTCCCATGATCTTTCTCCTTTACATCTTTATTGTCGTTATGTTGTTTCGTATATCGCTTCTCCGGGGACTGCTGCCCTTGTTATTCGACGAACCGCCCGTATTCGTCGAGCCACCGTCCGTCCGCCCGCTCAAAGTGGGCTACCCACACCACGTAGGAGCCCTCCATATAGCGGTGCAGCTCCAGATAGTTGTTGTCAATGACCGTCACGGTGTACTCTACGTCCTCCGGGACGTCATCCTGGCCGCTCATCAGCTCCGCGTACCACTCCTCGTTGGCGCAGCCGTCGTACATGGCTCCCTTGTGGAACCTCACGTGCAGCCCGTCCAGCTTTTGGTGGTTGCCATAGCTGTCGGTATATTCGTACCATGCGGCCATGGACCATGCGCCGCGCCCGTCCTCGGTCACGCCGTCAGCCTCCTGGAATTCCAGCGTCACGGTAATTCCTTCTTCTTCCATCTTGTACCGGTCGCCCTCGACCTCGCCCTCGACGGCGATCCACTCGCCACTCAGGTACTTCCGGTACTTTTCCATGGTGTAGTCCGTCCCGCCATCGTAGAAGTCTTCATCGCCGCCCACCGGGTCAACGCCGTCCACCGGATCTGACACATCGTTGTCGCCGGGCAGGGGCGGTGTGTCTATCGTGGTGCCGCCGTTGTTCTCCGGCTGCCCGTGGGGGATGAACTCCACCTGACAGGCCGTCAGGCTCACCGCCAGCGCCAGAAGCAGTGCCAGCGCGATCCACCGCCGCTTCACGGCTCAAGCCCAGGGATCCTGCGCCGCCGGGGTACGGATACCGCTGAGCGGGCTGGAATACTCCCACAGGAACCACTCGCCGGTGGAGGGCTTCTGCCGCAGCTTGATGGGCCGGGGCGAATCCGCGCCGGGCGTGGCGATAAACAGCCGCAGGTAGCCCGGCTCGATGTCCTGCGGACGGGGATCAGGCAGTACATCCAGCACATAGGGCTGCGTGGGAGCATAGCTGTTCTGAGGTGTGGCACCGGCAAAGTATGCCAGCGGCAGGTACTCCTTGCCCCGCAGACGATCCCGCAGGAACTGGCTGTCATAGGGGGTCATGGGCCGAGGGCCGCGCAGGATGTTCATGGCCTCCACGCCCTCGTTGGGGTTCTTCACATACAGGTGCAGGGCGCACAGGAAGCCCGCCACCACCTCGTCTGGGGTATTCAGGGACAGGTTCCGGAACTCTGCCAGCGAAGCGGGCAGTGCGTTCAATGTCACTTGCATATCTCGTCCTTCCTTTCTCTGATTTCCGTACCGTTCGTCAGCTGTCGCCTCTCACGCTGCTGGAGAAGGTGGCGGCCGTGTAGTACTCGTTGCCGTCCTGGACATTGAAGTACAGCACATAGTAGTCACCCTCGCCGTTGAACCAGCCGTAAGCGTGCTTCTCGCTGTTCCAGCTCTTCTCGTCCATGCCGGTATGGGGGATGCCGTCCTCGCCGCCCAGCATTTCCTTGATGTCGTCATACGTCAGCTTCGAGGTCTCGGCGGAGCCCATATCCCACAGCTCCTGCCGCACCTTCTGCATGGTGGGCAGATCCGCTCTTCCGGTGGCGTCGGGGTTGGACTTGCCGTACTCACCCTGCCCGTTGGTGGTGGTGCGCTCGTAGGGATAGTTCTCCGGCAGGCCGCCGTTGTCGCCGCCGCTGGGGAGGGAAACGGCTGCATCGCCGCTGCCGTCATCGGGGATCAGGCTGGTGTCGATCTCGTAGGTATTGGCGATCTCCATAAAGGTCTTGCCGCGGTAATATTCCACGGCGTCCGCCGGCAGGGGCATAAAGTCATCGTCCGTCCAGTTCTCATCGTCCAGATGCCGCAGGTTGGCCAGCAGGCTGATGGAGCCGTCCACCAGATCGGAGTCCACCTCGCAGCTCACATACAGGGCGCCGGTCTCATCCACGGACAGGATACCCTCCTGCATCTCGCCGCCCATGAACTCGCCCCGCAGCTCCAGACCCGTATCATCATCGGGCACCACGCGGGCATAGGTGTTGGCGAAGTTAAAGTCGTTCTCGCCCTCCAGATACATGGCCAGCCAGACCTCGCAGCCGCCGTTGCCGTCAAAGACCAGACGCGCCAGGATCTCGTGGGCGGTGTCGTTCAGCGCCTCAAGGTCGCCGGTGGCGTCCGAGAGGCCGGCCATGCCGTGCCAGTCGCCGCCATAGACGGACGCAAAGTCGTCAAGAGACAGCTCCGCAGTGCCGGAGCCGCCGCTGCTGCCGCCGCTCTTCCGGAAGGTCAGCTGCAGGTCAAAGCCGAAGTAGTCGTTCACCGTGATCAAACCGTCCTTCAGCGTACAGTTGCAGATCGATCCGTCTCTGTCCAGCGTCAGGGCGCCGTCCTTAGTCAGCTTCCACTCGATGGTCGTCGGGTCGCCGTCCAGCATGAAGCAGCCCGTACCGTCTTCTTTCAGCTCAATGTAGTTGTCACCCAGATCGTATACCTCGTCCATGGGTATCCACTCGTCGAAGGACAGAACCTCCTCACCGATGTACTTGCCCACAACGGGGTTGGTCTTGGAGCCGCCCTTGCCGCCTCCGCAGGCCACCAGCGTCAGTGCCATCACCAGCGCCAGCAGCAGTGCCGTCAGCTTTTTCATGCTTTTCATCATCGTTCCTCCTGTTTTTACTGTTTTCTCCTATAGTTTCTTCCTGTCTGAATGTGCATATATCGGCACGTCTCACTTGAGACGGTTGCCGCATTCCGGGCAGTATGCCGGGGCTGAAGCGCCCGGCTTGGGCTGCCAGCCGCAGGTTTTGCAGGTCAGCGGCTTCACCAGACCGCAGCCGGTGCAGAAGCTGTCTTCGTTCTCCGTTCGGCAGGCAGGACAGCTCCATGCTGCGGGCGGCGGCGTTTTCGGCTCCGGAGAGAAGATCACGTCCTCCTCGCCGCACGCCGCGCCGTCCTTTGTCAGCCATCTCAGGCCGCTGCCGTCGCTGTAATGGACGCAGAAGGCGTTTTCCTTGTGGCTGAACGTCAGCCGGTTGAAGGCACCCGTCATGGGGATATCCTTATGCTCCTGCGTCAGCTTTACATGCCCGGTTTTGTACACCCATGCGTCGGATGCGAAGTCCGGCTCGCCGTCCACAAGCACCTGTATGCGGGAGCTCTCAAACGGGTCGCTGCTCTCTACCTCCATGACAATGCTGCCGTCCCGGCTCTGCCACGTCCCCGCAAAGGGACTCTGATCCTCCGGCGTATACATCATACCGGGGCCGTCCACCATCTGCCCGGCCGGCGGAGCCTCCGCTTTGCCGCAGCCCGTTATTCCCCACAGCGCCATGACCAGCAGTACACCTCCTATCCAGTGTTTCCGCTTCATCTGTGCCGCCTCCCCTTATCGTCTGTTTTCCGCGGACAGACTTTCCACCGGCTCGCCGTGCTCCTGCAAAAACGCCGCACAGTCGGTACACAGGTCGATATCCTCCCCTAAAAGGAAGCAGCGGTCACAGACCAGCCGTTTGCAGATGGGACACAGACTGAAATGCTCCAGCGCCTCTGTGACGGCTCGCTCGAAGGCATCCTCCCGTTCCCGTTGATACAGCGCCTGAAAGATCACGCGCTTTCCCTCGTTCTCCGGCTGCACCCCCGCCTTGGAAAACCGCACAGGCTGGCTTTCCCAGCAATAGCCGCATGCCGCGCAGCGCAGCGAAAAACGAAATCTTTCCACAGTGGATACGTCCTCCATGGATGCTTTGATAATGCGGCGCATTCGGGTTCCCTCCTTGCCTTTATCGCCAGTCCCTTCTTCCGTACTTATGTCCAAAGTATCTATGTAGGTATATATCCTTTTTAGCAGTTATCTCTTGAACTGTCTATTACCCCAAGGGTGAATTTTGCCTGCAAACGGCAAAATCACCCTCAGGCGTAGACAGAGTGCACAACCCGGATCACACCGGGTTGTGCACTCTGCTCATTGTACGTATTCTTGTTATCGTTTCAGCAGCTCACCGCTGCGGCCGCAGGCGGCAAACAACTCGATATACACCTTCAGCTCATCGAAGGAATCCACACCCAGCTTCCGGTACAGATTGCGGTTATGGGTCTTTACGGTGCTGGCGCTGATGCGTGCCAGCTCGGGGATATCCTTGACGGTATAGCCGCCCATGTAGTATTGCAGGATGGTGCGCTCCATGCCGGTCAGCGTGCCCGCCCTCTCTGCAAAGCCGCACAGCCGCGCCTCTACATCGGGCGGCAGCGCACCCACGGGCCGCGCCCGGATCATGGCCAGCAGCTCGTCGATCTCCGGAATACCGGAGGCCACCACCTCTGTTGTGCCGCCTCTGACCGCCGCGAGGCTCTCGTTGATCGGCTTGACGAAGCGGCGGGACAGCACGGCCGACACAGCCAGCATCGCCAGCAGGAACAGCAGCGAGCCCAGGAACCATGCGGACTGCACGCCACGCTCATAGCTGCGGAAGGCGTTGGCCGACACAAGCGTTACCGCGGCAAGGGGGATGCCGTCCGAGGTGACGGCATCCAGCAGCCGGTGGCGTCCCAGATAGAAATCCTTGCCGTCTGCATAGACGGTATAGTATTTCCCCGGCTCGATGTGCAGCGTGCCGTCGGCCGTCAGACGCGAGCCGGAGGTGGCGCCCAGCATGGCCCCCGACAGGTCGAGCCTGTCACCGTCGATGGGCGCCAGCAGGGTCAGCATATTGCCATAGGAACTGGACACGGTGTCGTGGGAAAGGGAGAAATAGAGATCGCTGATCTCCACACCGCAGAAGCCCCGCACGGCGCCGCTGCTGTCCAGGATCGGCACACACAGCAGCATCACATGCTCCCATGTGTCCGACAGCTCCGAGCGCTTTGCCCACAGGCTGCCCTCTGCCGGACGAGTGGCCTGACTGCTGAGGACCCGCTCGCTGCCGGGGATCAGCGCGGTGTTCAGCTCCGGATTCCAGCGGTTGTGCATTTGAAGCTGCAGCCCCCGCGACGCTTCCGCCGCGCCGCGGAAGCAGATCACATCCTGCTCCGAGGCCACCGTGGGCTGGAGCCCGCTATAGCGCAGATACAGCCCCGCTCTGAGAGCGTCCGCATCGGGCAGCGACGTGTTGGCGGTGACGTTCAGACAGAAGAAGCTCCCACTGCACGAGGTGGCGCTCAGCGTACTGCTCAGCGGCGCATACAGGCGCTTTTCCAGCTCCGCGATGGTGCCCGGATCGTCGTTGAGCGCGTCAAAGGGAATGCCCTTGGCCGCCAGGAAGGCATCCAGCTCCCGTCCCAGCTTTTCCGACAGAGCCACACCGCGCGCTGTCAGATCACCCATCTGCGCATCCAGTGCCGCGTATGTATTTCTCTGCTGAATGTCGAGAGCGCCGGCCAGCTGCCGGGCAGGATGGGACAGCACACCCGTGGCCATCAGGATAGACAGGATAGTCGCCACCAGCAGCAGCGCCATGGCAGACCAATACAGCAGCAGCCGCACACCCATGCTGCGGCTGGCTGCATATGGATTGTGAATCGCATTCCGAATTGATCGCATGTGCTTTCCTCTTTCATGTGCCGTAATCCAGCTTAAAACTGTCCAAAGTCTCCCGGATCAGGGCGTCCAGCGTGTTGCCGCCCTCCAGATACTGTGTCCGGCCCGCCGTCAGCTTCAGCCGCGCCAGATTTTCAAACCGCGTCTCCAGATCCAGATAATTCTCCATCTGAGGCGGGTAGTAGAAGGTATATGCCTCCTGTGTTTGCAGGTATGTCTCGTACAGCGACACATACATCGGATCGCTGAGCTTTTCCACGGCGCCGGGCAGATATTTCTCAAATGCCTCCTGCGTCACCGGCATATAGCCCAGACTGGTCACAAATTCCACATTGCACGCCGGCTCGGTCAGCCACTTCAGGAACGTGATGCACGCCCTCTCCCGTTCCGGGGTGGACTTCACGGTACACATTCCAACGCCGCGCTGCATCACCAGCTTGTCGCCCCCCTCAAACACCGGGCAGGGCATGGAGGTGATCGTCACCTTTTCCGAGGTGTTGTCCGGATACGTCACCGTGTCGGAATAGTAGAGCACGCTGGCGGAGGAGGCCACGGATACCACCACGTCTCCCGTGCGGAGCGGCTCTGTGGCGTATCCGTCGTGCAGCCACAGGCCGCCCGTCAGCCCCGCCCGGGCATACGGCTCCCAGGCACGCTCGAACCCGGAGCCGAACCTTACGCCGTCGTCCCGGAAGAAGTCCTCACCCAGAGACTCCACCCCTACCTGAAAATAGTTGAAGTGGTAATCGTGGACAAAGAAGCACTTGCCGGTATCCGCGGCGTACTGCTCCGCCAGTGCGTAAACGCCCTCCCATGTGGCCAGATCGTCATAGTCGGCGCCGGACTGAGCCGCCCATCTGTCGAACAGCGTCCGGTTGACAAACAGCACCTCGGTGGATTTGGCGAGTGGCAGGATCACCTGCCGACCGCCGATCGTCCCCTCCTCCCGGAAGGCGGGGATAAACGCCGCCAGCTCCTCCTCGCTGAAATAGTCCCGGTAGTCCACCAGAATGTTCTGATCCGGCAGAGCCAGCACCGTCTTGGGATAGGAAACGAACATATCCGGCAGCGCCGGTGCGCCCGGGTCACTGTTGGCGGCGGCCAGCACGCTTTTGTGAATGCTGCCGCTGTTGCTGACCAACTCCACCTTTACGCGGATGTTCTGCTCCGCGCCCACCGTGCTGTTGAACCGCTCGATCAGACTGTTCAGCGGAGAATCCACCTCACCGCCATAGACATGCCACAACGTTACGGTCAGCGGCTCTGTGCTCTTTTTCTGCCCGCAGCCCGTTACCGACAGCAGCAACACCAACAGACAAATTATACCGATCTTTTTCATGGTCGCGCCTCACCTGCTCTGGCGGGGCAGCGGGGACACAGCACCCGGCCGCCGCCGTAAAATAAACGGAATGAAGAGTATCAGAGATCTTTCGTGCGTCGCCTGCCCACAGCCCGTCCGATACCGGCCAGCACCAGCAGGGCGGCCGGAATACACGGCCACAGCCATCTTCTGTTCATATGCCTGCCTCCTCCCCAAAATATCAGCCGTTAAACGCGGCGAGAGCCGCGTCCGCCCGGCGGATCCACTCGGTGCGGTCGCCATAGATCGCTGCGTCCAGAGAATCGATGGCGGCGGCCGCCTTCTCCCCAGCGTCCTCCTCGCCCCGCATGGCGGCGCTGAGACCCGAGGCCACGTCCTTGATGGCGGTCATCTGCTGCTTCCATGTGTTGGCGGCGTTGCCCAGCGTCTTCTGCACGCCGAACAGCGTATCGAAATACTTGCTGAGCTTCTCGTACTCCTTGAAGTTGTTTACCTCAAGGTTAAAGGCATTCATGCCGGCGGTGTTGATGAACACCATCCGCACGGTGGACTTTTTCTCCGTCTTGTCGCCGTTTCTCACCATCTGCTCCTCATACTTATAGTTCCGCAGATCGGCGATGCGGTACACGCAGGCTCGCGTGGTCTTGCCGAAGATCAGGATCTTGTAGTCCACCTGCGTAAAGGCCACCAGCCCGATGTCCTCCGCCACATACAGGTGCGCGCCGAAGCGCGTCAGCTTCTGGTTCTTATCCTTCGTCTTCAGACGGGGTACAAAGTAGTGATCCCACAGTTTCGTTCCCCGCTCCACCTGGTCCAGATGCGCTTTCACGCCGGACAGGCTGCCATGCACATAGTCGTACACCTTGAAGCCCCTGCTTCTACAATTCTTTCGGCAAATGCAATTGCCGTCCGCCAGCTTCTGGGTCTGCATCAGGTTGATGTCCGCGCCGCAAATTCCACACTTGTTCGCCATAACATTTTCTCCTTTCCGTCGTTGCCCGATTCGGCAGGTTCCTGTAGCTGCTTATGAAATATCCCATTGCGGGATCTTTCCTTCACATAGCATAGATCTGATCCATCAGGTACTCGGCAGGCATGGAGCCGTAGAAAAACTGATCGATCAGCCCGTCCTTCTTGGCATCCCGGATGTCCTTCGCCGTTTGCCGCTCGGTGTTGGAGTCCACCATCAGCGCGATCTTGCAGTTGGGACACAGCGCCTTTACCTCGCCGCGCAGTCTCAGTCTTTCGCCGAGCTTCCACGGGGCATACCCTGTCACCTCCATCACAAGCACAAAGGGCTCGTATATCTGGCACAGCTCCACGGTGTCCCTTGGGGACTCTGCACGGATCACCTCGATATCGTAGTCAGAGCTTTTGAAAGCAGCCGCCACAGCGTCGGCAAACAGGTAATTCTGCATATCGATCACAATTTTACGCATCGAGCCATCCCTCTTCCGTTCCCAGTATATGTAGCTATTGTAGCACGGAAAAGCGGCCCTGTCTGTCCACAAAAGTGAGGACAGACAGGGCCGCTGATGGCGGATAATGCTGTGAATACACGTATTCCTGTTCAATTTTCTTCTGCCGCGCCGGACCAGCCTCCCGGCACGACCAGCCGCTTGCTGACCGCAGCGACCATCAGCCGGTTGCGGTTGGGATATCCGGTTTTCTCCAGCATCCGGTTGATATAGGTGCGCACTGTCGATTCCGCTACATTCATTCCCACGGCGATCTCCGCATAGGTCTGGCCCTCACAGAGCAGGCGCAGCGTCTCCAGCTCCTGATCGGACAGATCACAGGACAGAACATTCCCCAGCCGCACCGATGGCGTACCGTCCGGCCAGAAGCGCTTGCCGGACAGGGTGCCCTCGATGACGCCCACAAGATCGCCGGCGGGGGAATCCTTGTACCAGAAGCTGTCAGCCCCGATCTGCCTCGCCCGATCCAGAAAGCGCCCCTCCAGCATGGAGGTCACCATAACGATTCTGATATGCGGATAGGCTCTTTTGATGGACTCGGCGGCGGCCAGACCATCCGAATCATTTTCGGTGCAGATGTCCATCAGGATCAGGTCGATATGCCCATCACCGCACCGGCGAAGCGCCGCGTCGGCACGGGTCAGGGTGCCCGCCACCCGGCAATCCGCGCATTTTTCCACGCAGGCGCACAGGTACATTCGGGCAAGGGCCTGATCCTCGACGATCAATATGTCTCTGACAGCCATTTGTTATCCCCCAGCTTCTCAAAAGTCGGTATCCCTATCACCAGCGCAAACTCCGGCAGGCTCTGCACCGTCATGGTCCCGCCGATCCTTTCGATCCTGCGGCGCAGATTGGACAGCCCGCCGCCCTCTTTGATGGTCTTTTCCGGCGGCCTTCCGTTATTGCGGATCAGAACGGTATATCTGTCGCCGTCCTCCCAGATGTTGGTCACCAGCTCGGTTGCCTGCGCGTACTGTATGGCGTTGCTCAGGCAGACCTGCATGGCGGTATACATCAACTCCGCTGCGCCGCCCGCTGGCTCCGTGCCTCGCATCCTGATGGTCACGCCGCTGCTGTCCGCACTTTCATACAGCTTTTCCCTTGCCGACAAAAGGCCTGCGTCCTGAAAGACGATGCTTTTCTCCCACTCCCGCAGCACAACGTCTGCGTCGATGGCACCAAGATCTCCGGACAGATACTGTTTCGTAACGGTGATGCAGGCGGCAAGACTGTCGTGCATGGCGGATTTGGCGGCAAGCTGCTCCCGCTCCCGGGCCACCGCCTCCACGTTTTCCGAGAGACGGCGCAGCTCTTCCGCGTCCTGCGCAAGCTTTCGGTTGTCCTCGGTCAACTGCTCCAGCGCCCGGTGCAGCTCCGTGACATTCGCGGCGCTCAGCTGTATATATGTCTCCCCGTACCGGTCGGTCACGGCCGCCCTCTCAAATTTCCATACCAGCCCGTCGGGGAAGTGAAAGGTGCCCTCCATGCCGGCAAGGGGCGTCACGCCCTCCGGCGGGAATGCCAGCGCCCTTTGGAGCTCCTCCAGGTATTGCAGGTCGCTGTTGAGCAGATGCTGGCTCAGCCGATACATCTGCCGGTTGCACAGCACGATGCCGCCCGACCGGTCAAAAAAGCATACGGCGGTGGGGAGCCGGTCAAAGCTCTCCTTGATGGCATTGAATCCGAAGCGCTTCAGCTTATGCATCCTCCCGCCCCCTTATCCTTCTGCGGACGAGCCACAGACCGTCCTCCTGCCGCACCGTTACCTCCGGGGAGGCGATCGCCGACAGATCGGCGGCGCACTCCACCGACAGATCCATCGCGCTGTCGGAAACGGAGATAAACAGCGAGCGCAGATCATCTATCGTGGCCTCTGCGACGGTTTTCAGAAGCTCAAACAGGTTTACGACCTCGGAGGCGCGCATGGGTCCTGTTGTGCGGTAGACCACGCCGCACTCCGTGCCGCAGGCGGTCAGGGCGCGCACGGCTTCGTCCACCGTCAGCCGCAGCTCCTGCTGCGGCAGCCACTGGTACTCGCTGCTGAGAAAGTACAGGTTAGCGCTGCGCTTGATGTAGGTGCCCAGCAGCAGCACCCGCTTCAGCAGACTTCGCCTTTCGGTGGGGTCGGCTTTTTCGCATCGGGCGAGCATTTGCCGCATCTGGACTGTCTGCCTGCTGTGCCTGGCCTCCAGCTCATTGTATATACGGTTCTTCTCGGTCAGCTCATGCAGACTTCTCTGTACAAGATAGGCGTCCTGCAGCTTCTTCCTGTTGCGTTCCATTTCTGCCCTGTTTTCATTCAACCGGGCGTGCAGCTCCGTCAGCGGGCGTACATTGTCCTGCCAGACGGCGTAGCCTCCGCTGATGGGCGCCGAGGAGATGCGCATGCCGTCAGGCCGGAGGATCTGCTGCCCATCCTGCGGGCAAATTATATCCTCGCCCGCGGCACGGGAGCGCAGGACGATCTGGCCGCTGCGATCCGCAATACAAGCTGCCAGCGTTGAGGCCTCAAACAGATCCACATATCCCGTGTTGGACGGTATCATACGGCAGCGGATACAGCTTTCGTAGATGGCGGCATACAGCAGGCAGAACATCACGTTCATGTCGCCGAACCACCACCGGACGGCGGGAAGGCCCGACAGATAGAGAATACCGTACAGGAACATCACGCAGCCCAGCACAAACGGCATGATCCGCTTCTCTCTGCCGTCCGGCATACGGCTCTTTCGAAACAGGCAGACGAGGGAGAAGGCCATGCAGCCCACTATCCAACCAAGGCAGACAAAATACAGCGGGCGGTGGGAATACGTTCCGGAGAGCGGCAGCCCGGGAACGCCGCTTTTGAAGGCGAATACCTGCTGATGCAGGTCGTTGGTGATCACCAGCAGAAACAGCACCGCGGGGACGATCAACAGCATACCGGTCCTTCGGCTCAGACGGTAGTCCTCCGGTTTCCCCATGGACAGGGCGATGTACACCCCCAGCAGCGGGAGAAAAAGCATCGGCAGGTAGTAGAGGTACCACACATACCGCGCCGCTGTCAGGTCGGTGACGACACTGTATTTCAGCGTCCGCAGTATGAGCCACAGCAGGATCAGCGCCGCCGTCAGCCTCAGGCAGTGCAGCGCCTGCCGTTGGATGATGCGCCGGTCAAGGGAAAAGCCCCACAGGGCGAAAAGCAGCAGATAGAGCACCGTCCGGATATGGTTCATGACAGGACCGCCGATGTCAAATTTTGCCAGCATCCGGCAGGCGTAGGCTATGGCGATCACCGTGAAAACAAAGATCACAGCCGACAGATGTTTCGTGTTTCCTTTCAAGGGGTAACGCCCTCGCTTTCTCTCCGCATATATCACCGCACGCATCCTTGCTGTGTATAGTATAGCATAAAGAGAACTTCCCCGCAACCGTATACGTGTGTCTTGTCCGGAAGTAAAAAAGTAAATATAAAATGCAGAAAAATTGTAAAAAAGCAAAAACCTTCTGAATTACAATTCAAATTGCTTCATATTGTTTCCATCATCTGGAAGTTCAAAAAAGGATACCACGGCACCTTGTTTATTGCCGTCAAAAATACCGTCAGAAGGAAGGGAGATTACTATGCCACGGCGAGGAGAGAACAGTTACAAGCCGTCAGCTCTTTCGGATGCAAGACCAGCGTGGGCGTATGGCTTTCCACAGCAAAAGCAAAGGCTCTGTTTTCCCCACTGTCCGTTGCTGACATGTCAGCATCATGGACGCACAGCACCACATCGGCAAGGTTGATGATCTTCCTATAGGCTTGCAACTGTGCATCCGGCGTACCCACGGGACACACGACCGAAATAAGGGTGCATTTTTCCAGCATAGTAAAATAGCGATCCCTCAGATACGGCGCCCACTTTGTGGCCTGTTCCTCATGTGGTGTGTAGCAGAAAAGCATCAGGTCTTGGTCGGTGGTTTCCCGCAGACCATTGACGAT
>ENA-OXWL01000031-OXWL01000031.1-human-gut-metagenome-genome-assembly--contig:-NODE-31-length-32715-cov-9.845101_pt1 | contig 32715 bp, 24 predicted proteins | sample MGYA00244691_ERZ652725 | MGnify/ENA primary metagenome ERZ652725 (study PRJEB26926, sample SAMN06164455) | human gut metagenome | biome: ENVO:00009003; feature: ENVO:2100002; material: ENVO:00002003... | reverse complement strand
ACTATCGTGCTGCTACTGAATGTCTAAATGAAACGATGGATATGAGGATGAAGACTATACTGTTTGAACGGCAGTCCAAGTGGTTAGCTGGTAAACTCTGACGGTCATTATATGATAAGATAGTTACAAACGTCAGATTGCAATACTTCCACTTTCCGACTTCGAGTGAGAGAGCCGAAAACCGATTGCAACACAGCCGCGATAAGCGGAAAAGGACGAAAACCGCATCCGACAATCCATCACGCTATGTTACTATATGTCTAAATGGGGATTGCCTAAATGGGGAAACCCACATGGCAACAGAGTCTCCGTAGTAGTCCGAGCAAGGGAAAGCCTTGTGCATGGCGAAGGGAGACAGTGTTATTATTAATATGTTTAACGAAAGATGTGTGAGACATTATGAGAAATTCTGAGAATGTATTAAACAGTCTGGCTGGGCACAGTCAAGACCCGAATTACAAGTTTGAACGGCTTTACCGACTGATGTACAATGAGAACTTGTATGCGTTAGCCTATCAGAAGATTGCCTCCAACACGGGCAACTGTACGAAAGGCGCAGACGGTCAGTCCATAGACGGAATGAGCGTAAAACGCATATACAACCTCATCGACAGAATGAAAGATGAAAGCTACCGACCCTATCCTGCCAAGAGGGTCTATATTCCGAAGAAGAACGGCAAGAAGCGTCCCATAGGCATACCTGCCTTTGACGACAAACTTGTGCAGGAAGTCATAAAGATGGTGCTTGAAGCCATATACGAGGGGCATTTTGAAAAATGCTCGCATGGTTTCAGACCGCATCGCAGTTGCCATACTGCATTGGCTTCCATTTCGGAAGGGTTTGACGGGACACGATGGTTTATTGAGGGGGACATCAAAGGATTCTTTGACAACATCAACCATGATGTCATGATAGGGATTCTTGGTGAACGCATCAAGGACGAGAGGTTCTTGCGTCTTATCCGTAAATTCCTGAAAGCAGGATATTTGGAACAATGGGAGTTCCACGGAACCTACTGCGGGACACCGCAAGGAGGTGTGCTTAGTCCAATATTGGCAAATATATACCTTGACAAGCTGGACAAGTACATGGTGGAATACATTTCATCATTCAATATCGGAAAGGCAAGGAAACGTAATCCCGAATACAAAAGGATTGGCAGCCGAAAGGACAAACGTGTAAAGAAACTGAAGAATGAGAGAGACAGGCAGAAGATAGCGGCATTGCGCATGGAGATAAAGAAACTCCACCGTGAAATGCAACAGCATCCTGCCACTCTTGACATGGACGGGAACTTCAAACGAATGAGATATGTCCGCTATGCCGATGATTTCCTGATTGGTGTAATCGGAAGCAAGGAAGACTGCTTAAAGGCAAAGGAAGACATCAAGAACTTCTTGCTTGATAAGCTGAAACTTGAATTGTCCGATGAAAAGACCCTAATCACAAACGGTCACGACAGGGCGAAGTTCTTAGGTTATGAAGTCACCATCCGCAAGACGAACAAGACGAGAAAGAACAAAAAGGGGATTGCTATCCGTTCTCTCGACCACAAGACCGTACTCTTACTGCCTTTTGAGGTGATGAGAGATAAATTGATGGGTTACAAAGCCATGAAGATAGTACGGGAAAAGGGGAAAGAAAAATGGGAATCCACTTCACGTCCTTACCTCAGAAGTAATGATGACCTTGAGATATTGACCCGATACAACTCGGAGATACGAGGTATTTACAATTACTACTGTCTTGCCAACAATGTCAACATTCTGAATGATTTCTACTATATCATGAAAGAGAGTATGTATAAAACATTCTCGTCCAAGTATGAATCGACAGTAAGGAAGATAATCAACAAATACACAAAAGATAAAATCTTCCGAGTACAGTTTGAGGACAACAAAGGCAGGATGCACGAGCGTACGCTCTATCATGGAGGGTTCAAGTGGAAGCCAGAAGCGCGGATTGATGATGCGCACCTGCTGCCCAGTTACCGTGGGACACAGAGTACGAGCCTTATGGCACGGCTCAAAGCCTGCGAGTGTGAATATTGCGGGGCTACGGACAACCTGAAAATGGTTCATGTCCGCAAGCTCAAAGACTTGAAGGGCTTGAAGGAGTGGGAACGCTTCATGATTGCCCGTAAAAGGAAAACATTAGCTGTTTGTGAAAAATGTTATCGTAAAATTCATGGAAAGAAATAGACTGATAATAACTACGGAGAGCCGTATACATGGAGACGTGTACGTACGGTTCGGAGGCGAGTATGTTGAAACCTGCCGTTCTTCGGAACGGCAAGGCGCAATGTGCTTAGCCAGTGGGACCGGTAAGACGCTGATAATGTGCATTGCAGCGCATGAAATGAAGCGGTTGGGGCTGGCTCACAAGCCGATGATTATCGGGCTGAAAGCTAACGTGGCGGAGATAGCGGCCACTTATCAGACCGCCTATCCCAACGCCCGCATCCTCTACGCTTCGGAAAAGGATTTCTCCACCGCCAACCGTGTCAGGTTCTTCAACAATATCAAGAACAACGATTACGATTGCGTTATCATGTCGCACGACCAGTTCGGCAAGATACCCCAGTCGCCCGAATTGCAGGAGCGCATCCTGCAACAGGAGCTGGACACGGTGGAGGAAAACTTGGAAGTGCTACGCAGGCAGGGCAAGGACATCTCGCGCGGGATGTTGAAAGGCTTGGAGAAACGCAAGTTCAACTTGGAAGCCAAGCTGGAAAAGATTGCCCACTCCATCAAGGAGCGTACCGATGACGTGGTGGACTTCAAGCAGATGGGCATCGACCACCTGTTTGTGGATGAGTCGCACCAGTTCAAGAACTTGATGTTCAACACCCGCCACGACCGTGTGGCGGGACTGGGCAATGCAGAGGGAAGCCAGAAGGCGATGAACATGCTCTACGCCATCCGTACCATACAGGAACGGACGGGCAAGGACTTGGGGGCGACCTTCCTTTCGGGAACCACCGTCAGCAACTCACTCACGGAGCTGTACCTGATATTCAAGTACCTCCGTCCGAAAGAGTTGGAAAGGCAGGACATCCGCTGTTTCGATGCATGGGCGGCCATCTTCGCCAAGAAGACCACCGACTTCGAGTTCTCGGTGACGAACAACATCGTGCAGAAGGAGCGTTTCCGTTATTTCATCAAAGTGCCGGAACTGGCGGCTTTTTACAACGAGATAACCGACTACCGCACTGCGGAGGACGTGGGCGTGGACAGGCCGATGAAAAATGAAATCCTGCACCACATCAAGCCAACGCCGGAACAGGAGGTGTTTATCCAAAAGCTGATGAAGTTCGCAGAAACGGGCGATGCCAAACTGTTGGGGCGTGCCCCGCTTTCCGAAACGGAAGAGAAGGCGAAGATGCTCATCGCCACCGACTATGCCCGGAAGATGGCGCTCGACATGCGCATGATTGGCGAAGGTTACGAAGACCATCCCGACAACAAGGCGAGCCATTGCGCCAAGATGATAGCCGACTATTATAAAAGGTATGACGCGCAAAAAGGAACCCAGTTCGTATTTTCCGATCTGGGCACTTACCAGCCCGGACAGTGGAACGTGTATTCCGAAATCAAGCGCAAGCTGGTGGAGGATTACGGCATCCCGGCACAGGAGATACGTTTTATCCAAGAGTGCAAGAACGAGAAGAGCAAGCAGGCGGTCATCGCCGCCATGAACGAGGGACGGGTACGTGTACTGTTCGGCTCTACCAGTATGCTCGGTACGGGTGTAAACGCCCAAAAGAGAGCGGTTTGCATCCATCATCTCGATACACCGTGGCGACCGTCCGACCTTACGCAACGTGACGGGCGTGCGGTTCGCAAAGGTAATGAGATAGCCAAGTTGTACGCTGACAACAAGGTGGATGTAATCATTTATGCGGTGGAGAAGTCGTTGGACTCCTACAAGTTCAACCTGCTCCATTGCAAGCAGACCTTCATCAGTCAGCTAAAAAGCGGAGCGATGGGTGCGAGAACCATTGACGAGGGGGCGATGGACGAAAAATCGGGCATGAACTTTTCGGAGTACATGGCGATTCTCTCCGGCAACACCGACCTCTTGGACAAGGCGAAGCTTGAAAAGAAAATTACCGCCTTGGAAAGTGAGCGCAAATCCTTCAACAAGGCGAAGGCGGAATCCAACGGCAAGTTGCAGACAAAAACCGAGGAGTTGGACAAGAACCGTACCGTCATTGAAAAGATGTCAGCCGACTTCGACAAGTTCGTGTCGCTTGCCAAGACAGACAAGGAGGGAAAGCGGTTGAACGGATTGAAGCTGGACGGATTGAACATTACAGATGAGAAGGTGTTGGGAACCCGTTTGCAGGAGATAGCTCAAAATGCCAACACCGAAAGGGAGTACAAGCGCATCGGAGAGATTTACGGCTTTCCGGTATCGGTCATCAGTGAACCCGTGTTGAAAGACGGGCTTTCTTTCGTGGAGAACCGTTTCGTGGTGGACGGCAGCTTCAAGTACAAGTTCAACAACGGGCACTTGGCGATGGCTGATACGAAAGCTGCCGCGACCAACTTCTTGAACGCATTGGAGCGTATCCCGAACATCATCGCCCAATACAAGGAGAAGAACGAGGCGTTGGAAAAGGACATCCCCTTGTTGCAGGAGGTGGTCGGCAAGACTTGGAAGAAAGAGGAGGAGTTGAAAGGCTTGAAATCCGATCTGGCGGCATTGGAGAGGAAAATCCAGTTGGAACTTGCACCACCCGCACAAGAGAAAGCGGAGGAATCCCAGGCGGAAAAAGAGCGGAATCAAGCGCAATCTTCCGTTTCCGAAGTTTCCCGAAAAGGAATCAGAATCTGATATTTACCATTAAAATAGAATAGGTTATGGCTAAAATCAGAATCAAATTGCGCACATCGACAGTTCCCGGCAAGTCCGGGACTGTTTTTTATCAAGTGTCGCACAAGAAAGAGGTAAAGCAGATTACGACACGGATGCACTTGTTGCCGGAGGAATGGGATGCGGACAACGAGAGGATACAGGCGGACGCACTGGTACGTACACCCCGCTTGTCCGCCATACAACGGTTGTTGGACAATGATACGGAACGGCTCACTCACATCATCCGCTCGCTGGAATTGTCGGGAGAGGAATATGGGGTACGTGAGATTGTCGGGCACTATTCCGCTTCCCAAGGGATGGTCTGTGTGCTGGCATACATGAACGAACAAATCGCTTCGCTAGTCGCCAAAGGAAAACGGGGTACGGCAAAGAACCGTAGAGCCACATTGAACAGCCTTTCCGAATACCTTGGCGGAGAGGACATTCCTTTTTCGGATCTGGACGAACTTCTGTTGTCGGACTACGAGGAATGGCTGAAAGCAAAAGGCGTGAAACGCAACACCTCTTCTTTTTATATGCGCAACCTGCGCTCCGTCTATAACAAGGCGGTGAAGCAGGGGCATGTCAGGCAGACCGAACCGTTCCGCAATGTCTATACGGGTATTGACAAGACCTCCAAGCGGGCGGTGGACGAGCAGGTGGTGGCGGACTTGAAAGCGCTGGACTTGTCGGGGATGCCATGGTTGGAGCTTGCCCGTGACTTCTTCCTGTTCAGTTACTGCACCCGTGGAATGTCGTTCGTGGATATGGCTTACCTGCGATACGGAAATATTGCAAACGGAATCATCCGTTATAATCGCAAGAAGACCGGGCAACCGATTTCTGTCCGCATCGAACCGGGAGTACGTGAAATCATGGAGCGTTACCGGAAAGATGCCCACGCGGACTATGTGCTTCCGATTATCCGGTCTGATAACGAAAAAGACGCTTTCCGCCAGTACCAGAATCGTCTCCGCTATTACAACAAACAATTGAAAGAGTTGTCGAAGCTGTTGGGTGATGGTATTTCGCTGACCTCATATGTCAGTCGCCATAGCTGGGCAAGCACCGCCCACAAGCACAATGTGCCGATAGCGGTTATCAGTGACGGCATGGGGCATTCTTCTGAAAAGACCACGCAGATTTATCTGGCTTCCATTGATGAAGAAGTCATAGATTCCGCCAATGCGGAAATTGTGGCATCACTCGACAAGAAAAAAGATGGAAGAAAAGCGGGAAGAAAAAATGAGTACCTAAATGAGTCCGTTTCTAAGTAAGAGACGGTACTCTAACCGGGTGCAAAGGTACGAAAATTAACGCATATTACCCTCTGTAAATCAAATAATTATTTATAAATTTTACCCCCCCCGATTATAATCTGCTGATTATCAGTATAATTTATACAATTCCTTCCCGAAAAACATAATGGATGTGGTAAAATAGAGCCTGAAAAAGATTGAGAAATTGGCGATTGTAGAGCAGGAAACAGGTTTGAATAAAAGTTTGAAAAGTTAGAAAAATCAGTTTGGTGAGTGTAGTTCATCAAACTGATTTTCTTTTTGTTACGAAAGAGTACCGTCTCTTACTTAGAAACGGTACTCACGTGATAAGGTATGCTAAAAAGACCAAGATGTGAAAATGGGGAGAATACCCCAACTTTTTACCGATATTGCTATAACTGCGTGATATTTAACAAAATAATACTTCATGCAGGATTAGAAGTATTGTCCTAATACGAAATGTATGTCGTCCGACTGCCCCTCTTTTTCAACTTCCGATTGCCATTTAGAAGTTCCGATTACTGATGCGGAAACGAAGCCGGCTTTGCGCTGGTTTGTGATGCGCGACCTCAAACGGGTCAATGCCATCTTACCTGCGTATAAGTTGCTTTCCGACTTGCATTTTGAGGTGTTTACCCCGATGAAATGGGAACTGAAAGTGGAAAAAGGCAAAAGGGTGCGTAAGGAAGTCCCTGTCATGCAGGATTTGCTTTTCGTTCATGCGGAAAATAATATACTGGATCCGGTTGTGAAGAAAAACAAGACCTTGCAGTACCGCTATGTCAAGGGCGGGGCTTATTGTGAGCCGATGACGGTAAGGGAAGAAGATATGAGACGCTTTATGAAAGCCGTTGACTCTTCGGAAAACCCCGTTTATTATCGTCCGGAGGAACTTACGGCTGCCATGTGCGGGCGGAAGATTCGTATCATAGGAGGACCGCTCGACAATTTCGAGGGAAGTTTGCTCACCGTGCGCGGTTCAAAAGTCAAACGCCTGTTGGTGGAACTGCCCGACCTCCTGACGGTGGGTGTGGAAGTGAATCCGGAATACATACAACTGATATGATGCAATCGAAGACGATTTTACCGGGAATCAAGGATTTATGCGGTCGCATAAAGGCATTGCCCGCAGACTATGCCTCGTTGTCCGATACGGAATTGGCACAAATGTCCGCTTTCTTTGTTGCCTTGCAAGTGGGGCTGGGTAACTTCATTAACCCTTATAAGGAAGTAAAAAAAGAAATTGTCGGCATGGATAGAAATCCATTCAGTTCCATCTATGCAGAGTTGGTTCACCGTATTTTGGGAGAAGCGGGAAGAGAATCGGAAAACAGACCGGCATTAGCCCATGTCCTCTACCTGCAAGCCATTTGTACGCCAAATGAAGGTTACGGAAAATTTGGGGATGAAGGTTGGGTGTATGACACCCTCTTTGAGGTGATAGACAATTATATTCCGAAAACCGGAAAATATTCAGATTATGCATTGTTGGAACTTGCGATAGACACATTTCATATCCTCGGCTCTTTTGAGCCGAAAGAGGAAGGGCTGATGGAAACGGTTTTGTCTGAATGGAATGCGGAGAAAGAGGCGAATGGCTGGCGTTCATTGACCGCCAACGATGTAGCGCAACGCCTCGGTATAATAACAGCCCATAATGACTTGTCCAATACGGATTTGGTAAATCCGGTTGCACAATCCGTAAATGTGTTGGATGAGTATTCCCCTGTCATATTGAATGGTGCTGACGCTTCCGGACTTTTCGCCTACCGCACAGCATTGCGTAATACCTATTGTTACGATTCGGTCTCTACGAATTTCTTTGTCCGGCTAGAACAGAAGGCCGTAAGTATGGAAGAGAAATCTTTGTCCCACGAACTGCTTCAAGCCATATTGTTGGTAGACCGATTGGAGTGGGAACTGACGGCTTTGTCTGATGCTTCATTCCAGACGGACATACCACAGAACTGAAAAAAACGAAAAGCAAAACTTATCCATTGTCTATGGATTTCATTCATATAGGAAAAAATTTGATTGGTATCAAAGAACAGAATTTTCAGACAAGATAAAAAGAACATTATGAAGAAGATATTTTCAATCCTGTTGCTATCCGGAGTGTTGCTGTCCTCATGCAGCACCTCCAAGCAGATATTGTACTTTCAGGACGCACCTATCAATCAGCCCGACACCATCACGGGCGCAAAGGACATCACCGTGCAACCCAAAGACCAGATATCCATCGTGGTATCCAGTAAAGACCCGCAATTGGCGGCGTTGTTCAACCTCACGAAAATACAATACCGTGCAGGATATAACGATTTGAAAGGAAGCAATAACAACGGAGAAATCTCCGGTTATACGCTGGATGACAACGGCGACATCGACTTTCCCGTGTTGGGTACGCTCCACATCGCGGGCATGACCAAGAGCGAAATAGCCAAGATGATCAAGACCAAACTTATTGAAGAGAATTTGGTGAATGACCCGGTGGTTACGGTGGAATTCATGAACCTCTACTTTTCTGTACTTGGCGAGGTGAAGACTCCGGGCAAATACGCCATCACCAAAGACCAGATTACCTTGTTGGAGGCTATCAGCGTGGCGGGCGACCTCACTATCCATGGCAAACGCGATGCCATATTCGTGATACGTGAAGAAGACGGCAAGCGTGTAACGCATTGGGTGGACATCCGCAGCAAGGATGTTTTCAATTCCCCTGTTTATTATCTGAAACAGAACGATGTGGTGTATGTGCAGCCCAGCAAGGTACGTGCAGGTCAATCCACCATCAATGAGAACCAACTGAAATCCGTATCTCTTTGGATTAGTGTGGCATCATTCTTATCCTCTCTCGGAGTATTGCTGTTCAAATAACAAAGCATAAGAGATACAGATTGTAACACAGAGCTTTCATCAACAGAAAACCAAGTTTATGGAAAATAGGAATAGAAACAAGAACATGAATAATAAGCCTGCGGACGATTTCATCCGCATACAAGACCTGTGGGGCATGTTCCTGCCCAAATGGCATTGGTTCGCCCTGTCATTGCTGCTCACCTTGTCAGTGGCGGCACTTTACATATTAAGTTCACCGAATATCTACACCCGTTCGGCATCCATCCTCGTAAAGGACGACAGCAAGGGCGGCTCGGCAAGCGGGGCACTCAGCAACGAGTTTGCCGACCTCGGTATGTTCAAGAGCAACACCAACATCAACAACGAGTTGCTCACCATCTCATCCCCAACGTTGATGACCGAAGTGGTGAAACGTCTGGGACTGAACGAAACTTTTACTGTCCGCAGGGGATTGAAGAAAGTGCAGCTTTACAAGTCATCGCCTGTTGCTGTCATGATGAAGGACAAAGAGTTGTCTGCCGGTTTCAGCATCGAATTGAAAAGCGACAGCCTGTACACATTGACCGACTTCATCCTCGAAGGCGAAGAGGTGGATGGAACAATTGAAGGAAAGCTAAACGACTCCATCCAGACCCCGGTGGGGAATCTGCTTATTTATCCCACACCATTATTCAACGAAGAATATGTGGGCTATGCGCTCATTTACCGTAAAGGAAGTATAACGGGCACGACCGATTACTATACCAAGAACCTCCGTACGGAACTCGGCAATGAGGATGCCACCATTATCAACCTCAGCATTGATGACGCATCCGTACAGAAGGCGGAGGACATCCTGAATACCCTGATTGAAGTCTATAACGAGAAATGGATACAGGACAAGAACCAGATTGCCGTCAGCACATCTCAGTTCATCGGCGACCGTCTCACCGTGATTGAGAATGAACTCGGTCATGTGGATGAGAATATCTCTTCCTATAAGTCCGAACACCTCTTGCCGGACGTGCAGGCTGCTTCCAACCTCTATATGACCCAGTCGGCAGAGAACAAAAAGGAACTGCTTGCCCTCAACAACCAGCTCTCCACGGCTCAGTATATCCGCCGGGAATTGAACAACAAACAGATGGATCAGCCTCTGCCCAACAACTCGGGCATCGGAAGCACCAGCATCGAAAGCCAAATCGGTGAATACAATCAGATGGTGCTCGACCGCAACCGACTGATTGCGAACAGTTCAGAGAAGAACCCGTTGGTAAAGGATTTGGCCAACTCGTTGAAGAGTATGCAGCAGACTATCATCCAGTCAGTGGACAACCATATCGTATCGCTCAACACCCAAATCAGTAGCATCCATCAGCAGCAGGTTACCACCACGCAGCAGCTTGCCTCAAACCCTACTCAGGCCAAGTATCTGCTCTCTGTCGGACGACAACAGATGGTAAAGGAACAGCTTTACCTTTATCTTCTCCAGAAACGTGAGGAGAACGAACTGTCACAAGCCTTTACTGCCTATAATACCCGTGTCATTACCGCTCCGCGCGGCAGTGCTTTACCCACTGCTCCCAAGAAGCTGAACATTCTTATGGTGGCATTTGTATTGGGATTGCTTGTTCCCGCTGTCATCATCTTCATGATGGAGAATCTGAACACCAAGGTGCGCGGTCGCAAGGACTTGGAGAATATGAGTGCGCCTTTGATTGGTGAAATTCCCATGTGTATGAGCGGAGAAAAGAAGAAAATCTCCTTAAAAAGACAAGCCGAGGCGAAAGCTATTGTGGTGCAGGAAGGCAGTCGCAATATCATCAATGAAGCTTTCCGTGTATTGCGTACCAACCTCGACTTCATGATAAGCAAAGACCCGGAGAAGAAAGTGCTTACCGTTACCTCTTTCAATCCCGGCAGCGGCAAGAGCTTCCTGACTATGAACACTGCCATCAGTTTCGCCATCAAACATAAGCGGGTGTTGGTGATTGACGGTGACTTGCGCCACGGCTCAACCTCCATGTATGTGGATTCTCCCAAGAAAGGATTGAGCGACTATCTTGGCAACCGTGTGCAAAACTGGCGTGAATTGGTAGTACCTGATAAGAAATACGAATCGTTGTCTATCTTCCCCATCGGCACAGTTCCTCCCAATCCTACGGAACTGTTGGAAGACGGCAAGTTAGGCAAACTGATAGAGGAACTGCGCAATGAATACGACTACATCTTTATCGACTGTCCGCCTATCGACATTGTAGCTGATACGCAGATTATCGAGAATTTGTCAGACCGTACCATCTTCGTGGTACGTGCCGGACTGCTCGACCGTTCCCTACTCTCGGAACTTGAAACCATCTACACAGAGAAACGTTTCAAGAACCTGTCGGTGATACTCAATGGTACGGAACGTGCCGGAGGTCGCTACAGCTACCGTTACGGCTATCACTATGGTGGCTATTATGGCAGCACAAAATCGGGGGGGGTAATTGGCTGGAAATCAACTAATTAAAAATACAACAAAAGAATACACTCGTTTCATTCTTAATCCTCAACAATCCAAGTGTTTAACTTATTCAAGCGTAAAAAGACAATAGCCGGAAGCGGTATCCTTCAAGGTATGACCGATTATCACTCCCATCTCCTCCCCGGTGTGGACGATGGAGTAAAAACTATGTCCGAAACACTTGCGATACTGGCAGAGATGGAGCAACAAGGTATTGCCGAAGTGTGGTTTACTCCGCACATCATGGAGGATATACCTAATGAAACCGCTGACCTAAAAAAAAAGTTCGCAGAAGTGCAATCTGCCTATCAAGGCAACATCAAGCTTCACCTTGCTGCCGAGAACATGCTCGATAACCTTTTTGAGGAACGCTTGGCTGCTGACGACCTTTTGCCCATTGAGAAAGACGGCAAGCGTTACCTCTTGGTGGAAACCTCCTACTTCAACCCACCAATGGGCTTGTATGACATACTCAAACGGATTCAGCAGAAAGGATACTACCCACTACTTGCCCATCCGGAACGATACGAGTACATGACAATGAAGGATTATAAGGAGCTGAAAGCCGCCAATGTTCTCTTTCAACTCAATCTTCCTGCCCTTGGTGGTATGTATGGCAAAGGTGTTCAGAAGAAAGCTGGAACTTTATTGAATGCAAGAGCGTACGACCGTATCGGATGTGACATTCATTCTATAGATTTTTACCAATATCTCTTATCAGCAAATTTAAAATGCAGATATGAGATGATAAAGGAGACAATAATCAAATAGTATAGTGCTATGACAAAAGTAATCCTTGATACATCGTCTTTGGTTAGATTCATAGACTTTTCTTACAGGTTTGACTATTCCAAGTTGGAAGAGTCCCCCCGTTTATTTGAGCGTATGTTTCCAGTATTGGAAATTGTTGAAAATGCAATAGAGGCGTTCATTCTATATGATGATATTTATATAGATGAATCATCCTTAAGGAGTACCGGATTTATTGAAGATTACAATCGTTTAGAAGAACTGGATAATTGTCATTTTTTGAAATTAGATGAACAACAAACAAAATCTATATATCAAAGGATATTCAGCAAACTAAATCTTGATGTAAATACGGTTAGTAGTATCTTGTCTATGTCCGAATCTGAACATAATATGTTTACAGATGCCCACAGCAATTTTTCATTATATGGAACGGAATATTTTTATCCAGACTACTATCCTTATTGTTATTATGGGAAATGTCTGGAAAATTTCAAAACAAGATTGAAATACATGGATAGATTTCAAAAGTCCTCAAATGAAGGAATAGATATAGATTTGCCTTTCTATCATATTGTCAGGTACTTGTATTATCTTGAACTGCAACGGTTGCATTCTTCAGAACTGGTATTACATCCCAATAGGAATTATTTAGTGCAATTCTTTTCAGGATATAAGCGGCTATATACAAATAAAATTGTCGAAAAATATGAACCATTACGGATAAAGCTACATAAACGTGAAAGTGAATGGTTGGGAACGGGAGATAATTCACTTCTAATACCCATGGTCGCATCATATGTTCTAAGCAGATGCAAACAACAAGAAGACTTGTTCAAGGTAATTAATGAGGTCAAAAATTCAAAAGAAGCTCAATTGTTCAGGAAAGGTTTTTCTGAATTAGTAACAATTATAGCTCAGCAGAATCACGGAGAAATTGACGAAATCTTAGTTTCTTTAGAAGAAGCCAGAATGAGATGGGATAAAAAGTTGAAAACACACCCGACTATAAGAACAAAATGTATATCCTTATCAATCCCCGTAATTGGAGGTTTGGGTACGGACGTTGATATCCCTTACTCTATGGGGAATGGAGTCACATCCAAACTCCTCACATTCATCCATAAAATGTTGTTGAATAAATAATAGAAGTGTGGTATTATGAAATTCAATCTGAATACCAGTGACAGGCTGTTGGATATTATGAGTACTATTTTCTTCTCAGTAGTACTGGTTTTTGTAGGATTCTCTATTGGACATTCTTTTCATTGCGATTCGAACAATCCGAATGCAGGCAAAAAAGATACTCTTGTGTTTCAGATACAATCGGTTATAATGGATACTGTTGTGATAAGTCCAATTAGAATAAATCCTATTGAAACAAAAGCTATACAGTTGGAAGTGGAACCGCTCCATGTGGAACTTGAAGTCAGTGATACTTTAATTCGTGTCAAATAAGTATGTTCGATTTTACTAATTATACATATAGTGCTTTGGTCACGTTCATTGCAATGGTTATCGGTATGGCATATCCGTCCCTGTTGCAGGCCATCCAACGTATTGATGAAACTTATCATGATGACCTTATGATCAAACGATTCAAGGAAGAACCTGCTTACAAGCATTTTAATGAAGTTCTCATACTTGCGGTAGGAGGAGGTTTTATCTTGCCTTTTCTGCTTTATATGCTGGATCGAATGAATATGACCATAGTTTCGTCTGCCCTCCTATGTGTTCAAGCAGTGGTGACATTCATTTTAATTGTGCAGTCCATACGACTTAGCGGACTAATCATAACCTATTATAACACTACCGACCTTTTGCGCCATTTAGAAAATAATGGAAGTAGTGCTTTGCCGCAACGTTTAAAAATCATGCTGAGGGCAGCAGAGTCGGGAAATGAAAATACCTACCGCTTGTCTTTGGAGAGTATCTACGAACAGATTGTCAGGTATCAGGCTCAATTTTACGATAGGACGGAGAATAAGAACAATCCTATAGACTACCCGAATGATTATTACGGTATTTTTCGAGAAATAGTCAAAGCTACCACCCAAAAAGAGCGTTATGGCTTTTTGGCGGATGATAACCAACTGACGGCTATCTTATACAACAACACCTTGTCGGTTGTTGTTTCAGGAGAAACATTGAAATACCTTTGGTATGCTGTGAACCGGATTACGGAGGCGGATTGCCATGAATGGTTTCGCCAGTATTGGACATATGCGGAACAGTATTACCGCTTTACCCTTGACAATTTCCATCGGGATATGCAGAATGAATCTTTTACTCGTATTCACCGCCAATATCTGTTCATGCATTTTATGATGGGCGGGCTGATGTTGTATAAGAAAAAGTATGACTGGCTCAAACTGATGCTAACATTCACACAGACCATGCCTTGGTCTTATCCTCTGGTTCCCGGCTCATTCCCTGAAATTTGGGATATGTTGCGGGAGGCCTACATGAAAGAGAGCCTCCCTTGGGGATTGGCTGATGATTTTCTGTTTGTCGGTCTGACTACAGATGTCAGCGTAGATACTCAAATTTATAAAAATGCAGAGCGTTATACAGCATTGCTGCTGATGCGGTTGCATTCCCTTCCCGAATTTCGGGTGGACGATAATAAGTATCAGATACCGGAAGTTGCAGATGGAATCCATGCCAATGAACAAATTATGCTTATCTGCGAAAATTTGAAGGATGACATTTTGGAATTGGGCGAAGACAAAGAAATTGTAAGTTGCTTCAATTACAGTATTGAAGATTCGATTCGCCTGGTTGATGAGCTTAAAAACAAAGCGGAAAACACTAACGAGCAGATTCGGAAAGAACCGCAAGTAAGTACGGATAAACTTTCTAGTTTGAAAAATGAGATAATTGAAGAATCAGAGAAACAGATGCTGCTCTCCCTGCCTCCCGTCAAGGAAGATGAAAAATCGACAGCGGAAGTCAAGCTGATAAAAGGAGTAACTGAAATAAGCGATGATTTGATATGCTGTGGGTTTGATGTGCATTGTATCGGCTTCGCTGAATGTGTGGTAGGAATGATTAACCATCGTATCTACAGTTGGTATGAAAGTAGGTTTGTACTTGTTCCTCCGGTTAAAAGCTATCAGATTCAGTACCAGAGCATATTCAAGGCATTGGATGCCTTAAAGCTGGACGAATCCTGTGCCATATTACTGTTTAGTATTTATTTAGGGAAATACAGTGCTATCTATGGTGATGTGGAAGGTGTTGAGGAAATTGATGGCAGGGTCGTAAAATACAATAATATTCCAGTGTATTCTGTGAATTCTTCTTCGACAGAAAGCATTGTTATTATGAGAGTCAAGGAAATGCCATGTGCCTCATTTTGTAGTGTAGAAACTACTGACGGAACATTGGAAGGGTTGAACTGTTTGGATAAGAAACTTGGAGTCTATTCGAATATTGAAACCCTCTCTGCAAAGCAACATAAATTGGTAGTAGGACGCCTTGTAAAATCCTGCAATATGGATACGGCACTTAAATATGTAAGCCTTAAAATAAGCCATGAACCTACTACAGGTGAAGATGACTTGGACAATATAAAATCTATTGCAAAATATTTAGCATAAAATTCAGATTAGTAAAACGGAAGTTGTTCTTATCGCTTATAAGTGTTTTAGTGACTGTGTGTTAAGCAAATCTTTTCAAAATGACTTCAACATTTTCAAACAATAAACGTATAGCTAAAAACACCATATTCCTATATATAAGGATGTTAGTTGTACTTTTCATACAATTATTCATATCCCGAATTCTATTAGATGTATTAGGCATTGAAGATTATGGTGTATATAATGTGGTTGGAGGTTTTATCTCTATGCTAGCTTTCTTCAATTCCTCATTATCTAATGGTTACCAACGTTTTTTTAATTTCGAATTGGGTAAAAATGATAAACAAGAGATGGGACGTTTATTTTCAACAGCCCTTTTTATTCAATTTATAGGCGTTATATTTTTCTTGATTGTAATAGAATCGTTTGGATTATGGTTCTTAAATTATAAAATGAATATTAATCCAGAACGGATGTTTGCCGCCAATGTGATTTTTCAGGGTGCGGTTATAATGTTGGTTCTTAACATGATGCGTGCGCCTTATAGTGCAGCTGTAATTGCTCACGAGAAAATGGACTTCTACGCTGCAATGTCAATTGCTGAAGTTGGGTTAAATTTATTGGTTGCTATTTCATTAAATTATCTGAGTGGAGATTTACTTATTGAATATGGAATATTGCACCCTGTCTCTGTGCTTGTTATTTCTCTTATTTATGCAGTTTATGTCCATAAGCATTGCAATTACATAAAGTTTCAATTCGACAAAAGTAAATCAAGACTAAAATCAATGGTTGGCTTTTCTGGTTGGAATTTGTTTGGCTCTTTGTCGCATATGCTTAAATCTCAAGGAGTAAACATTGTAATGAACTTATTTTTTGGTGTAACAGTAAATGCAGCTCGTGGGGTAGCCATACAGATTCAAGGAGGCTTATCCCAATTATATTCAAATTTTCAAATGGCATCAAGGCCTCAGATGATTAAATCATATGCCCAAGGTGATGAACAGGGAACTGTTAACCTAGCTAATAATATAGCTAGATTTTCATTCCTTATGTTATGGGTGTTTGCACTTCCCTTTATAGTTCATATGGATTGTATTTTAACTCTTTGGTTAGGTGAAAATGTACCTCCTAAAGCAGTTTTATTCAGTATATTGTCGATAATTATTGCCTTAATTGAATCTTTTGCAGCACCGATTGCTTCTATTGTCCACGCAACAGGTAAAATGAGAAAATTTCAAACTGTTTGTAGTTCTATCATTTTATTAATTGTTCCTGTATCATATGTTGTGCTATATATGGGAAGTCCTGCAGAAGGGGCTTTATATGCGAGTATTATTATATTATGTATAGCTCAATTGGTTCGATTATTTTTGATAAAGAATTTAGTTCGATTTTCTATTAAGTTATATATAAAGGACACTATACTACCTTGCTTACTTTCTTTTGTTATCTCGATAATAATATGCTTTATAACGCAAAACATTGACAGTGTCACATTGCTACATCCAATCATAAATGGTTCTCTAATATTTTTTTTAACAGCATTAGTAATTGTTTATGTAGGCCTAAAATCAAGTGAAAGGCATCTTGTAATAACAATCGTGAAATCTAAGCTAATGAAGCATTAATTGTCACTGCTTTATCTTAAAATTATGCACAAAAAGAATTTTAAAGTCGGCTATACTTTTGGATCATTTGATATGTTCAATGTGGCTCATTTGAATATACTCCGCCAAGCTAAAGAACAGTGTGAGCACTTGATTGTAGGTGTGAATACAGATGAATTAGATCAAAACCAAAATAGCAAATCCAATATCATCCCATTCGAGGATAGAATAGCAATCGTCGATTCTTGCCGATATGTGGACGAAGTCGTAGCTCAAACAAGCATGAATGAAAAAGAAGTGTGGGAAACATTTCATTTCAATGCATTATTCAAAAGCTCCGTATCGAAAGGATGTGATATACCCAATGAGATACAACAGCTATTTAAAACTGTAGTTATAGAACATACTATAGTAGATTTACCCATAGAAAAAAATAGTAAAAATCGCAAAAATAAAACAGTAGTTGGTTATACTACAGGAGTTTACGATATGTTTCATATTGGTCATCTCAATATTATCAAAAAAGCTAAAGAACTCTGCGACTATTTGATAGTAGGGGTTAGTACTGATGAACTTGTGCAGCATGATAAAAACAAAACACCTATCGTATCTTTTAACGAACGTTGTGCAATAATTGCTGGTTGTCAATATGTTGATATGGTAGTTCCTCAAATCAATAAAGACAAATTCGCTGCTTGGCAATCATTTCAATTCGACAAAATGTTTGTTGGTTCTGATTGGCAAGGAACAGATACATGGAAGCGGTTTGAAGAACAATTTGCGCCTCTTGGTGTCGATATTGTTTATCTTCCTCATACAGATGGAATTTCAAGTACGATACTCAGAAAACGAATTTAGATTATTAGAAAGTGTAATGGAAAAAATAAAAAGAAATTTGTTGCCTGTTTTGCGTAAAGAGCAACTTCAAATAATGGACGTAATTCATGATATTTGTGTAAGAAACGGCATTACATACTATATGATAGGAGGTACTGCATTAGGAGCAGTGCGCCACAAGGGTTTCATACCATGGGACATTGATATTGATATAGCTATGCCAAGAAAGGATTATCTTCTATTCAAAACGATTTCGAAATCAGAGTCCCCTAAAGGCTACAGGTTTATGGATTATGAGGATGATAAATATTGCCATACAAACCACGGCTTTTATACATGTAAGTCGGAACGGGTTGATGCAGTGGGAGGTGGTGCAAAATTTGGAATTTTTATTGACATCTTTCCTTTAGATTTTGCTCCCAATGATAAAAATGAACAAAAAAAGCATGCTGATCGAATTAGAAATCTCCGGAAAATAGAATACTATTTTAGCCACTCACACATCCCGTCGATTAAACCGCACATAAGGTTGAAAAATATAGCTAAGTTTTTTTCAAGAGGTATACAATCTATTTATTCATTACAAAGACTTAATCATAAAATAGATTGTGTAATGCAACTTTATAATGCAGAAGACAGTAACTATTTATGTTCTATGTGCAGTCATTACTCTTATGAGAAACAGTGCATGGATAAGAACATTTACGGTATACCGCAATTGGTGAAGTTTGAGGACAAAGAATATTATGCACCTCAAAATCTTCACGAATATCTGACCCGTATATTTGGAAATTATATGAAAGTCCCTAGTGTGGAAGAACAAAATCTTTGGTTGGAAGATTAATATAATATGATTTATGTTAGCATTAACAAAGACTTCTTTTCTGCTTAACCTCTGGGATTTAGTTCTAATAGCTTTCTTGCTTTATTATTATTGGAAATACAATACTTCCTCTGACTATCCTCAATCTTCAACAATATCCAGTAAGGGGCTATTATTGGGGTTGTTTGTCTTTGCATTGACATCGTGGATTAATCCCGACTATTTCCACTATATGACTTTTGTAAAGTTAGCGGATGTTGATTGGGCGTTTTCGGATAAAAATGTAGGCGAATATGCTTATCAGGTAATTTGCAGTGCAACAAATGGTAATTATTTTCTTTTCAGGAGCATTGTCTGGGGCAGCTCAATCTTGTTTATATACCTCACAACTAAACGCTTAGAATTTGACACACATCATTCGCTGTTTTGTATCTTAATTATGTTTCCAATCGTGTTTTCATATGGAAGGGCAACATTAGCTATGAGCATTTATTTTTATGCGGTGTCATTTTTGTGTAGTTCTGAAAGTAAATACAAATTATCCACATTACTGATAACGGCGATACTCCTATATTTTTCAACATTCTTTCACCGCAGTATAATTATCTTGCTTGTCATAACTCCAATAGTTTTCTTTTTAGGAAGAAAGTGGGTGATTTCCGACCTTACCCTATTGTTTTACATACTGGCAATAATAATAGGAGTAATTTCATTTAGCGACATATTGTATCAGTCCGGCACAATCGAAGACAAGGTCTTGGCAAGTAAACTTAGCCGTTATTCTCAAAAAGAATTTGAGGCAGCAAACATATTTGGTAAAATATCAGATATGATGAAATATGCCACATTTTATGTGACCACTTTTATCTTAACATATGCCATAGCTAACAATACGGATGTTCCTGCAAAAACACAAAAACTATTTAGCATCTGTCTTGCAATCGTATTGGTTTCAACTGGTTTGTATTTCAGTGGAAGCAAGAACTTCACATTGTTCTATAGAACACTAAACATGGCTTTTATACCCTTGTCTTTGTTGACAGCACAGATGCATCGAGAAGAAATTTTATCCCATAAGCAGTTCATGGCAATAATTTTAGTGTGCTTACTGAATACGTCCTTTGTATTCATTTATGGATGTTACCGTTACTTGTAAGAAGAATATGAAGATAATAGAAATAATACCGCAACTAAGCTCAGGTGGAGGTGAACGCTTTACGGTTGATTTATGTAATGAACTCATTACCCAAGGTCATGAAATAACAATCGTTATTCTGCTTTCATTGAATGATAATACCAATTTTTATATACCTGATTTGTCTCCAGAAGTGAAGGTTGTGTCCATGAATAAGAAAGTGGGACTAGATCTTGATATTATCAACAGATTGAGAAATTTTATCAAAAGCCAGGCTCCTCATATAGTACATACACATCTTCGTGCTATTTCTTATGTGCTCCCCTGTGCTATGCTAAATCGTAAAACAAAATTTTTCCACACTATACATAGTGCAGCTCAACAGGAGGCAGGGGGTAGATTCGGGGCTATCGTAAGAAAGATAGCATTCAAGTTACATTATATTACTCCTGTAACCATATCAGAGGATTCGCACCGCTCTTTTTTAGATTTCTATAAAAAAGATGCCCCGATGATTGTAAACGGTAGAAACATCCCTAATCATGTTGAAGTCTCGGAAAGTGTCAAACAAGAGATAAGGCAATATAAAAAAAGTAAGAACACACGAATCTTGATTCAGTTGGCGAGCATTTACGAAGTAAAGCGTCAGGATTTGATGGCTCGTGTCTGCAAAAAACTATCAGACGAAGGATTTGATTTTTCGTTACTTATGATTGGCAGGACTCCTGATATTGAGTTCAGAAAGAGAGTAGAGAAAATTTATAGCCCTGATGTTCACTTGATTGGAGAGAGAAGACAAGTATTAGAATACTTAACAGAATCCGATGCTTATTGTCTATGCTCAAGTTATGAAGGTATGCCAATCTCGCTTATTGAGGCACTTGGATGTTATACCATACCGATTTGTACCCCAGTCGGAGGTATTGTCAATACTATAAGAAATGGCGTAAACGGTTTTTTATCAAAAGACATTGAAGAAGAGTCTTACTATCAGACATTGAAGCACTTTTTGCTTCTTAATGACGAAGATTTGTCTGCAATTAAAATCAAAGCAAGAGAATCTTATCAACCATACAGTATGACCGATTGTGCCAGCAAGTATATAAACTTATTTAAAGGGAAACAACAATGAAACGTAAGCTGTTTTTGATACTATACTATGGAATATTCAAACACTTGCCAGATACCGGTGGGGGTAGAATGTTAGTATTTAGACATATGAGAGCTTGGTGTTGCCGTCATATTTTTGCTTCAGCAGGTAAAAACATAAATATTGAAGGTGGTGCTGATTTCGGAATTGGTAATCAGATTCGAATCGGTGATAATTCCGGTATTGGAATAGATTGCAAGTTAAGAGGTCCGGTTACGATTGGAAATGATGTCTTGATGGGACCAGAGGTTATTATTTTCACAAATGGTCATAACCATGAATACACAGATATTCCCATAAGATTGCAAGGGACTACAGAATCAAAAGAAGTACGCATAGGCAATGATGTATGGATTGGCCAACGAGTAATCATCATGCCGGGTGTTACAATTGGAGATGGTTGCATTATAGGTGCAGGAGCTATCGTAACTAGAAATATACCTGCATATACAGTAGCCGCAGGCATCCCTGCCAAAGTAGTAAAACATAGGAGGAAATAATCATGATTAACATTAATTTGATATTCGGGGGGGGGTACACTCCTCATTTACAACAGCTTACAACAGGCCTAAGTCTGTTGCATAAGGCTGGTATTATAAACTGCAATGTAAAACCGACAACTTGGAAACCGATTTTGGGTTTAGGATTAAATCCAAAATCACCGATTGCACTACTTGAAATTAACGATATAAGGATCATCATTGATACTCTAGATGGCTATAATTTCAACATGCAAGTAAATCAAGATGAAAATCTTGAAATCCTTGATAAGCTGGCAGGTAATGTTGACTATTATTTTAAGCGTTCTTTTAGTTCCGGGCTAAATAAGGTCTTAATTAATAAAGATAAAATCTATCCACTTGGATTGAACTATGATGTGACATGCAATAGAAATGTCATTGACAATCAATTGAAAATTAAGGGACCGGGCTTGATTTCTGAATACAAAAGAAAGATAGTACGTAAGTTAGTCCCTGATATAAATTCATTCGAATGTTATCCCAATCTGGGAAACCATAACGGGAGTAAGATTATTTTCATGACCCGTCTTTGGCCGGATAATACCACGTATGAGCGGTTCAATATTAAAAATAAAAAGATTAATCAGACTAGGGTTTCAACCTTGCGGTTGTGTCGTGAGCGTTTTGGAAAACAATTTATAGGAGGTCTCTATCCAGACAAAATGTCGCTATGTTTTCCGGACTTGGTTCTACCCAAGTCTATGACTAAACGAAATAATTACTTGAAATTAATGCACGAAGCAGATGTTTGTATCGCCACAACCGGGCTACACAACTCAATTGGCTGGAAATTAACGGAATATATAGCAGCTTCTAAGTGTATAGTTTCAGAGCCGTTATTTTATGAAGTCCCCGGAAATTTTGCTAAAGGTATTAATTATATGGAAGCTTCAACTCCCGAAGAAATAGTAGAAGCCATTGAAACATTACTAAACGATAATACTTTACGGAATACGATGAAATTCAATAATTACACATACTACAATAATTATGTTCGTCCCGATGTGTATGTACTCAATGTCTTAAAAAAGGCTTTGTGTCCCATAGTGTTTGAATGTTAGATTCTATTTGGCATTGGGGGATTTATAGACTGAATAATATAAAAGAATATACTTGATGAGATATAAGATTTCAGTAATAGGCGCATTTGGCTTCGGTCGTGAAATGAGAGATGGGCAGACCGTAAAAACGAAAGAAACTTATAAACTCCTTACAGAAAAATATGGCAAGGAGGCTATTTATGCTGTTGATACACTTGGGTGGAGTAAAGCCCCTTGGAGATTGTTCCATGGTGTGGTGTGTGCAGCTCGTAATAGTGAATGTGTGATAATGTTGCCTGCCCGCAATGCATTGAAAGTGATACCTTATCTCCTATTCTTCACAAAAAGGAATAACACAAAAGTCTTTTATTCAGTGATTGGTGGTTGGCTTCCTGAATTCTTACAAGACAAGCCCCAACTTTCTAAGTTACTTAAAAGACTAAACGGAATATGGGTGGAGACCAACACCATGAAACGCAAACTTGATGCAGACGGTTTTGGAAATATAACTGTCGTTCCCAACTTCAAGGAGCTGAATGTATTGAAAAAGGAAGAATTGGTTTATCCAGAACTCTCCCCCATGCGGCTCTGTATTTTTTCCCGAATCAACAAGATGAAGGGAATCGAAGATGCCGTCAGGGCTATCAAAGAAGTGAATGCCGAATCAGGCAGAACGGTTTATACTTTGGATATGTATGGTTTAATCTCAGATGAGTTCAAGCAAGACTTTGATAAACTCTGTAAAGAAGCACCCCCATACATCCAGTATAAAGGATGTATTCCTCCAGAGCAGAGTGTTGGTGTCATAAAGAATTACTTTGCTCTTCTTTTTCCTACCCTTTATCCAACAGAAGGCATTCCCGGGACTATCATTGATGCCTATTCTGCCGGTGTGCCTGTAATATCCGCTAAGTGGAATAGCTTTGTTGATATAGTGGACGAAAGCAAAACCGGTATAGGATTCACTCAGGGAGATTTTAATTCACTTAAATCCGCCCTAAAGGAAATTGCAATAGCACCTGAAGTCCTCTGTAATATGAAACCTGAGTGCTTGAAAAAAGCTAAAGTCTACTCTCCAGAAATAACCAAAGAGTTGATTTTGAGGTTATTAACACGGGGGGGGGTAAAGTCTTAAGACTAATTTTCTTTGCTCGTGTGATGCAAGAAAAAGGTATAGAAGAGGCTGTGGAAGTGATTCAAAGAGTAAATACTTCGGTAGGAACGACAGTGTTCAGTTTGGATATTTATGGAATAATCGATGCTTCTTACTCTGGCCGATTCACAAGACTTTGGCACAATGCACCAGAGTACATTCAATATAAAGGTTGTGTGGATGCTTCACGCAGTGTAGAGATTTTGAAAGACTACTATATGCTTCTTTTTCCATCGTTCTACCCCGGAGAGGGATTAGCAGGTACTATCATAGATGCTTATTCAGCAGGTATCCCTGTTGTTTCAAGTGATTGGCGATATAATGCTGAGATAGTTAATCATGGCGAGACAGGATTTGTCTTTGAGACTCACAACATCCAAGCTTTCTATGACATATTGATTTATGCGGCACTACACAAGCAAGAAGTATTCCGAATGAAAGGTAATTGCTTGAAAGAAGCAACCAAGTATTCAAAAAGTAAGGTAGCAAAGAAGATATACAAAGAGTTGGCAATAAACTGCTGATATCCATCCCTCTTATCTTCTGTATCTATTGGACGATACCAAGTAGAACAGTCGTTTGGGAGGAAACTACCCAATTCTTGTGAGCTATCTGCTCTCTGTTTCATTCTTCTCGCAAGTTGCCACAGATAAAGCAATCGACATCCTGTGTTAAAACAAAGTAGGTAAAAGAATAAAATCATAATAAAATATTTTTGCATGAATTCAATCAAAATTTGCGTAATCGGTCTCGGTTATGTGGGGCTTCCTTTGGCTCGGCTTTTTTCCACCAAGTTTCAGACTATCGGGTTCGACATGAACCAAGAGCGTGTTACCTCACTGATGGATGGTCATGATGCTACTCTTGAAGTGACTGACGACTTGCTCCAAGATGCTATCAACAGCCACGGTTTCAAATGTACTACCAATTTGGATGATATTCGTAACTGTAACTTCTATGTGGTTGCTGTACCTACACCGGTAGATGAGAACAACCGTCCTGACCTTCGTCCTCTTTGGGGGGCAAGCGAGACTGTAGGTAAGGTTATCTCTAAGGGTGATATTGTGGTATATGAATCTACCGTATATCCCGGAGTAACGGAAGAGGAGTGCTTACCTGTCGTAGAACGAGTTTCAGGTTTGAAGTTTAATGAGGATTTCTTCGCGGGATACTCTCCCGAGCGTATTAATCCGGGTGATAAGGAACATACCGTTGAAAAGATTCGCAAGGTAACTTCCGGTTCTACTCCTGAGATAGCCGACATCGTGGACAACGTATATAACAAAGTCCTTGTGAATGGTACTCACAAAGCTCCCTCTATCAAGGTTGCAGAAGCATCAAAGATTATCGAGAACTCACAGCGCGATGTGAATATCGCTTTCATGAATGAGTTGGCAAAGATATTCAACGCTATGGGTCTTGACACTTCTGATGTAATTGAAGCTGCTTCTTCCAAATGGAACTTTATCAAACTTAAACCGGGTTTGGTTGGCGGTCATTGCATCAGTGTTGACCCTTATTACTTGATTCAGAAAGCACAGGTGTATGGGGTATTGCCACGTATTATGTTTTCAGCCCGTCGTTTGAATGATGGCATGGGGGCTTATGTAGCCAATCAAGTGATAAAGTGCATGAATAAGAAAGGGGTTATGGTAAAGGATGCCAAGATTCTTATACTCGGTATTACTTTCAAAGAGAACTGTCCGGACATTCGCAATACCAAGGTTGTAGATATTTACACCACTCTTCAAGAGTACACCAACAACATCACCGTTTATGACCCATGGGCTAAGACAGATGCTGTGAAGCATGAATACGGAATAGACATCGTAAACGAGTTGCCTAACGAGAAATATGACACAATTGTATTAGCAGTCTCCCATAAGGAGTTTGCAGTACTCGATATCAAATCATTGGTAAAAGAGAACTATGTGATTTATGATGTAAAGGGGTGCTTGGATAGAAATATCATAGACGACAGATTGTAATCATATGGACACATTTATTTCTGTTATCTGCCCTATTTACAACGAGGAAAAGCATATTATAAAATGTGTGGATTCTATTATAGGGCAAGATTACCCCAAAGAAAATATGGAAGTGTTATTTGTGGACGGGATGAGTACGGACGAGACTAGGGTTCTTTTGGAGCCTTACTTGCAGAAATACAGTTCCCTGAACTTGTTGGACAATCCACAAAGGACTGCACCATGTGCTATGAATGTTGGAATCAAGGCGGCAAAAGGAGATTTGATAATCAGGCTTGATGGGCATGCTCTCTATCCTAAAGACTATTTTTCCAAGTTGGTGTATTGGCATTCTCTGTTGAAGGATGCTGATAATATAGGGGGCATATGCAATACTGATGTCGTAAATAGGACAAAGACATCCGTTGCCATTGCAAAAGTGATGAGCGATAAGTTTGGTGTTGGTAATAGTAAATTTCGCACAGGTAGCAATGAAAAATGTTTGGAAGTCGACACAGTCCCTTTTGGTTGCTATAAGAGAGAAGTATTCGATAAGATTGGCCTATATAACGAACGCCTTACGAGATGTCAGGATATTGAATTCAATAAACGTCTGAAAAGAAATGGAGGAAAGATATATATCATTCCGGAAATTTCATGTACATATATTCCACGTGATAAGTTTAAATCATTCGCAAGAAACAGGTATTTAACCGGTCTATGGGTAATAAAGTCTTCCAAAATCACAAAGACCTTTAAGAATTTGGGAATAAGGCATTTTATACCATTATGTTTTGTTTTAAGTTTATTTGCAAGCATAGTCTTCGGGCTTCTTTTTACGCCAATATTCTGGATAGGCTTGTTCATATTCTTGCTCTATTCATTGTTGATGTTTACACGCTCGGTAAAAATTAAAGATGAAGGAACTACTTCACTTCGAGTTTTCATAGCGTTTCTAGTCCTTCACCTTAGTTATGGTTGTGGGTCACTTGTGGGTATCTTAAAACCAACAAACAAATAATCTCTAAATTCATTAAAATGTTTAGTTTAGCATTAATTGCATCGTTGCTCTTTCTTTCAGAACTTATCTATTTCCGCATAGCAGATAAGTGTAATATCATCGATAAGCCCAATCTTCGCAGTAGCCACACTAACATTACCCTCCGAGGTGGCGGTATTATCTTTCTTGTAGGGGCATGGGTCTATTCAATATTTTATGGCTTCACCTATCCTTGGTTCTTGGCGGGTTTGACCGCTATTGCCGGAATTAGTTTTGCTGACGACATCCACTCCATTCCCAACAAGTTCAGATTGATGGTGCAATTTACCTCGATGTTCTTGATGTTTTATGAACTGAACATACTGAACGTGGAGTCGTGGTGGATAATCATCATCGGGCTAATTCTGTGCGTAGGAATCATCAATGCCTATAACTTCATGGATGGTATCAATGGCATTACGGGTGGCTATAGTCTGTCTGTGTTATTGCCTATAATCTATTTGAATCGGTCTTTGAACTTCATCGACAATAATTTTTTGCTTGTAACCACATTGAGTGTGCTGGTATTCTGTTTTTTCAATTTCAGAAAAAAAGCCAAATGTTTTGCCGGAGATGTTGGATCAATAGGTATAGCGTTCATTATCCTCTTCGCATTAGGAAGATTGATACTACAAACTAAAAATCCCGTGTACATAATTTTCCTTGCTGTATATGGGGTGGATAGTGTGCTCACCATTATACATCGTATAATGCTACGTGAGAATATCGGAAAAGCACACCGGAAACACGTTTATCAGCAAATGGCAAACGAATTGAAAATGCCGCATGTAGGGGTGTCGCTTATCTATATGACTATCCAACTGGCAATTTCTTTCGGGTTGATACTACTCCCTATCAATGAGTGGATTTATGCTTTTGTAGTGCTGTTATTCCTTGTGTTAGTATATGTCGTTTTCATCAAACGCTACTATCATCTGCATGAAGAATACCTGAAATCTATTGAAATAAAAAAATAACATTATGATAATTGACAAGAAACTTTTGGATGAAGTAAGTGGAAAAGCTAAGGATAGTGACCGCTTACGTATGAATTATAATTTCCACGAATCACTTGATGCTAAAGCACAACGTTTGCTTAATGCTTTGGAGCCGGGAACTATATTACCTATCCACCGTCACCGACATACAGCAGAAACTTACATATTGCTGAGAGGTGAAATAAGAGTAATGTTTTATGATGATTTAGGTTATGAGACTGCTTCATTCCTCCTCAATCCCTCATGTGGTAATTACGGAGTCCATATACCCAAGGGGCAATGGCATACACTTGAAGTACTTGAAGGGGGGGCGGTGTTGTTTGAGGTAAAAGATGGTCCATATACGCCTTTAACGGAGGAAGACCTTCTGAGGTAATAAAAGCATAATCATGGTGAGAAGGGTTATTTCAAAAGTGTCATCTTGGTACTTTACCAAGGGGGCGTTGCCATATTGGGGCATTATCATATTGGATTGCTGCATAATATTAGCATCCAATATGGTAGTCTATGCTCTGAATAATGGCACATTAAACACATTACAGATATTTTGGCCATTACTTGGTACATTTGCTTTCTATCTGGTTTTCTATTTGATAGGATTCAGGATATTCCACACCTATTCGGGCATTATCCGGTATTCATCGTTTATTGATTTACAGAGGGTGGCATTTGCCATGCTGGTAGGTTTGGGATTATCAACCATATTCCAATACAATGTACCTGCCGAAAACTTTTTGATTGATTTACGGATGCGGGACATTGGCCTTTCGGCTCTATTGGCATTGATGCTGATGTGGGCGGTACGCGTGCTTGTGAAGTATATGTACGATGAGACATTCTATCAGGCGCAGGCGAAGCGTGTATTTATATACGGCACAAAGGAAGGCGGTGTAGGTCTGGCAAAAAGTATCCGTAACCGTGATGAAACACCATACATATTGGCTGGGTTCGTCAGTGACTCGAAAGACATACAGAGTAATTATCTAATGGGGGTACGTGTATATCCTAACGATGAGACCCTAGTGCAGGAGATGAGAAATCACCATGCCCAAATATTGTTCGTGTCACCGCTGATGAATGAGACAATACGTGAAAATACAGAAATGGTAGGCCGGCTGATTACGAATGATATAAAAATCTACATGGTTCCTTCCGCACAGGAATGGGACGGCAAGAGCAACTTAAATCATTCTCAGCTTAAAAAGGTGGATATTGAGGATTTATTGCCACGTGAGAAGATTGATATTGACATGAAAGCGGTGGGCAAACTACTAATCGACAAGAAAATTCTTATTACTGGTGCTGCCGGAAGTATCGGCAGTGAAATTGTGCGCCAAATTGCCAAATTCTCACCTGAAAAAATGGTGCTGATTGATCAAGCAGAAACTCCGCTTCATGATATCCGCTTGATGATGGCGCGTGACCATGCGATGATTGATGCCGAGACTATCGTGAGCGACATCTGTATGAAGGAACGTATGGAAGAAATCTTTGCAGAGTACAAGCCCGACTATGTTTTCCACGCTGCAGCATACAAGCATGTGCCGATGATGGAGGACAATCCCGGAGAGAGTGTGCGTAACAACATCAACGGTACACGAATCATTGCCGACTTGGCCGTAAAATACGGTACAAAGAAATTCGTGATGGTATCGACCGACAAGGCGGTTAATCCCACCAACGTGATGGGTTGCTCAAAACGTATCTGCGAGATTTACGTTCAGAGCCTTGACAAGGCGATAAAAGAGGGCAAGGTACAGGGATGCACCCAGTTTGTTACCACCCGCTTCGGTAACGTACTCGGCTCAAACGGTTCTGTAATTCCCCTGTTCAAGGAGCAGATAAAGCATGGTGGACCAGTAACGGTGACCCACCCGAACATTATCCGGTACTTCATGCTTATTCCGGAAGCCTGTAAACTTGTACTAGAAGCCGGGACGATGGGAAACGGAGGTGAGATTTACGTGTTCGACATGGGCAACCCCGTGAAGATTGTCGATTTGGCGAAACGTATGATTTCACTCAGCGGTGCTAAAAATGTGGAGATAAAATTCACCGGACTTCGCGATGGAGAAAAGCTTTACGAGGAGGTTCTCAATGAGAAGGAGACCACAAAACCGACATATCATCCTAAAATCAAGATTGCTCAGGTTCGTGAGTATAACTACACCGATATATATCCTGAAATAGACTCCTTGGTCGGCAGTAGCATAACAGAGGACGACATGCACATTGTGAAGCGTATGAAGAATATTGTACCGGAATTCAAAAGCCAGCATTCCAAATATGAAGCATTGGACAAGTGAAATTGATAAGACGGTTCGAAGGAATCAGAATCTTTCATATCACTGTAGAGCGAGAAATCATGGTGAATAAGAAAAAATTATAGTCGGGTGGCATTTGACGTGGTTCAGATGCCACTTCGCTATATATAGATGAATCGGTTTTTACGCGAGGTAATTGCACAGAAAAGTTGCAAACGCTTCTATATGAATGTTAAGCTGTGGAAATTTTGTAATTTTGCACCCTGAAATCAAATTCTAATCAGACGATGAAAAAAATCTTGAAGTTCCATTCCATCACGATGCTTGCCCTGCAGATAGCCGCCGGGTATGCCTCCCTGCTTATCGCATTGGGGATGGTGAGCCATGTCATCCGCCAATGGAATCAAAGCATGGATGCGTCCCAAGAGGAAACACATAAGATTGAAGAGGTGCGCAGTGCCATTCATTCCGTCCATTACAAATTGACAGAACTCACCTTGTTGGGCGAAAACGTCATGGAGTGGGACGAACATGATTACGAACAGTACCATGCGAAACGCATGTTGCTTGATTCAACCCTTGTCGTGTTTGAGGTGAAATACGAGGATACGATACCGGAATATCCGGTCGATACGGTAAGAAACCTCTTCTGCCGGAAAGAGGGGCTGCTGAAGAACATCATGGGAACAATGAACAAGCAGGATTCCGTCAATAAAGAGTTGCTGAAACGCCTGCCCTCCATTACACGGGCTGCGACCAACAACGAGCAAAAGAAGAAAGGCGGATTCTTCAGTTTCCTGAAAAAGAAGAAAAAACAACCGGTTGCCACCTCGTCCATGCTTTACACATTGGACAAGGATGTGGTACAGAAGCAGAACGCCTATACGGAACAGCTCAATATGCTTACAGACAGCCTTACGCTTTGCAATGTTGAATTGAACAAACAGTTAGAGATGTTCATCGAAGTGCTGTGGAATGAATCGGAAAACCAAATGGCGGAAAAGGTACGGCGCAATCAGGAAATGAGGAATGAAACCTATAAAAAGACAGTAAACCTGCTAATTGCCGCCTTGGTGATATTCTCGTTGAGCTGTATGGTGCTACACTGGAGTCTACTCCGCCGAAAGAGAGCGGAATATGGGTTGGCAGAAGCCAACAAGGACATCAAGCGACTGCTGGCAGAACGTGAAAGGATGATCTACTCCATCTCGCACGACATCAAAGCCCCGCTCGGAGTGATAGACAACAATGCGGAAATGATACAGAAAACGGACAGTGGAGAAGGGCAACGTGCCGGGAACATCCGCCAGGCCTGTTCGGGCATCCTGCAACTCATCAACAGCTTGCTGGATTTCAGCCGTCTGAACCAAGGAAAAGAAAAGGCGGAACAGAAGACTTTCCACCTCGGACAACTTCTCGATGAAGTGGCGGTCATACATGCTCAAATAGCATCCAACAAGGAACTGCGCTTCATCCGTGAACTGAACGGTTGTGAAAAGACGGTCAAGGGCGATTCCATAAAACTAAACCGTATTGTTTCCAACCTGCTGAACAATGCCGTCAAGTTCACCAAAACAGGAAGTGTTACATTGCGTTGCGAATATGATGATGAGAAACTGGACATCCTTGTGGAAGATACAGGCATCGGTATGTCGTCCGAAGAGCTGAACCGGATATTCATACCCTACGAATGCAAGTTGAACGGCATGAACACCAACGGACTCGGCTTGGGGATGTGTATCGTCCAAAAGCTGACGGCACTATTAGGGGGAGAAATAACCGTGCAGAGTATTGAGGGCAAGGGAACGTCTATCAAAGTTGTCATCCCATTAGAGCTGACCCATGAGTTACCTGATATTCATTTGTCTGCAACTGAAACAACAGACCGGGAAACAAGCAGAACAAAGGGAAATGTGACCATCGAAAGAACTTCTTGTGTCGGAACAAGAGTGCTGGCGATTGATGATGAGCGATTACAACTGGTAACATTACAAGAACGGTTAAGACAATATGATGTCCAATGCGATGTCTGTTCCAATATGGCTGAACTCGTAAATCTCATGCGTTCCAACCACTATGACCTGCTTCTGACAGATATTCAGATGGGAGAATTTGACGGTTTTAAGGTATTGACGCTGATACGGAAAAGTAACATAGGAAACTCCAAGTCTATCCCCATCGTAGCCATGACCGCCAGAGAGGACAAGACCAAAGACGATTTTCGCAAGGACGGCTTTACGGATTGCATCTATAAGCCGATTCAGATGGATGAACTGCTCCGAATAATAGCCGAAGCATCCCAAAAGGGTAAGCGACTGCTCAACTACATCTTGTGTATTCGATTTTTTATTGAGGTGCACTC
>ENA-OXWL01000025-OXWL01000025.1-human-gut-metagenome-genome-assembly--contig:-NODE-25-length-35330-cov-10.285018_pt1 | contig 35330 bp, 32 predicted proteins | sample MGYA00244691_ERZ652725 | MGnify/ENA primary metagenome ERZ652725 (study PRJEB26926, sample SAMN06164455) | human gut metagenome | biome: ENVO:00009003; feature: ENVO:2100002; material: ENVO:00002003... | reverse complement strand
TGGGCTCGGAGATGTGTATAAGAGACAGATCCCGGACACCATTCCCCGGGACATCCGCCTCCCGTGCTACAGGAAATCATGCCGGAGCCTTCCCTCCCTCCCAGGGACGGCCAGGACAAACACGCCCGGCAGCAACTCAGCAATACAACCGCCCCATGCCTCCCCAACAAGGCGGCCGTCCAGCCCAGTCCCCTTATTCCGGGCAACCTCCTCTTCAACAGCCGGGGCTCCGCCCGCAGGGAAACGGCTCGGCCCCCTGCCGCCAACCCGTAGTACGGCAAGCCCCTCCCCGGCAACAAAACAGGCCGGCGTATCACCCTTCCCAGACTCCCGACAACGGTCTGGACGACTACATCGGAATGAACCAGGCGGCTAAATCCGCCGCTCCCGGTTTTATGGAGAAGGAATTTATGCCCACTTTGCTGGATGCCTATTCCATTGCCGTTAAAAACGCCCTTTCCATTGTTCTCGCCATCCTGCTCTGGATACTGACTCTCTGGATTCCGTACATCAACATCGGCACCACCATCGCCCTGTGTACGATGCCTCTTGCGCTGAGCCGGAATAAGCCCATCTCCCCCACCTTTATTTTCGACAAACGTTACCGCCAGTTCTTCGGGGAATTTTTCCTGACCGGCGGGCTGATGCTTGCCGGCATCCTGGCAGGGGCCTTATTTTGCGGATTTCCGGCCATCGTCATCCTCATTTCCTGGTCATTAGCCCCCATGCTTGTGCTGGACAAAGGCTGCAATGCCTCGGAAGCGCTGACGCTCAGCAATAAATATACCTACGGCAACAAATTCCTCATCTTCATCCTTTTCCTGGCCCTTCTGGTCAGCCTTGGCGTTCTTCTCGGTATTTTGGGTTTCATCCTGGGAGCTATTGCAGACGCCTTAGGCCTTATCGCCATTCTTCTGGCGATCATCCTCATTCCGGCTACGGGCGTAGGACTTATTGCCGCCATCTACAAACGGCTCGTTTACCAGAATTCCTCCCCCTCCTGACACACTCATCCCCCCGGAATGCCGGAGCATTCCGGGCAACCGCCCTCAACCGTCCCCATGAATTTTCCCTCCGTGGCCTGCCTCCTGTTCCTCTCCGCCGCATCCCCCCACGCAACGGAAACGCAGCCGGAGGCGCAGGCGTCCGCCCGGCCAGCCATATCAGGCAAAACAGGAACAACCTCCTTCACCACCGCTCTCCCGCCGTTTGCGCTGCGTTGCGCCTGGTTATGGCCCTTCCGGAAAGATTCGGATAAGAGGCAGGGGGCGGCTCCCGGCCCCCAACCCGCCATACAGGGAAAAACATGGGAGGCATGCATGGCGGAGGCCAGGGAAAAACTGGGACAGGGCGGAGGATATGCCTGCACGGGCAAAGCGCTGGACAATTTCATCCGGGCGTTTTCCCGGGATGAACAGGAAGGCCTCCGGCTGCAGCCCGGGAAAGCGCGGCCTTCCTTCTGTTCTTCCGCCGTTTACGGCGCGCTGCTTCTGGCTCTGGAGCTCTGGAACTCCGGCAGGGGGAAAAACGGCCTGGACGGAAACGCCTGGCAGACCCTGGCCCCCAGAAAAGCCCCGGACGGCACGGGGGCCTGGGGCTGCGCCAACGCCAACGGCCCCGGCCTGGCCGTCCTGATCCATAAGTTGGGAGCCGGGCACAGCTTTACCGAATGGGAAAAAGCCCGCTCCGGAGACATCATGAAACTGTGGTGGACAGAAGCCGTCGGCGCGAAGGAACGCGGCCATTTGACCATCTACCTCTCCCAGACGGAAAACAGCCTGACCTTCTGGTCCTCCAACCAGTCCAACCCTGGCGGAACGCCGGGCTACGGGACAAAAACCATCCCCAAGTCAACCGTCAGACACGTCCTCTTTACCCGCATTACCAGGCCGGAAGCCTTCGCGAACGCCCCCCATATCGGAACGGATCCATGGCTGGGCTCCCTCCTGAAAAAAAACGCCACGATGGAAGAAACACTCCGCCGCTGCGGCCTTTCCCCCTCCCCCTCAAAAACAACAATCCAACCATGAACTATTCTCCCCCTTCTCCCGCGCCCCGCTTATCCATCCCCGCGCTCGTGTGGAGCGGATGCTGCGCCATCACAGGAATCACTTTTCTTATCCTCGCCAGCCTTGATTATGCCAAAGGCTCTAGAACAAAACGCTCCCTGAATATTATTCAAACGGAACTTTCTCAGGCCGTCCAGGCACATGAAATCGCTCTGCGCCTCCTGGCGGAAACAACCGGGAAACAGGAAGAAACAGCCATTACAAATAACCAATATATCAAGCTGGGCAAAGAAATGCGGAGTATCAATGATGCCCACTCGTATCATATTTCCACATGGCGGAATTTAAAAAAGGATTTGGGTGAAGCTGGAGAAAAACTTCAGCAGGCCATGGCGGAAATTCAATTTGCCAAAGCGAACCTGGAGTCCTCAGGCATGTCCCGGGAAAATATTGAAATACTGCTGCGCCAATTATGCGAACAAGCGGAAAAAAATCCCCGTTAAACCTTTTTCATTTTTACTTTCATGAACATCAGACAGTTAAAACAGCTACCTTCCGCCGGCTTCATCTTTTTATTGGGGTGCATAGGCATATGGTTGGGAGTGAACCAGTATGCATCTTCCCTGATTTACGAACGTCAACGACTCAGCAACGAGCAGGACGCCCTGATTGAATTGACAAAAAAATTGAAATTTGAACAGAAAAAAAGTGCCTCTGATGATGCAGCATCCTCGCTCGTTGAGCGAATACAACAGGGATGGATTCAGGATTATGAAAAAAGGATTCAGGAATACAGGGAGCTATTTCTCATTCAAACCGCCATCAAGGAAAAAACCTTCAATAAACAAATCTCCGAATTGTCGGATATTCAGAATAAGCTAAACCGGTATATTCGAAGTTATAACTACATCGCTGAACAAATGAATCAGCGCGCAAAATAAATATTACACCATTAATAACTTTATACCCCATGAGATTTTTTAGATTTATTTCTTTATCCAGGATTTTCGTTGCCTGCATACTCATTATTTCTGCAATGCCGTCTTCAGCGCAAGACCTCCGGGATTGGTCCCTCCCTCTAAAAGGTCTTGATCTTGAATTGAATCTTATTCTTAGACCTTGGTACGCACAACCACACATCTTTAAACTCATAAAAGGTCAAAAGACCCCTGAATTATATTTGTTTCTTAAGGAAGCTCAGGGTCAAAATTTACTGGAACCCCAACAACCATCTGAAGAAATTGAAAAAATTTTCAGAACCCGTACAACTGCCCATATTAAAGAGTGCTATCTAGGATATTACAAACTCCACAATATTAGTATGTCTACTCCATGGCGGCAAGCAATAGCTTGGGGTCAATTTATTTTGCGCATTCACAGTGACAATCAGGTTACAGGATGGATACTTGGCAATGGAACAAGCGGAGGTACATATGAAAGACATAAAGCCAGCAAGGATATAACGGGGTCCTTTCTTGGTGAAATTAACAATAATTCCATTACATTCAATTTTGTAACTGAAAAAGGGGAGAAACCCTCAGACGGATATGAAATCTATGAAAGTCTTGTGTGGAACGGCGCCCATGATGTTCTCAAAGGGACATGGAAAGGGGATAACAAACATCTTTCACCTAGAAATCAAGAAGGAATTGTCCACATCAACATGCATAGTCATCCATATTGTGTATTTGACATCAAAGATGCCATCAACACATTCAGCAAAGATCCTGTAAAATGGAAGGAGGAATATATCCTTGAACGTGAGAAAGATGCCATCAATACATTCAGCAAAGATTCAGTAAAATGGAAGGAGGAATATATCCTTGAACGTGAGAAAACACAATCTCTCAAGATTGATGATACAAAATTAATTATAGCCTGGAACACCGTTAAAGCATGGGAAGTTTATCAGGAATATCTCCCTGAAAATTTAAAAAAGGAAAAAGAAGAAATATTAGATTTTCGAGTTACTCTGATGCATCAAGTCCATTCAGGAGAGAAGTTTGATAAAAACGGGAATCCACTTTCTGTTCCTATGAGGTTCGGCCGACGATCCACTTTAGAAAAATATAATTTATCCATTTCAACAGGAACATTTTTTACGGATGGAGTCGAAAATGAAGAACTATTTAAATCAAAATTATCGCTTATTGCTCATGAGATATTAGGACATGGAATATTCTTCCGTTACTACGGGAAATTTATCGAAGAAAAATCTGAAGATTTATTCAATAAATGTTCTAATCCAATTTCATTAACAGAAGAAATAAAATCATGTATTACGAGAGAATCTGCACAGACTGCCATTCAGGAAGGACTGGCTGTCGCTGTTGAATATGCCGTTTACCAACATGAAAAGAAAATGTCCATAGATATTGAGACCTTCATGAAGACTCGATATCCAAGTGAAGAAGCAGCCATATATAGACTGGGAGTAAAGTACCTTCGAGAACAAAAAATTATAACAGAAGATGGGAAACTGGATTTTAGCAAAATTAATAACTGAATAGCTATTATTTTACAAATCTCCATACGTTGAGTACCCTATGAAAAAATCGGAAAACTTGTCGGATGTCTTTCATCATGTTGCCTCCATCATTCAAAAATCCCTGACGGGAGGAGATTCTCTGACACGAGCGGAAGAAATCATCGCCTTCATCATTGTCTCCTCACTGATAGCCTTTATCTTATACCTTGTAGCCTTTTGCAGGAAAACGCTGAAGCCGAATGTTGAAAATATTGCTCCCATGGTCATTGTCCTGCTGATGGGAATATGCCTGGTAGTAACCATCTACGGCTACATGACGGAAGGCTTTTTCCCAAGCATGACTCTGTTATGGATCTTCAGCGGCATTACCCTCGGCATAGGAAAGGCCATGGGGTTCTTCCCGGAAGAGGACACTTCCGGGAGCGTCATTCAAGAAACAATGGCCGAATGGAGGGCAGAGGATAAATACGCAAATTCTCTTGAAGGTAAAAGCATTGTATTCGACGATGGCACCAGAGCAACTATCCGGGGCGAAGACCTGGAATCTTCCATGGAAAAATGGGGGCTTCGGCTTGGAGCGCTCGGAATCGGTCTAGCCATAGGAGCCGCCATCATCGGACCGCTTGCCTGGATAGCATGCGTCTGGCAGGCATTTGAGGCCGGATGTATTGCCTTTAATCAAAAGCCTGAATAATCCCACGTTTTATGTTGAACATCTCTATAAAACCGGAAACAGCTTCCTCTGAAAAAAGCGGCTGCTCTAACAATACCCAGACCTATGCTCATGGAGAAAGCTATGACGGAGAACTAAAGAACGGATGCCGACATGGGAAAGGGACCTACCACTTTCATGATGGCTCCTGGGTCCTGGGAACATGGGAGAACGACAACCTGTCAGGCCAAGCCATCTTTTACCATGCAACACAGCAACGGACTGACCAGGGAACTTTTTGCGGGACCTCCAGAAAAGGCCATGGAACGATGACATGGAAAGACGGCCATATCTATGAAGGCACATGGAACGATACGGAAGAAGGGTTGCAAGGCAAGGGAGTCATGTGCTCTCCAGAAGGAAGAAAAGAGGAGGGAAAATGGATAAACAATTCCTGGAAAAGAAGCTTTTCTTATAAAAATTCATTTTACGACGTCATCTATCCCATTCAAAAACACCCTGTTTCTTCCCTGGTTTCTTTATTCATTATCCTCGCGTTGCTTATCCCTGGAATAGCCATTGATGTAAAGAATTGCATTTCGGATCCCTATGCCATCTATCTGCTCATGGGCGACTGCTTCCCATCCGCAAAAAACACTGCCTTCGTCAATTTGGCCTACCTTCTATCAGGGGTGACGCTACTCATCATCGCCATATACGGACCTGTCTTTAGACGCATTTCCGGGATCCACTATAATCCGCTGACAATAATATTATTGTCAGCGATGTCCCTTGGCGGGGCCATGGGGTTTCTTCAAACATCCTACAGAGGAGAAGCCTATTATATCATTACCACCATATTCAGCTTTTATCTTCTTATTTTCCTGACAAAATTCTATTATAAATCCGTTCGATTTGAATTTGCGCTCATGGCAGGCATCCTGTTTTCATGGCTGTCTATTTTGCTTTTCAGGAATTCCTATTATCTTTTTGAAGGCATGCGATGGCCTTATGCGATTCCGCTATTGTCGGTACTTGCCTGTTTTGCATTGGGCCGCATCAAATATGAACAGAACGGATCTTTTTCCAATCACAAATCATTGACCCTGGCGATATTGGGTATTTTCATAAATTCAATAATCTTACAACCCTGTCTGAATATGGATAAAATTTTATCTTCTTTAAAACATTTACCCTTTTTCAATTAATGGATATTCTCCCTTCCTTCTCTTTTCTCATCATTGCCGCCTTGTGCTGGAGCCGGTCATTTGCCGGAGACGTCCAATCTCCTCCGTCCCTGGAAGGGGCATCGCTGGAAATTCACGCAAGAAAGGAAGAATATAAGAATTTGCATCATGAGATTTTTCTGAATTTAAAGGACGGCCTTTCCTGGGAGGGGAGTGAAGACAAAATCGTTACATACAAGCCTAAAGGGAAAACCGCTCATATCATTGTCGCTTATTGTGATAAGCATAAAGAGAATCATTCTTCCGGGGAAATGTACGAAGAGGATCCATCCCTGTTCAGACACTATTATTTATCAGGGGAACAATCCTATGAGAAGGCAAAGGGAGAAAACCCGAAGCCGGCCACCATCACGTTCACAGACAAGGGAGGCTATTGCTATTACAAAGGGATTCTTCAGGGCTATCTTACCTGCGATCAAAAACAGGAAGCGGAAAATCTCACCGGGATTCCGGTAACTATTATGCTGGATGGAGAAAAAACTCCCGATCCGGAACTGACAGCTTTGCTCGGCCAGCTTGACAGCGGAAAACTTACGGGGCGCCAAGCCAACTGGGTGCGTCAGGAGCTGCTCGGATATTGGACGGAACGGCTCCATAAAGCGCATTCGGCCCTCATGGAGCATTACTCCCATGCTCCAGCCATAGCAAAAAAATTGAAGGCGGCTCAGAAGGAATGGGAAAGTTTCCAGGACTCCCTGGGAGCGGCATATGCCGCATGTCTGACGAAAGAGGATGAAAGAGAGCAGAACAGCCAATGGTTTCAGTTTAACATGCTCCGCCTGGACTGCGGTAACACCGAGCGGCATTGCCGCACTCTGGAAGAACTGCTGGACATTATCAAGATGAACGGTCTTTAAGCGGACGAAAACTACCAACCATCACCATATTAAATACATATGAATATCGCAAAGACATTCAGCACTTTTCCCGGACAGGCGGAGCCATTAATATTATTCGAGCTGCCGCATTCATTCTTCTTACCGTCCCGGCTTCAGCGCAAATACCGCCGGAGGCAAAGATGCTGGAACTGACTTTTCAGGAACAGCAACTCCAGGACATCACCGGAACATGGGACTTCCCTTCAGGCGCCGTTCAAATTAAGGATCCGAAAGAATTCCGAATGGAGGGGGAAAGCATGACGTTCGAGTATCTGAGATCCTTAAATGACAGTGTCCACCTGTTCCATATCCAGGAAACCAAGCAGAAGAAAATGGTAACCCGGATTAACAACCTGCTTCTCATTATCCCTTATGACTGCCGCGGGCCATTCCAGGAAGGGGTGATGAAACCCTGAGCTTTCCCGTAAAAGAGCCTCTCTTTTACGGGAAACCCATTTCAGAAAACCGCAACCCATGCCTTTCCCGAATCAGGGTTACCCCAGTCTGCCCCCGCCTGCCGATGATTTTAAGGCCATCAGCCTGGGGAGGGCCGTGTATTCGCGGCCTTTTTTCATCAGGCCGCCGGCGCTCACCAGATTCTGGAGTTTTTCGTAAATCCTCAGCCTCAGGATTTCCTCCCCGCCCAGGGACATGTGCTTTTCCTTCATCACGGCAACGGTACGCTGAAAAATGTCATTGAATTCCAGCATGCCCGCTTCATGAAGAATGAGAATAAGCTCATCAGTCACCAAATCCGGTGTCTTGCGCGAGGAACGTGATTTCCTATCCTCCAGCATGATGACAGGATATTATCATGACACACTTCCAGCCGTCAAGTTGATAAAATCTGCGTCATTTCCCGCCGGCATATGGCTCCAAGAGCATCCAAGGCGGCTGGCCCGATCAGGGATGAGGCCCTGCTCCGGAAACCGGAAACGAGCTGCCGTCTCTCCTCACAGGAGGATTGCGTATCCGGATGGGGAAAATTTTCTGCAAGAAAAGGGAGAGGGGAGCTCGTATTATCTGCAGCCCGGGCAATACGGAGCTTGTTGCAAATATGAAAGGAAATAAATGGTCCATTTTCAGGTTAGGTGCAGCCGCGGCTGTTTTTTTCAGCCCTTTTCCCCTGCAGGCCGGAGAATGCACGCTGATGAGCTATAACGTAAAGAACGGCACCGGCATGGACGGCAGGAGGGATTATGACCGCACGGCCCGGGTAATCGCGGCGGAAAAACCGGATGTCGCCGCCCTCCAGGAGCTGGACCAGGGAACCATAAGGAGCGGAGGCAGGGATACCCTGCAGGAATTGGCCGCAAGGACAACGTTGACGGGAACCTATGCCAAAGCCATTGATTATTCGGGCGGTTCCTATGGAATAGGCATTTTATCCAGGGAAAATCCTCTGAGCGTCAAACGGATTCCTTTGCCCGGCAGGGAGGAGGCCCGTGTGCTGCTGATGGCCGAGTTCAGGGATTACTGGTTTTGCGTCACGCATTTATCCCTGACCAGGGAAGACAGCAGCGCTTCCATCGATATGATTGCCGCCTTGGCCGCAAAATGCAGCAAGCCCTTTTTTATTGCCGGGGATTTCAATTTAACGCCGGATTCGGAGCCGATAACCCGGATGAAGAAGCATTTCATCCTGCTGAGCGATCCGGCCCAAAAAACGTTCCCCGCCGAGAATCCGGAGGAATGCATTGATTACATCTGGGTGTACAGGGGAAAAAAGACAGAGGCGTTCCATGTGAAGGAACACAGGGTAATTGAAGCTCCCGCCGCCTCCGATCACCGCCCGATTAAAGTGACGGTCAGCTATTGACATGATGTTTTCGGTCCGTCAACGGGTAGCCCGCGGGGCATTGACGCCGCCCACCAGCAGCACGATTTCCCCCCTGGGGGGGCGTTCCGCAAATTCCGCCGCCAGCCGGGAAGCCGGACCGCGATGGTAAGTTTCAAAGGTTTTTGTCAGTTCCCTGGCTACGCAGACGGGAATGTCCGGATCCAGAGCCGCCAGCGCCTGCATGGTTTTAACGATGCGGTGGGGGGATTCATAAAAAATACTGGTATGGGACGCTTCCGCCGCCGTTTGGAGCACGGCGTTTTTTTTCCCGGATTTGACGGGCAGAAAGCCGCCGAAGAAGAAGGCGTCCGTAGGCAATCCGGACCCCACCAGAGCCGTCACCACGGCGGATGGTCCGGGAAGGACGGTGAAGCTTATTCCCTTTTCCTTGAGCGTCTGAATGAGACGGTAGCCCGGATCGCTCACGCCAGGCATGCCCGCATCACTGATCACGGCAAAGCTTTCCCCGCCGGCCGCGCGCGCCGCAATTTCCCCGGCGCGCGGCTGTTCATTGTGGTCATGCATGCTTATCAGCGGTTTGCGGATTTCATAATGGGAAAGCAGAAGGCCGGAATGGCGGGTGTCTTCACACGCAATGACATCCACCTTGCGCAGCACATCCAGCGCCCGCAGAGTGATGTCCGCCCGGTTGCCGATAGGCACCGGAACAAAATAAACGCTGTATTCCACTTCCTCCATAAGCACTGATCTTCCTGAACCGGGCGGGGTTAGCCATTGGTAAGGGTTTCCGCAATGGAAGTAGCCACCAGACGGGCCGCATAGGAAAGGGCATTCGTGCGGGCCGACTGAATGTTGCCCTGGTCAAAGAACTGACCTACTTCCTCCGCAGAACCGGCATACAGGATTTCCTGCGTTTTGGCGTCCACCACACGGTATTTGACAGCCAGGCGCAACCCAAGTTCCGTACTCTTGTAGGTGTCTTCCCGGCTGGAGCGCAACTGGTCGAAGGTGATGGAGTACACTTCCCCCTCCACCCGGATATCCGCATCCGCACCGGAGCTTAACCGGTAGGTGCCGTCCCGCTGCAGCTCATCCGCCAACGCGCCGGTCACCAGCGTGGCGGCGCGGGGTTCCAAAGAGTTGTTGGCGAAGAGGCATACCTTGACGGTCCGGGCCAGTTCCAGCTTGGGCGGCTTGGTGCCGCCGAGCTGGTAGCCGCAAGAACCGGCCAACAGGCAAAAAACGGGCAGAAAGAGTTTGAAAACGTTCCGGATACGGTTCATGAGGACGGAGAGTTCCTGTTATCTGCTGGTCACGCGCAGTTCTTTCAGGCGGGCCTTCGCCCTGGCGGCGGCGGCGGGATTGATGCTGCCCCTGGAGACTACTTCCTGGTAGCAGAAGATGGCCGCATCCGTATCTTTCATCTTGGTCAGGTAATATTCAGCCACTTCCAGCTGCTGGGCCACCAGCTCACGCTTCATGGCCGCCAGGTCGGCGCGGGCCGCTCCTGCCCGGGCGCTGTTGGGATAACGCTGAAGGTAGTCTTCATAAGCTTCCTGGGCGCGGGCCACATTGACGTGGTTGCGGTCACCGTCCGCAGCGGCCTGGCGATACAGGGTGGCAATCTGGAGCTGGGCCGTGGGGGCCAGCGGAGAGTTGGGGTAATTGTCCACCAGGTTTTGATATGCCTCTATGGCCTCCTTCATCCGGCCGCGGGCGGCCAGATAATTGCCCAGCACGTTCATGGCCTGCGGGGCGGTAGGGGCGTACGGAGCGTTGTCCCGCACATGCTTCAGCCATTCCGTGACGTTCGTGGGATCCATCCTGACGTCAAACATCCACAGCACGCGGTTGGTCAGCGCGCCGCTCGCAGCGCCGAAGGCCATTTCCTTCTGCCGGGCCATGGCCTGCCTGTACAGGGGGCTGTCCGGATGACGGTCTATGAGCTTCTGGTACTGGTCAAACGCATCCGCGGGTTCCTTGCGGGCCTCATGAAGCTCCGCCATTCTGAACCGGGCCTGGGGAGCTTCCCTGGAAAGGGGGTGCTTTTCCACCACGCGCCTGTATTTCTTAATGGCCCCGGAGAGATCATTCTTCGCTTCCTTTGCCCTGGCTTCCTGCATCAGGGCAATCGCCTGCTGATCCACCATGCGGACGGTTCCGGGGGGGGGAGGCGCCTCCGAAGAGCATTGGCACAAAGCCAGCGTCCCGGAAACGGCAGCCATCATGAGAAGCAGTTTTTTCACATTCATGATTTTACAGCAGAAAAAGAGGGCGCGTCAATCCGGCGAACGCAGATTGACGCGCAAAAGGAGTTAATGGCCCTTGCCGTACACGGCCTCGGCATCAAAAACGACGCCTCCGTCCGCTTCACGCAGCGTGACGGGTGCCCCCTGAGGCTGGGCTTTCAGTTCATCTCCGAACGGAACGGAACGGTAAAAGCAGGAGTGGTGCCCTGTGTGGCAGGCGCCGGCGCCGCACTGGTCCACCAGCACAATCAGGGCATCCTGGTCGCAGTCAACCAGAATTTGCTTCACTTTTTGCACGTGACCGCTGGTCGCGCCCTTATGCCAGATTTCCTGACGGCTGCGGGAATAGTAAACGGCTTCCCCCAATTCCATGGTCATGCGCAGGGATTCCGCATTCATATAGGCCAGCATCAGCGGTTCATGGGTAACATGGTCCATGGCGAGGGCCGGAATCAGGCCGTTCTGGTCAAATTTGGGGGCGAATTCCACGCCTTTTTCCACATTCACCTTGCCGCGGTCGGCAAAGACAATCCGGGATGAGATGTCGTTTTGTTCCATAACCGGCCCCCTTAGTACATGAAATATCCGACATATACCAATCTTTTCTGTTGCCCTGACGCAACGAAATGTTTTCATAGGAGCATATGGCATTTACGGCATCCCAAGCGTTCGACCTGCTGCGCACCGCCTTCTCCCGCAACCGGCTTCCCCATGCCCTGCTCATCGTGGGAGACGAACACCAGGGAGCCTCCCGCCTGATCCTGCAACTGCTGGAGCTGATGAACGGCATCCGGGCAGACCACCTGGACAGTGTAAGGGACGAGTATTGCCGGCTGGTGCGCCCCAAGTCCAAGTCGCGCCGCATCCTGCGGGATGATATCCGGGCCGTGGAACCCTTTTTGCAACAGCGCGCGGCGGAGGGGAAATGGAAGATAGCCGTGTTCATGGATGCGGAGCGGATGAATGACGAGGCCGCCAACGCTTTCCTGAAAACCCTGGAGGAACCGCCCGGCCAGTGTCTGCTCATTTTGTCCACCTCCCAGCCGGACCAGCTTCTTCAAACGATTATTTCCCGCTGCGTGCGCGTCAATCTGCTGCAATCCGGGGAATTCAGGCTCACTCCTATTCAGGAAGCCCTGCTCCCGCACTGGCTGGAGACCTGCCGCAATCTGAATAATGACCTGGCCGCTCTGGCCTTCCGCAGCAGGTTCATGGACGTCATGGCGGAGGCCAAGGCCGCCATCACCAAAAACCTGAACCAGGCTCTGAAAGATGAAGCCAGGGAAGCGGCCCAGGGTACGGACGCCTCCGACTGGGAGGCCCGCAATAAGGACGCGAACACCGCCCAGATAGAGACGGAATACCTGGAACAGCGCAATCAGGCCCTGGAACTGCTCATCAGCTGGTTCGGCCAGGCAGCCCTGATTGCCTCAGGAGCCCCGGAAGTCACTCCGATTCATCCGGAGGTGCGCACGCTGGCCGCCCAGATGCCCGTGAACGAATTGCTGAAGCGCATGGAGGCCCTCAACAGGCTCCGTGATGATTTGAATTTCAATATTCACGAAGCCCTGGCCCTGGATGTCCACCTGCTGGCTGCCGTCGGGTCCTGCTGACCGAACACCCCCGCCTGTTACCGTCGGGCCGCGCACGGCATTGGAAAAGGCGCAGAAGGTCTCTATTCTTCCCTTTCCTTCCGGAGCAGGGGCGCCATGATTTCCTCATAGGCGCGGAATTTCTGCTCATACGTCAGCCGCGCCGCCGCCGGACTGGTGGAAGGCATTTGAATGACGGAAAGCGTTTCCCGAAGGAACAGTTCGGGAAAATACCGTTTAAGGTATTTATGGGAAGCGGTGCCGTTGCAGCAGACCACGCCGATGCTCGGGAAGCTATCCAGCAGGGCCGCAATGTCATTGGGCTGTTCCTGGGAGATGTGCTGGTCCAGGCTGCCAGGCCTGACGCCAGAGGCCACCACATCCCACAGCCCCGCCCCGCCCCGGTTGAGCAGAGACAGGCGTTCCCCATATGGCAGGGAGGGATCGAACCCCAGAAGGGACCCCATGATTTTCCAGAACGCGTTGCGGGGATGGGCGTAATACTGGGCCTGACGCAGGGATTCGTCCCCCGGCAGGGAACCGAGCACCAGCACGGAACAATCCGGGGTGACGGAAGGAGGGAAGGAGCATTTTTTCACGGCTGGAAACGGTCAGGGGTTCTGCATACCGGAATGCCGGCGCACTTCCTTCATACTCACTTCCTGCCGGAGCAGGGAGGACAGCCACGGGTGGCTTCCCACGGAGGGGGCCAGGTTGAACCGTTCCGGCCTGGTGATGCGCGTGAAAATGACGCGCCTGATCCGGGATTTGGGCACCGTCCTAACTCCGTAACCGTCCGGAATATTGGAAGACCAGAACGTTACCTGGTCCCCTCCGTCCTTCACCAGGACGGTCAGATGGCCGTATTCCCGGCGCCCGATGCGGTCCGTCCAGAAAATTTTCATAAAGTCTCCGGGGCGGGCCTTTCTCCAGTCCTCAAAGTTGATGCCAGCCCCCAGTCTGTGCACCAGGACGGCCAGGCCGGGGCCATTGGCGTTCGCCCATCCCCACGGCCCTTCCCCGTCATGCTGTCCGAGGCGGGGGATGAGGGCCAGCCACGCGCGTTCGGAGATAACGGGCCGCGGCTGTGCAGAGTCCCATATCTCCAAAGATTTCAAAAGGAGCAGATAGCAGGCGGAGGAACAGAAGGAGGGCGCGGCGTTACGGAGAAGAAAAACGGGACGGCGCGCGCGGGGGTCCCAGCGGCAGGTTTTTTCCGCCAGGGCCTGCATGGCTTCCCTGCTGGTTTCGTAGCCGCCGCCGTTCCGGAATTGAGAAAGCCCGGTCCGCAGGGCCTGGTACCAGGAAGCCGCCCCTGAAGACGCGGCGCTCCCCCGCCCCGTGGAAGAAAGATCTGCAGCCACGGCCGCGGAACACAGCAATCCGAGACAGCAAATCAATGTCAGGGCATTCCTCATTCTTGCCCCGCAGGGTATACGGACAGCGGAAAATATCAAGGGCGGATTGCGTATGGAGCTGTACGAAAAGGAAAGAAGGCCATAGCCTTTTCCCCGGAATTCCTGTTGTTTTGTCTGGACTTATCTTCCGGCGTCCCGTACTGTGCGTCAGGTCACGCGCCGGGTATGCGGAGCGGAGAGGCAACGCACCTTGGGCGGACCTTGTTTCCGGCATTTATTTTTAACCACCACGGACCACATAGAGGCATCATACCATGGCAAAACGCGAAGATATCCGCAAAATCCTCATTATCGGCTCAGGCCCCATCATCATCGGCCAGGCCTGCGAGTTCGACTACTCCGGCACCCAGGCCTGCAAGGCCCTCCGCGCCGAAGGTTACGACGTCGTTCTGGTGAATTCCAACCCCGCCACCATCATGACGGACCCCGGCATGGCGGACCACACCTACATTGAGCCTCTGACCGTGGACCGCATCACGGCCGTGATTGAGAAGGAACGCCCGGATGCCCTGTTGCCCAACCTAGGCGGCCAGACGGCCCTGAACCTGGCTTCCAAGCTGCATGAGGAAGGCATCCTGAAACAGTACGGCGTGGAAGTCATCGGCGTGGACCTGGAAGCCATCGCCCGCGGCGAAGACCGCATCATCTTCAAGGAAACCATGGACAGGATCGGCGTGCCGGTCGCCAAGTCCGAACCCGTCTATTCCGTGGAGGAAGCTGAAAAGGTGGCCGCTGAACTGGGCTACCCCGTCGTGCTGCGCCCCGCCTACACCATGGGCGGCACGGGCGGCGGCATCGTTTACAACGTGGAGGAACTGCGCCAGGTAGTCCCCCGCGGCCTGGCCGCCTCCCTTATCAACCAGGTGCTGGTGGAAGAATGCGTGCTGGGATGGGAGGAACTGGAACTGGAAGTCGTCCGTGACGCCAAGGGACAGAAGATTACCGTCTGCTTTATTGAGAACGTGGATCCCATGGGCGTGCACACCGGGGACAGCTTCTGCGTGGCTCCCATGCTGACCGTTCCGCAGAAAGTGCAGGATAAGCTTCAGGATTATTCCTACCGCATTCTGGACGCCATCGGCGTCACGGGAGGCACAAACGTGCAGTTCGCCCACAACCGGGAGGACAACCGCATCATCGTTATTGAAATCAACCCCCGTACATCCCGTTCCTCCGCCCTGGCTTCCAAGGCCACCGGCTTCCCTATCGCCTCCGTCTCCACCAAGCTGGCTTCCGGCGTCACGATGGACGAACTTCCCTACTGGCGCAAAGGCTCCCTGGAAAAATACGAACCTTACGGAGACTATGTAGTCGTGAAGTTCGCACGCTGGGCCTTTGAAAAATTCCCCAAGGCGGCCGACAAACTGGGCACCCAGATGAAAGCCGTGGGCGAAGTAATGAGCATCGGGCAGAACTTCAAAGAAGCTTTTCAGAAAGCCGTGCGCTCTCTGGAAATCGGACGCGCCGGCCTGGGCCGCGTGAAAAAGCTGGAAGCCCTCTCCACCCCGGAATTGCGTGAAAAAATCACGTACGGCAACAGCGAACGCTTCTTCCAGATTTATGAACTCCTGCGCCGCGGCGCAGCCGTGGAGGAAATCGTGAAGCTGACCCGCATCACTCCGTATTTCATTGAACAGATGAAGGAACTGGCGGACTTTGACTTTTCCCTGGATGGGCAGGACTGGGATTCCCTTTCCGCGGAAACCCTGCGCCAGGCCAAGGAAATGGGCTTTTCCGACAAATACCTGGCCCAGATTTTCGGGGTGCCGGAAAAGGCCGTCCGCGCCCGCCGGCAGAAAGACGGCATCACGGCCACCTTCCGCATCGTACCCGTCAGCGGCGTGGAACACGCGGAATACTACTACTCCACTTACAGCGGCGCGGCGGACGAAGTTCCCGTGAACGACAAGAAGAAAATCATGATTTTGGGCGGCGGTCCCAACCGCATCGGCCAGGGCATCGAATTCGACTATACCTGCGTGCATGCCGCCTTCACCCTGCGCGACCACGGGTATGAATCCATCATGGTGAACTGCAACCCGGAAACGGTTTCTACGGACTTTGACACGGCCAACAAGCTGTACTTTGAACCCGTGACCGTGGAAGACGTGCTGGCTATTTACGAAAAGGAAAAGCCGGAAGGTGTCATCGTCCAGTTCGGAGGCCAGACCCCGCTTAACATCGCCCAGGCCCTCAAGGACGCCGGCGTGAAAATCATGGGAACCCAGCCGGAAGGCATCCGTCTGGCGGAAGACCGCGAATATTTCCGTGAACGTATGATCGCCCTGAATATCCGCCAGCCGGAAAGCGGCACGGCCCGTTCCCTGGAGGAAGCCGTGGAACTGGGGCGCCGCATCGGCTACCCGGTCATGGTGCGCCCCTCCTTCGTGCTGGGCGGCCGCGGCATGGAAGTCATTTACGATGAAGAAAACCTGAAGCGCTACGGCGTGGAGGCCATTCAGGTCAGCCCGGAATATCCCATGCTGATCGATCGTTTTCTGGACAATGCCATTGAGGCGGAAGTGGATGCGCTGGCCGACGGCACGGATACTTTTGTAGCCACGGTCATGGAACACATTGAGCTGGCCGGCATTCATTCCGGCGACTCCGCCTGCGCCATCCCCCCCGTGACAATCGCTCCCAAGCACATCCGCACCATTGAGGAACATGCCGCAAAAATTGCCCAGGACTTCCAGGTAAAGGGCATTCTGAACGTGCAGTTCGCCATTTGCAATGATGAGGTTTACATCATTGAGGCCAATCCCCGCGCCTCCCGCACGGTGCCTATCGTCTCCAAGGTAACGGGAATCTCCCTGGCGCGCTACGCCACGGAAATCATGCTGGGCAAGAAACTCAAGGAGCTGGGCCTGAAATCGCGCGCCTGCCGTTTCATCGGCGTGAAGGAAGCCGTCTTCCCCTTCAACATGTTCCCGGAAGTGGACCCCGTACTGGGGCCGGAAATGCGCGCCACGGGTGAAGTCATGGGCATTGCGGACAACTTCGGCATGGCCTATTACAAGGCCCAGGAAGCTGCGGGCTGCATTCTGCCTACCGCCGGCAAGGTGCTCGTCACGGTTTCCGACCGGGATAAGAAGTTCATCGAACCCATCGCCCGGGACCTGATTTCCCTGGGCTTTACCATTGTCTCCACCGGCGGCACCGCAGAATACCTGCGCGGCCAGGGCGTGGAAACGGAAGTAGTCAACAAGCTGCATGAAGGCCGCCCGAATCTGGGCGACATGATCACCAACAAGCAAATCGACCTGATTATCAACACTCCAGTGGACCGCACCAGTATGATTGACGACTCCTTCATCCGCATGCAGTCCATTCAGAAGAAAATTCCGTACATGACTACCATCGCAGCCGCCAGAGCCACGGTGGAGGGCATCCGCTCCGCCCAGCACGTGAAGGTATCACCCCGTTCCCTCCAGGAATACCATTCCTGAACGGGAAATACCCCGGCTATTTTAATAAAACCCCGCATGCGTTTCAGGCATGCGGGGTTTTATTCATCGTCCGGCAGACGGAGGATGTGAATTTCAAAAATCGCCCGTCCACAGACTACCTCTTTGCCGCACTAATGCAGATCAAGCCCTTGCTATCTCCGCGCAAATCAATGTGGCATTATCCTGGTTGGGCGCACCGTCGCGGTTAATGCCGTTCAGCACGGAACGCACCAGTTCTTCCGCGGAAAGCATGGACAAATACCGCATCCCTGCCGGCCCCAGGGAATCCAGATAAGGCCCCACTCCGTCACTGGCGACCAAAACACGGTCCCCCGGAAATAAGGGAAAGCATTCCTCCCGCAAATCCACCAAAGGAACTTCCTTCCCCATCAGGGCAGAAGTCAGGGAATGGCGGGCAGGATGGCTCAAAGCCTCCTCCCGGCTGATGATTCCTTCATCCGCCATGCGCTCCAATTCCGCGGAATACTGGTGCAGCTCATTAAGCAGAAACATTTTTTCTTCCCGGATAAGCAGCAGAAGGGAATCCCCCACGCTGACCCACCTCAGCCCATCCTCCCCTATCCAGGCCGCTACCAGCGTTGTCCCCATCTCGTCATCCTCCCCTCTTTTCTTCCGGGCGGACCATACCTGTTCATTCGCGGCGGTCACTGCAGCTTTCATTCTCTCTCCGGGCAAACCGGATTTCCGCTCAAAAGCCCGCAAACAACCTTCCACCGCCGCGCGGCTGGCCAATTCTCCGCCGGTATACCCACCCATGCCGTCCGCCAGCACCAGTACCAATATGTCCTCTCCAGCCAGAATGGAGAAAGAATCCTGTTGGTTACTGCGGGCGCCCAGAATCTGGTCCCCATGCAATCCGGAAACCAGAAAAGGCTCTTGGGAAAAAGTCTGATGCATCATGGCAGTAAATAATCGTAACATGGATGGCCTGCCTTAATAAAGCAAGAATAGCGAGAGAAAATAGCCATGCCTGAAGCCGTGGAATGATTATTCCAGGGGAACGAAAACGTCAGCCTGCATGGCCGGGAAAATGCGAAGGAAACACCCCGACGGAAGGACCCCATGCAAAACCGGAATGATAAGCGGAAAAACAGCCATTGAATGCCCCAACCCGCAAGCGCTCCCAGTATTCTCCGTAGTATTGAGCCAGGAAACACCTTCCGCCCAGGAAGAAGAAAGGATAGTTTTTACTGGCGGCAGGAAAAATAATTCTCCGCCATATTTTCCGATTTTTTTATTCCATGAGCCTTCATTCCGCCCCCTCCATCGTTTGGGAACTTTCCGGAGAGCCCTGTGAAACGCGGGATCAAGCCCTGTCCGGCATTAAAAATAACACGGAAGCTTTCATTATCTGCAGCCGTGGTGACGAATTCCTCCAGGCCATCTGCAATAGTCCGGATAATTACCATTACGAAATTTCGTTTGCCGGCGGAAAGGACAGGGAGCTTTACATGACGCCCAAAGACCTGGACTACTCCCGGCTCCATGACCTTTTTTCACGCTATGCGGCAGGGGAGGATCTTTCCCATCTCAAAAAGGAGTGGACTCTTGATGTCCACAAACCCGGCTATATTACCGCCATCGTTGTCGTTCTGGCAATCATTGCCGTCCTTGCCGTCATCATCTTCAGTTCCTGAACCGAAAGAGGCTTTTCCTTTTCCGGAGTCCATGCATGAACGCCGCATCCTCAGCACTTCCCCAGATACACCACAGTTTCATTCGGAACCGTAACGCGCCCCTCCGTTTCAAACCGGTCAAACAGCTTTTCCAGGGCGCCCAGCCAGGAGGACCGCTCTTCCCCGCCCTCCGTCAAGGCATAGGAGGTGGACATCATGCGGCGGAGATACTGCTCCCGCGTGTAGGACAAATCATTTGGAAAGCGGAATACCTGGAAACGGTGGTTGAAAAACGCTCCAATGCTGTCCGTCAACTTCTCCAGCCCTCCGCTGAATCCATAAAAACACGGACAGTAAAGACGGTGGATATTTCCTTCCTCCCGGACAACGGGGCTGTCTTCCACCCTGGAGTTCCAAATCAGGGCCACCTTGCCTCCTCCGAACAGAATACGGCGGCACTCCCTCTTGAACGCGGCGGCGTCAAACCAGTGGAATGACTGCGCCGCCGTCACCAGATCCACCGAAGCTCCGGGAAGCCCGGTCCGCTCCGCCGTTCCCGCCACGGAATGAAAACGGGGAAAAGCGGACAGCCTCTTCTCCGCTTCCTTCCGCATGTCATCATTGGGCTCCACGCCATACACGGTCCAGCCGCGCTCCAGCATGGCGCGGGAAAGAATGCCCGTTCCGGAACCTATATCCGCCAGACGGGGATTCTCCCGGCGGCTCTCCTGCGTCAGAAGCCCAACAACGGAGGCGGGATAATCGGGCCTGCCCTGGGCATAAGCCCGGGCTTTTCCAGTAAATCGGTCAGTATTATTCATTAGTTTTCAGGGTATGGTTTACTCCTTTTCTCCCGCTGTTCCAGCCTCAATGCCGTACCCGGCTCAAGAAAAGCCGCCATGCTGCGGGATCCCGGGAAAAAACTGATTTGCCCGGTGACCGTCATGCAGAAAGGCATGCGGGAAAAATTGCGTTCCTTGCCCCTTCCCCGGCAACATGGGCGGAGCAGTCCCTACAGATGGCTTTACAAGTCTTTCATGAACTTTTAGTATCCGGCTCAGGCCCGCCTTTCCCGGATTGCGTCCTGACTACCGGAAAAAGGAACATCTGCGGGTTCCATTTTTCAGACTGCTCCGCCCATGTTCGGATATTACAGACTCGCCTCCTCCGTCCCCCAGCTTCGCGTGGCTGAAGTGGACTACAATGTCGACCAACTTACGGAGGAATTCCGGAAAGCCGCAGAACAGCAGGCGGCAGCCGTCGTTTTCCCGGAACTGTGCATTACGGGCTATTCCTGCGGAGACCTTTTCTTCCAGCCGAACCTGAGGAGAGCAGCCCTGAACGGCCTGCTCCGCTTTACGGAAGCCACGGAAGGCTCCGGCACGATTGCCGTGGTGGGCCTGCCCTTCCTTCATGAAGACGCTCTGTATAATACGGCGGCGGTAGTGCAGTCCGGCCGCATTCTGGCTCTGGTGCCCAAAACCGTGCTCCCCAACTACCGGGAATTCTATGAAAAACGTCAATTCACCTCCGGCAGGGAATTGGGTACAGGGGTGAAGGAAGTCACAGTCAATGGGATGCATATCCCGTTCGGGACGGAAATCGTTTTTCATGAAGAATCTTCCCCCTTCAGTTTTGGCGTGGAAATATGCGAAGACCTGTGGAGCGTCATTCCTCCCAGTTCCAAACTGGCTCTTCTGGGAGCCAGAGCCATTCTCAACCCTTCCGCAGGAACGGAACTCACCGGTAAGGCCGCATACAGGAGGGAACTGGTCAGACAGCAGAGCGGCAGATGCCTCTGTGCCTATGTCCTTTCCTCCGCAGGTGTGCATGAATCCACCACGGACACCGTATTCGGCGGCCATTCCCTCATTGCGGACAACGGCAGGCCAGCAGCGGAGGGGGAACGGTTCTGCAGGGAAAGCACCCTCATCTTTGCGGACGTGGATTTTGAACGGCTGGAGGCGGCGCGCCTCTCTGAAAGCTCCTTCAATGACAGCAAATCCCTTTTCCCTGCCGGGAATGCCCTGCATCTGGCCCTGCCGGAACAGGTTCCCGGAGCGCCCGGCCTGGAATACGCTTTCAACCCGGCACGGCCCTTTCTGCCTTCTCCGTCCCGCCGCCGGGAACGGTGTGAGGAAATCATCTCCATCCAAACGGCAGGTCTGGCCAAAAGAATGGAACATACCCGCGCGCAACGGCTCGTCATCGGCATCTCCGGCGGGCTGGACTCCACGCTGGCTCTGCTCATCTGCTCCCGCGCCTGCCGTGCGCTGAAGCGCCCGGCCTCGGACATTCTGGCCGTGACAATGCCCGGTTTCGGCACCACGGACAGAACCCATGACAATGCCGTAACCATGTGCCGCCTTCTGGGCGTGGAACTTCGGGAAATCCCCATCTCGGAATGCTGCCTCCGGCACTTCGCCGACATCGGGCACGACCCTGCCGAACGAACCACCACTTATGAAAACGTCCAGGCCCGCGAACGCACGCAAATTCTGATGGATTTGGCCAATAAAACCGGGGGGCTGGTCGTGGGAACAGGGGACTTGTCGGAAATTGCCCTGGGATGGAGCACCTACAATGGGGACCACATGTCCATGTACGCGGTCAACTGCTCCATTCCGAAGACGCTGATACGCTGCCTCATTGAACACATCGCGGAAGAATCATCCCCGGAACTGGCAGCTACCCTCACGGACATCAACAACACTCCCGTCAGCCCGGAACTCCTGCCGCCGTCGGACGACGGCACCATTGAGCAGAAAACGGAAGATGTGCTTGGGCCTTACGACCTGCACGACTTTTTCCTCTTCCACTTCATTAAATACGGTGCGGAACCGGATAAAATCCTGCACCTGGCGGAACATGCCTTTCGCGGCGAATTTCAGCCGGACTTCATCTGCCGCTGCCTCGGCATCTTCATCCGCCGTTTCTTCCGTCAGCAATTCAAGCGCAGCTGCATGCCGGACGGCCCCAAGGTGGGCACCATTTCCCTTTCCCCGCGCGGGGACTGGCGCATGCCTTCCGACGCCTGCGGGACCGTGTGGGAAAAAGCCATCTCCCACTACTGAGACCTCCTATCCGGAAAGCTGCGGAGACGGCTTTTCCCGGAACCCGGCAAGGATTCCAAAGACCACATCAATGCCCGGGGGCTAACTTCAGCCCGATAATGCCTATCAGCAGGAAGGATGCCGCCAGCATGCGCCAGATATTGGAAGAATCCCCGAACCACAGAATACCAACCAGGAACGTGCCCAACGCGCCAATGCCGGTCCACACCGCATAAGCGGTGCCGATGGGAATGTTCCGCTGGGCAAGCCACAAAAGAAAACCGCTCAGAACCATGCTGAAAACGGAGCAGGCGATGCAGGCGGCGAATTTGCCGGGCCCTGTGCCGGGCGTTTGAGAAAGTTTGAAACCCAGAGGCCATCCGATCTCGCAGAGACCGGCCAACACCAGATAAATCCAGGACATATATTGAAACGGGGAATCACCTTCCGCTCACCGGCCTTCCCAAATGGGAAAAGCTCCAAGGGCAACGGATGCTTCGCAGAATATCTGTCCGGCGTTTCCGATCAAGGCAATAATTTTTTATGAACCCGTATGAAATGGGATACACCCTGTTTCACCGGCTTTGGGAAAATGGTTCTTTCAAACATGGAGTCTATACAAAACATATTTACCATAAACCATATACCTGTTCTTTTTAATTAAAAAACGGTCTTATTTCAAGCCTTCTTGAATATCCTTGAGCCGGGAGCCTCCGCCCTGTGATATTGGTTCCGTTATGGCTATTCATTATTCACTTGCCGCCATCATTCTGACCGGAAGCATGGCTTCCACGGGAATCGCGGCTACTACATGGACAAGCGCCACCCCCGATCTCTCCCCCACATCCCAGTACCTGTGCACCGGATGGTCTTTCTGCCTGGGAGAAGCAGGGTCAAGGCTTATCACGACCAGCACGCCGCATTCCCAGCCAATGGATGCAGAAGTTCGTCTAACATCCATTGATTTCAATTTGAGAGAGGCCAGAAAAAACGGAATAGGCCTGCTCATCGTGCAACATTCAGGCGATATCCAAACCATTATCGGCAAATCGGACAATACCATTTCTACTGGAAACTATGCTTCCGGAACATGGACTTTTAGCAACGGGCCAATTTTAAATACAGGCACTACTTATTACGCCATGTTTACTGAAACGGATCTGTCCACCATCAGCATAGGAGACTGCTGGGACAACGATTTCTTCTCCATCAACGGTTCCCGGCGCATCGACAATTCCATGGATAACGCAGCCGGAACGGGGCCGTCTGTCAACCAGCTCGCTTTAGTCGGCTCCAATTGGCAAAAGGACTTTATTGCCCGTAACGATAACATGGTTCCCACAGGTCTTCAAATTCATACATCGTCCGTACCGGAACCGGCAAGCGCATTGCTGCTTGCATTTGGCATGGCGCTTCTGCCCTTCAGACGCCGCAAATCTCCCACCCTTTAATCACAACATCCATTTCCCATGAATCTGCACCTATCATCCCTGGCAGCGTTGCTCCTGGCGTCATACCTTCCGGCGCAGGCCACCGTACCGGACCATTCCCCTTCCACAGCGTTCATCCGGAGCGGCCTCCCGATCGTTGATCTGGATCAATGGACAGAAGCCCAGGTAGTCGTCGACAAGGAGAAAGGAAAATACCTGGGACATCCAACGACGCTATTGCTGAAAGACGGAAAAACCATTCTGTGCGTTTATCCTAAAGGGCACGGCTCCGGGGAAATCATCCTGAAAAAATCCACGGACGGAGGCAAAACATGGAGCGAAAGGCTGCCGGTTCCAGAATCATGGAAAACCAGCAGGGAAGTACCCACACTATATGAAACGGAAGACTCCCGGGGCAAGCGTCGCATTCTGCTTTTCAGCGGCATTCAGGGAGGAAACAGAAACACAGCCCCCAGGAACCGGATGGCGGTCAGTGAAGACAACGGAACAACATGGTCCGAGCTGACTCCCATTCCCAACCAGGCCGGAGGCATTGTTGTCATGAGCGACCTGATTCCTCTAAAAACGGGAAAAGGGCATTATATGGCCTCCTACCATGCCAATGCCCGGGGCAAAGACGAACATGGAGAGTTTCACACCATTGAACAATATGTCACCTTTACGGAAGACGGTGGGCTGACCTGGACCTCCCCCCGGGTCATTTTCCCGGGGACAAGGGACATGCACCTGTGTGAGGGAGGTTTTGTCCGCAGCCCGGACGGAAAAACAATTGCGCTGCTGTTACGGGAAAACAGCAGGCACCATAACTCCCAGATCATGTTTTCCGGAGATGAAGGCAAAACATGGACTCCCCCCAAAGAACTGCCGGCAGCCCTGTGCGGAGACCGCCACCAGATTCTTCCCCTGCCTGACGGAAGACTGCTGGTTCAATTCAGGGATGTTCCCCCGACCAGGAAGAAAGGGCAGGCCGCCAGCCCGACGGAAGGGGACTGGGTGGGATGGATAGGCCGGTGGGAAGACCTGAAAAACGGCACGGAAGGCTCATATAAAATCCGTTTTAAGGACAACCGCAACGGATGGGACTGCGCCTACCCGGCTGCCGAACTATTGCCGGACCATACCCTGGTATGCACTACCTACGGACACTTTGACAAAGGGGAATTGCCATACATCCTCTCCGTCAGATTCAAAATCAGCGACACGGACAGCATGGTCAGGCAATACGCGGGGAACAAGCACCCCAAAATCAAAAATGACACAGGAGCGGGAGAAACCGTTTTTGACCCCAATGATCCGGACTCCGTTAATCGCCTTCTGAAACGTTCCTGAACATCATATTCCTCCATGCTCCCGGAAAACGCGGAACGGGAAAAACACAACCGGCAGAACCGCTTGCCACCAAACACGACCAGAAAGTATGATTCCCCCCATGAATAATACATGCCCCGGGGAAACGGCCCAGTCAAGAACCGTTGCCAAATTAAAGCACCGCCTCCGGTCCGGGCAATTTACAAACGTCATGCCCGGGGAACGGGAACTAAGCAAAGCGCTCGCCGCCGGAAGGGGAACCATCCGGAAAGCCCTCGCGCAGCTGCAGGAAGAAGGCTTCCTGGCGGCTCCGGATAAAAACAGGGCCAGAAAAATCATCAGGACTTCTACAAGCCCTGTGCAGTCTCTGCCCCTGCTGGAAAAACGCGTTTGCTTCCTCTCCTCCGTTCCTATCCGGGACATCCCCCAAAGCATTTGGGTGGAACTCTATCAACTGGAAAAGGCGCTGCGGATTGAAGGTATGGCGCTTCAGCTGGTTGAAGCCACATGGGCAGAAAAAAACAATCCGGACATGCGGCTGGAAAAACTGGAAACAGAGTATCCAGGCTGCTGCTGGATACTCTACCGCGCCACGGAAGAAATACAGCTGTGGTTTAAGCGGAAAGGCCTCCCCTGCCTGGTCCGGGGAGTTTCCTACCCTTCCTCCAATCTGCCGTATCTGGATACGCATTGGGAAGTGCTGGCCAGCCACGCGGCAGGCTACCTGTACCAGAAAGGGCACCGTCGGATCGCGCTCTGCATCCCGGATTCCAAGCTGAGAGGCAATAAACTCATGGAACAGGGGTTCCTCTCCTTCCAGGGGGAACATTGGACCCCCTGTGTCATCCGCATGCCGTCGGATGCCATCAGGGCAGCCCAGGAACTCAACCGGATTTATCTGGAGAATACGGGTATCACCGCCTTAATTTCCACCCGAAGCAGAATGCTGATATCTATCATCTCCTGGGCGGCCGCCATGGCTAAAAACATCCCGGGGGAAATAAGTCTGCTCAGCCTGGTTCATGAACCTTACCTGAACCATGTCACTCCCCCCATTACTTCCTACCGCGCCCCTGCAGAAAAAACAACGCGCAGGCTTATCCGGATGATTGAAGCCTTACTGGCACATCGCCGTATTTCCAACAGCCTCATCCTCCCGGAGTTATACCCCGGTCACTCCATCAGTACGCCCTCCTGCCCTTGAGTCCATCAAGCAACAAGGCCTGACCTTCCTTCTTCCATAACGCTCCGCTACGGAAGAAAGCATTCAATCTCCCCCTCCCGGAGCCCCCTCCGGAAGGAAAAAACGTATTGCCCGGCTTTCCTCTATTTGAGAACAGGAGCTTTTTTGCCGGGAGCCAGCCCCGCATCCTTCCCGTCCGTCAGCCATTCAATGGTAATGGGAACAAACTTCAGCTTTTTAATATGCTCCTGGTTCTCCTCATAAAGCACCCCAACGATGCCGGGTTCCACCATGGCAAGGCTGGAATAGGCAAAACCGCCCTCGCCCAGCAATTTCTTCACCGGCCAGGTCTTGCCGTTGTCATAGCTCATGGCCACCTGTCCCTTAATGCGCCGGCCCGCGCTGGGCCCGGAAAACAGAATGCGGCTTTTGCCGCCGTAGGCAGGCTGGTCGCTCAGGGAATACGTCATCAGGGAATTTTGGGTACTGTCGCAAAACAGCTCCGGAGCGTCTTCCACCTGTCCCCAGGTCTCCCCGCCATCCTGGGACCACGCAATACGGCGGCAATTGCCTGCGCCCCAATGGCGCGCAACCATCACCACGCCGCCGTTATCCGTTTCCGCAATGGACGTCTCGTTCACCATGCCTTTCATATTGGCAGTCGGCTGGCCCAGCTTCCAGCTCTTGCCGCCGTCATCGCTGTAAATGCAGGAAATCACCCATTTGCCGAACGGCCCTTCATTCATCGGAATCACCAGGCGGCCCTTGTGGGCGCCGCTCTTCAGCTGGGTTCCCGCATTCGGGCCGGACGCCATAATATCCACTCCTGAAGAACGCTTGGTCGTCTTCGTGATCTCCTGCGGCTTCGTCCAGGAAGAACCTCCGTTCCTGCTCTGAATCATAAAATTGCGGATGCACTTTTCATCATCCCATCCGTCCGGGATATTGGGCTGCCGCTCCTTGACCCCGGCAGGGTAACGCTGGAATACGACAGTCACGGTCCTGGTTTTGGCGTCATAAACGGGGCACGGATTATTAAACGTGGCGCCATGGGCCTTGGCAATCGCCCGGGGACGGGACCAGGTCTTCCCGCCATTCTTGCTGACGCTCATGATAATATCGTTTTCCCCCTGGTCGGTATTTTTGTACCGTCCTTCGGCGAATGCCAGGAGCTGGCCCTTGCCGATACTGAGCAGGGCGGGAATACGGATGGACGCATAGGGATTACCCTCCCCGGCGTTGAATACGGTCACAGCCCTGTCCGTAGGGAAATCGGTTTTCTCTTCCTGCCCGAACACCGGCAATGCCACGGCGCATACGGCACTCATCAAACATTTGAATACGGAATTCATCATCCTCTTCACCTTATTCCATTTTCCCCTGCCGCACAACAACCATGTCATGCATGTGCGCCAAGACCAGAGGAAAAGGAGCATAAAGAGGAACGCGCGGCAGGAACGCGATACCGCCGCCGGGAAACCCGGAAGGCTTCGGCCCAAAATTCAAGCCAGCAAGAAACGTGCCCATCCGAATACGGAGCCCCGGAAAAGCGCCCGCCGGAACCGGGGAAAATATCCGGAAACGCGAAATCGGCTGAAAAAATCCCTGCCGAACCGCCAAAGCCATTCCACACATCAACCGCCCGGCCTCTCTCCGGACAAACCGCTTGCCTATTTATTCATCAAGAGAAAAATGGTGAAAGAAGAAGAAAACGGAACCTGTATCTTGTAACATCGCAGAATCACCTGCTTCCCGTACTGTCATGAACCGAATCCTTCCATTACTATCCCTTCCCCTGCTGTCGCTCGCAGCGGTATTTGCCGCCAACACGCCGGAACACATCGGCAACGACCTCAAACTGTTCAAAGACTCCTCCTGCACCTCTCTGAAGCCGGATGTGAAAGACACCTCCGCCTTCCAGTCTGACGCGCTGAAAGAACTCGCGGACAAAATCCTGGCTGGCCATTACAAGCCGGACTACCTGTATGCCGAATACCGGGCCCTCCCCTCACCAAGCCAGACGGGGAAAAATCTCAGAATCGGCGACGGATTCAGCAAGTACGACAACATGACGGGCGTCTATCTGGAAAAGGGGCGGCATGTCGTCCTGGTCGGCAAGACGGAGGGGCAGGAAATCAGCCTCCTGCTGCCAAACCTGATGCGCAAGCCGGCCGAAGGAGTGCAGCCCACAAAAGACCCCAACGGCTGGGGATTGCACAAAAAGCAGATTCCGCTCAAGGAAGGAATCAACATCATTGACGTGGAAACGCCCGCCAACGCCTATATCAGCTATTTCACCGAAGACGCCGGCAAGGCGCCGAAAATCCCCGTCCATTTCGTAACCGGCAAAGCCAACGGTTACTTTGACACCACCCGGGGCGACACCAACAAGGACTGGGTTCGCCTGCTTGACCAGGCCGTCTCTCCGATCATGGATGCCCGGGGAAAATACATCCAGGTTGCCTACCCCGTAAAATTCCTGAAAAAATTCACCAAAGACCGCGGAACCGAACTCATCAACTCCTATGACAAGCTCATCGGCATCCAATACCAGCTGATGGGCCTGGATAAATACGGCAAAATCCCGGAAAACCGCGTCCTGGCCCGCGTGAACTTCAACTACTACATGTTCCGCGACGGAGACGGAGTCGCCTACCTCGGAAACGACGGGACAATGCGCATGGTAACCGACCCTGAAAACGTTCTCAAGGGCGATGCCTGCTGGGGATTCTCCCACGAAGTAGGCCACGTCATGCAAATGCGCCCGATGACCTGGGGCGGCATGACGGAAGTCAGCAACAACATCTTTTCCCTGCAGGCCGCAGCCAAAACAGGCAATGAAAGCCGCCTGAAGCGCCAGGGCAGCTACGACAAAGCGCGCAAGGAAATCATCGAAGGGGAAATCGCCTACCTGCAATCTAAGGACGTTTTCAACAAGCTGGTTCCCCTGTGGCAGCTCCATCTTTACTTTACCAAAAACGGACACCCCGACTTCTATCCTGACGTCATGGAGTACCTGCGCAACAACGCGGGAAACTACGGAGGGAACGACACCGTCAAATACCAGTTCGAATTCGTCAAGGCATGCTGTGATGTCACAAAAACCGACCTGACAGACTTCTTTGAGAAATGGGGATTCTTCAAACCCGGAAAATTCCACATCGGCGACTATGCCCAGTACGACTTTAACGTCACCCCCGAAATGGCGGCGGAAACAAAAAAATGGATTGCCGGCAAAGGCTACCCGAAACCTGAAACCGACATCACCGAACTAAGCGAGTAATGTGATTCGGCAATCCCGACGATTACCTTTAATCATCAAATATGCTGCAAACGGATAAGAAAAACAGGGGCTCAAGTTCAATTCTTTTGAAAGTATTTTTGATGATGGAAGATTATTAAGAAGTTAAACTCCCTCACCAAAGGGTGGAATCTTTGCTGATTCCACCCTTTTTCATTTCTACATCCATCCTTCTATCCCCAGCCATACTGGGTACGGCAAAAGGCATGGTACCCCAAGATTAAATGTATTCCCCCATTTGATAGCCTATCCAGGAATTGATATAATTGGCATAAGTCTCCTTTTGATCAAACATCCAAACAGGAAACAAAAAAGGATACTTTTCGATGAATCAGTTTGGGCTGGTTGGTTTTCCGTATAACGCCAGGTGGATAACGTATTTCCCTGATAGTCGCAAATGAAGAGGGCATTTCCCTTGAGTATGGAAACAACCTCAGAAGAGAATCCCAGCAGTTTTCCTTTTTTGGGAGAACAGGATGCGTCCTTCAGGGAATATTGCGCGGATATGTGTTCCTTGTTGGTATGCGATTCCGTATCATAAATCCACCATGTCGTGAAACATTGGGTTTACACACAGCAAAACGCAATGATAATCAGTTATTTTTTACCGCCAAAAACAGGTTAGTTGACAAAATATGTTTAATAGTATTTTCTAATAAATGTTATGGGAAGAAAACCGTCAACATCAAAAGAGATCTTAGAAAAATGGCAAGCCTCTCTGAAAGAGAAAACCCATAAAGGGGCATTAATACTAGATGCTTTTATACAAAAAGTAGGATTAAGTGGGAGACTATCAATTGATGGAATTAGAAGAGTTTTTCACGAAAGAAATCCAGATAAAAAAATAGATCATCTTGGTTCTTTGACTGGGAATACATCTGAGAAATCAAAACAAGGAAATACATATGCAATTCGTCCATTCAAATATATAAAAGATAGGTATGAAATTCATGAGAATATACAGCATATTTTAAAAAAAATAAATTGGGTCAGAGAAAAATACTCAGAAAAAGAAACTGAACCTATTACTAAAAAACCTTTTATTCCCAAAAGTCTTAGGCGGCAGATAGAAGCACGAAGAGGACAGCCAGAATTCAGAAAAAATCTTCTTAAGGCATATAAGTATAAATGCGCAATTACTGGGTGTGACGCAGAGGAAGCTCTAGAAGCTGCTCATATTGTTCCTTATTCTGAAGAAGAAAACTACGACTTAGAAAACGGCCTCTTGTTAAGAGCTGATATACACACGCTTTTTGATCTGCGATTAATTAATATCAAAGAAAAGAATTCCATTTTTTCTGTTTCTTTAGATCCATTCTTACAAGGCAAAATTCCATATGATACCTTAGATGGTAAAGAAATAAAATTGGGAGAAAATGTAGATACTCATAATTTTTCCATTAATCTTGAACGGAGATATAATATTGATAAATGAAAATTCTAATCTCCTTTTACCAGATTGGAAATTGTTTGAACAACCATATCTCCAATTGTTTTATTCTACTTGGAAGCCTTGGTTTCCATTTATCATAGAGTTCAGGAGACAATTTCACAGTCAAAATCAAAGCGGCATCTACTTCTACGCCAGTTTAACCATCCTCCAATCTAATGCTCTTCTCTATGTCGACAATAGTCCTGAATTCCAATGACATGGGGATTTGATGCTAAATGACGGCTCAAGGCTCGGTTTTTATCTGGACGGCATTACCGCTGCGACATTGGAGAATCACGGTTCAGGTACATATTCCAATATTTCCGTGACCAACACATTGAATTTGAATGGAACAGTGAATGCCGAAGTAGAAGTAGGCTTAGGTATTTTAGCCGCAGGGATGGAAGCGTTTACTCTGGATCTTATCAAAACGGAAGAAACGGTTTCCGGTAATGGTGATTTTGTCCTTTCCCTGAATGATGAAAACCACCTCCTGAAGGAAGGCAGTCTTCTATGGGATTCTACTACAGGCATACTCAGTTTCACAGGACAGGTGGACAAAGCCGTAGCGGCCGCTCTGGTCGGCAAGGACGGCTCCAATATCGCCAATTCCCTGTGGTCAAGTACCAGCGTCGTCAAAAGCTTCGGTCAAACGGTTGTTTCTCAATTCAAGGTTGCCCAACCGGGAGATTCCAATGTATGGGTAAGCGGTCTGGGTGATTTCGTTACCATGAACTCCACTTCCCATGCGGACGGGTTCCAGTACAACGGAGGTGGATATGCGGCAGGGATTGACTACGCCTGGATGAAGAAATTCCGTACTGGCATTGCCTTCGGTCAAACATTCGGAACCTTCAAATCCGATGACAACCAGGCATCCATCAAGCAGGATAGCATCATGACCGGTCTTTATGCCAATTACCTTGAAACGTTGTGCGACAAGCAGAGCGTTGGATTGAGAGGATACTTCTCCTATGGATCGGTGGAAAACAGGGCCGATACTCTCATTGGTAATTCCTCATACCTTCCCGGTCATGCAAAATGGAATGACGACGTGTTCTTCTTTGGTCTTAAAGCAGACTGGAACATCAAAGTCACCGACAAGGCAACGCTGACACCGTTCATTGGAATTGATTATGTCCATGGAGCACAGGAAAGCTTCACGAAAACATACGACAATGGAAGCCGCCAGTATAGGGACGGCAACATGCAGGTATGGAGTGTTCCGGTAGGCATTACGGTCAAAAAGGAAGTATCGGTAGGAGGCGGACAGCTTCTTCTCCCAGAACTGACGCTCGCCTATGTCGGGGATATCTCCAGAACGAATCCTTCGGTCAAATCCACCATCTACGGAATCGACAACAAACACGAAGGAAGCAATCCGGGCAAAAGCGTTTTCATGATGAATGCCAGGATCAACTGGGTTATTAACCAGAACTGGAGCGTTGGAGCATTCTACACTCTGGAAGCCAGAAGCAGCCAGGTGAACCAATCCGCCTCACTTTCGGCAAGGTACAGCTTCTAATTAGACAAATAACAGTCACCCAAGGATGGAATCAGCAATGGTTCCATCCTTTTTCATTTTTACGCCCATATGCTATTCCTAGCCATACAGGGCACAGCAAATGGCAAGGCAACCCCACCAAATCAAACGCACTCCCCAAATTGACAATCTCTCCCCATTAGGTCTCAACATATACGGAAAGACTTTCAAATGAAGGGGGTACTTTCTCCAATGCTTCAAAATTGTTTTTCCGAAAAATGGAAAACTTTTTCTCCATTAAGAAATGTACCAAATGGGAAAAGAGGAAAGTCCATTTAGCCATTTGTAAGGCAAAAATAATTTTGTCGGTAATTTTTTAGATTTACGTAGGTTAATATCCATCACTCCTCTGAAATCCTTACAAATGATCCTGGAGACATTCAGAATAAATTACCCTCCACGGACAAAGAAAACAGCGTACGATTGATCAAAAACTCGGTATCATCCTTCCATGAAGATTTTGTACGAAGCCATTTTTAATTAAACATTTTCCTATGGTCATGCTAATAATCCTCATTCCTTGTATTCAAAGGAATACAGAGTAATTAATTCTAAATTGATTCCTACGGGGATTATTCAGGAAAGAAGGTAATTGGTAAGGGGGGGACGTTGGAATATCCGTACAATCAATTCTGGGAGTATTCAGAATAAAATATCCTGAGTATAGATGATTCTCCATATACTACTATCTGCATTTCTTAAAACATGTGTTTCCCAAATGATCCTGTACAATGGTGTAATGAAGGGATATAAAACGGGTTTAATATTTAAAAATATATCGTAATGAGTAAGTTATGAAAAATATGGTCTCATACGATGTATACTAAAGATAAAAGAGAGAATTTTTAATGTATACCGCTGTATACCTAGTATTGTTTCCGGGAAAATTTCACTAAACACATAAGTGAAAGGAAATAAATGAGTTATAAGAAAATTGGTCTTACTCAATGTGTGAATATAATGAATGAAGGTATTACCAAATGCATGATTATGTATGACCAAATTCCAGAGAGTTCAAGGTCAATCAGCTTTGTTCGAAGGCATTTTTAATTTAAATAATCTCAAGTAATTAATCCTAAAATAATTCCAGTTGAAATTATTCAAGATCCTACAGAGAAAAATGGAATAAAATACCCAAAGGAGCACTAGAACTACAGAACAATCAACTATGAACAAATATATCGGAAGGAGAGAATCCTTATGGGGCAGGTCATATGAGAGCGATTGATAGTGGACAATAAACTAATGCGTCTTCTATTTATATCTTGATATGAGTTCGAGCAAATACGAATCGTCGATAGAATCAATTTCTGAATTAAAAACTATTTGTTCTTCGGATATAAAATCAACACAATCATAAATTTTTACAATGTCTTCAAATGTAAATCCATATCTCAACAACATTATTTCCTTTTCATCATTAGAACCATATTTAAAATAATTAACCATTGATTTTGCTCGAATATCTTTATACTTGTCATAATAGCCTTTGAAAGAAACTATAAATTTATCCGATAGTGAAATTGAAATAACTTTGTCTAAATAATCATAGGTATCAAATACGACCACATCATAATTAACGTCTTCAATGGTTGATTTTTTTTCATATAGAGATATATAATAATTTATTTTATTAGGTAAAAAAGAAGCAGCAGGTGTCACTGGAGGATGTAATTTGGAAATTAAATTATCAAACTCATTCTGATTAATTTCTTCATTTTTCAATAGCTTTTTCAAAGAAGAGACATCTTCTCCTTTTGTTAATAGTTTATATCTCAAGCTAACTATTTCCCTAAATGTTTTATGTTGTATCTTCCATAATAAAATAGTAATTGCTGTAGATAATACACCCCGTTCATATTTTAATAATTCACGATTAAGATATGTTTCAAATATCAGAGAAAATGATTTTTTTATTTTATCACGTTTTCCGTTATCTAATTTTCTATATTCATTTGCTGTTATAATATTTCCATCATTGAATAATAAATCCAATAAATCTTTAATCGTTTTTTCTAAGATTTCAGATTTCAATCTAGAGACTTGTGATTCTGGCAATCCAAATTCATCATTTATACTATTATTTTTGATTGAATCTATAAATTCATAATCATCATTATTATGATTTATATACTCTACCTCTTCTTTTTCAAGACGAGAAACGGAATCTATTTTGCTAGGTGAATTGATATAATCAGAAAATTTCTTTACGCAAGTCTTGTGAACAATTACAAATCCATAATCAAATAAATTTAGTTTACTTACCTGAGATCTTCCTGATCGACCAATTAGATTTTTTAAATCTAAAGGAGTTATTCCGTTTTTAGCGTTACTGAATCTAAAAGAATCAATCAAAACAGCATCAAAAGGAAGATTAACCCCTTGCAATAAAGTTGATGTAGCAAAACAAATTCTAGCAAAACCTGCACTAATGAATTTTTCTATCAAAAATCTTACTCTAAGAGGTATCGATCCATGGTGTATAACTATTCCATATTTTAATAATTCGATAAATTCTGAATAAATTTTAGAGTTTCCAATATCATCTTGGATTTTGTCTATTATTGATAAGGCTACATCATTTTCTACCTGTCTCTTATACACATCTCCGAGCCCACGAGACCCTAAGACATCTCGTA
>ENA-OXWL01000011-OXWL01000011.1-human-gut-metagenome-genome-assembly--contig:-NODE-11-length-55033-cov-6.735130_pt1 | contig 55033 bp, 46 predicted proteins | sample MGYA00244691_ERZ652725 | MGnify/ENA primary metagenome ERZ652725 (study PRJEB26926, sample SAMN06164455) | human gut metagenome | biome: ENVO:00009003; feature: ENVO:2100002; material: ENVO:00002003... | reverse complement strand
ATGAGACATGAAGAAATTGTTAGCAACCATTCTGGCGCTGGTCATGGCGCTGGGCCTGTGCAGCGTGTGCTGGGCGGCAGATGAGTCATATTATGCGGAAATCGGCAGTGAAAAATTTGAGACGCTGCAGGCAGCGGTAAATGCGGTGGAGGATGGCAAAGAAACGACAATCAAGCTCATCGATAATATTTCAAATTTGAGCACGGATGCCATTGTAACAATCCCGGCTGGAAAAGTAATTGTGTTGGATATGAACGATCACAGCATTACGGTGTCAACGGACTTCACGGGCCGCCCCATCGTGAACAGGGGAACACTGACGGTCAGGGGGAATGGAACTATCGACAGTTCCGCATCTGAAACCGGCGGCTACGGTGCGATCAACAATACGGGTACACTGCACATCATTGATGGTACGTATAGTGGTTCACTGAAGGCAAGCGGTGCTGCTATACGCAATACGGGTGCAAGTGCGGTACTGGTGGTTGAAAACGGCTTGTTTGAGAAAGCGACATGTGCGGTTTACAATGAAGGTAGTGCGACCATTAACGGCGGTAAATTTATAGGGACGTCTTGTAGCAGCTGCGATTCAAATATAGGGTCGTACACGGTAAGGAATGCTGCGGTGAATGCGGTGATGGAAATCAACGGCGGTGAGGTCATAGGCACACAGGGTGCTGTGGGTGCGGCTGTTGGAAAACTCACGGTGAATAACGGTTCCTTTAAGACCGTTGATTGTGCGAAAAAACATGGTGCCATTTTCTATGCGCTTTATGCGGCTGGCGAGGTCGGCGAAGTAGAGACGATCATTAATGGTGGAACATTTGAGACAGAGGGGAAATACACAGCAGTTTTGATCGGTAACGATAATAAAAACGGAGATGGCGGTATCAATGCGGAATCTACGGCGCAGATCAATGGCGGTACGTTTATTGCGCCCAATAACGTTCCGGCGGTTAAGAAAGCGACAGAAACCGGGGATCTGAGTTTAAGCGGAGGTACTTTTTCCAGCAACGTGAAGGATCTTACCCAGGAGACAACGCCGATTGCCACCACTGGCACTGGTGAGAGTACCAAATTCCATGTCGGCAGTGACTCCATCGTGGAGGCTGCCAAGGAAACCAAGGACATCACCGTGGTGCAGGGCACATCCATCTCCGGCCTGCCCTACGATACCAAGGTGACAAATAGTACCGGCAGCGAAATAACAGTCAACGGGAACAAGGTGGAAAAGGATAAGACCTACACCGTCCCCACCAAGACCACCGGCGGCTACTATTACTACCCCTCCACCCCCGGCATCACCGCTGAGCTGAACGGCACCAACAAGTCCACCACAGACTATCCCGGCGGCGACTACGGCCTGGTGTTCCGTTCCACCGCGGCGTTCAGCACCTTCCAGGGTGTCCAGGTGGACGGCAAGACCCTTGCCAAGTCCAACTACACCGCTGAAGAGGGCTCCACCGTGGTGTACCTGAAGGCCGCGTACCTCAAGACACTGGCGGCGGGCAAGCACACCGTGACGATTCTGTCTACCTCCGGCAACACCAGCATGGACTTCACCATCGGCGGCAAGAGCAGCAGCCCCCAGACCTTCGATGCGGGCGTGGGTATCTACGCCGTGACGGCTGTCCTGTCCGTTACCGGCATGGCCTGGACCGCTAAAAAGCGTCACTAAGCGAAAAAAGAAAGCCCGAAAGGGCTTTCTTTTTTTGCCGCGCATCTGAAAACCCCTTGCAAAAGGGGAAGGAATATGTTACCATGTACTTTGTATACAGTATCCCATACACATATAAGAGAGACTGCACTGCGCCCAAGCCCCGGCAGGGGAGGGAAAATCAGCAGAATTTGCCGGTTTTGCTTGCTTTTTCCCGCAGCAGCGGGTATAGTGTGTATAGAGCCGCCTGCTGCGGTATAAAAAGAAGGGGGCATAGAGAGATGACAGCCTTCACACCGGTGGACCCCGCCAATCCCCAGCGCGAGACGATATATACCCAGCTGAAAAACGCCATCATCAACGGCGATATCGCGCCGGATGAGCGCATTGTCGAAACAAAATACGCCGATATTTTCCGCGTCAGCCGCACCCCCGTGCGCGAAGCCATCCGTATGCTGGAGCGTGAGGGGCTGGTGGTCTACGAGCCCCGTAAGGGCGCCGTGGCCCGGCCCAGGCTGACCCGTGCCGAGGTGGACGAGGTCTATACCATCCGTTCCGCCCTGCAGCTGCTCAGCGTGGATGCTGTGGTGCGGAACATCACCGACGCGCAGCTGGACGCCATGGAGGCCGACAACCGCGGCTGCGCCGAGGCGCTGGACAAGCATGACGTCGGTGCGTATTTCCGCCATCTGGACGAATTCAACGGCCTGTTGACCCAGAGCAGCAATATGCCCCTGCTCATCAAGCTCCTGGACCAGATCGAAAGCTACAGCGCCACCACGTCGTTTCAGAACCCGGAGCACGCCCGCTTCCGCGAGAGCGTGCTGTCCGATGACGAACGCCGCCGCCGTGCGTTGGCGGAGCACGAGGAGATCGTGGCGTCCCTGCGGGCCCGTGATGCGGATCGCCTCCGTCGGGTGCTCACCGCCCATACCGCTAACGTTCACGAGGCCGCACTCCAGCGCTACGGCAAGGAGGACTGACGCACAGACCCCATCTGCATGACGGATATGTACCATCTGCATGGCGGATATGTATCGCCCGCATGACGGATATGTACCATTTGCATAGCGGATATGTACCGTCTGTATGACGGAATGTACCGCCTGCACGAGACCCCTGTGACCTGTCATGGGGGCTTCTCTTGAAGACTAAGTGTATACAGTATACATATCGGAGGAGGCATTTATGGACTGGGACAGAGTCATCTACAACGGCACGGTGGTCAACGATGACGGTATGCAGCGTGCCGATATCTACATTCGTGACGGCCGGGTCGCCGCCGTCACGTCCGAGCGCCTGCCCGGCACCGTCGGTGAAACTACGGACGCTTCTGGCCGCTATATCCTGCCCGGCCTGATCGAGACCCACGTTCACTCCCGCGACGGCCGTCTGGCCACAGGCGAGAAGGAGGACTTCCGTTCCTCCACCGCGGCGGCTGCCGCCACCGGTATTACCACCGTGTTCGAAATGCCCAACTGCACCCCTACCATCCACTCGGCGGAGTCTCTCCGCGATCTTGTCTCGGTCATCCAGCCCAAGGCCCATGCGGATTTCTGCGTCTGGGGCCTGGCTTTGGGCGATGCCAATCTTGCCAGCCTGCCCGCTTTGGCGGAGGCCGGCTGCGTGGCCTTCAAATTCTTCTGGGGCTACGCGGTGGACCGCCGGGACAACAGCCTGATCTACAACTACCGTGAGGGCATGGACAACGTCCTCCCGCCCCCGGACGACGGCCAGATCTATCGCCTGTTCCGCGCCGTGAAGGCCACCGGCAAACGCCTGGGCATCCACGCAGAGAATTTCTCCATTGTTCGGGCCCTGACGCAGGAGGTCCTTGCCACCGGCGCGCAGGACTACGCCGCATTGCTGCGTACCCGCCCCGTCAGCTGCGAGACCTCCATCATCGATACCGCCATCGACATGGCCAAGGAGCTCTCTATGCCCCTGCACGTCCTCCATGTGGGTGTAGGCGACGGCGTGGAGCACCTTCGCCGCGCCAAGGCCGACGGCGTGGATGTCACCGCCGAGACCTGTACCCATTACCTGACCTTCACCGACCGCGACGCCCGCCGCTGCGGCGCGGTGATGAAGACTTACCCTCTCATCCGTACCGCCGCAGATCGCCAGGCAGTCTGGCAGGGCCTTGCGGATGGTACCCTGGACTGGGTCTGCTCCGATCACGCGCCCCACACCTGCGAGGAAAAGCACCGTTCCTTCTGGGATGCCCCCGCCGGAATCAGCGGTATCGAGGGTCTTTCTCCTGTGCTGCTCACCGCTGTCCACCGCGGCCTGCTGACGCTGCCCCGCGTGGCGGCGATCACCTCCGCCAATGCGGCCCGCACCTTCGGCCTCTATCCCCGCAAGGGCGTTATTCGCCCCGGAGCCGATGCCGACCTGGCCATTGTGGATATGTCCGCGGCCTACACCTTCCGTCAGGAGAAGATGTACTCTAAAGCCAAATGGTCCCCCTATGACGGTATGTCCTTCCAGGGCCGGGTGGTCGAGACCATCCTCCGCGGCCGCACCACTATGCGTGACGGTCAGGTCCTGCCCGACTGCTTCGGCCAGTTCCTGCCGGTCTGCACCAAATAGCTTGTTTTCTCCCTTTACTCCTTTTCCTCCCCCTTGCACCAAACGGCTCCCGGGCGCGCGCCCGGGAGCCGTTTGGCTTTTTCCGCATAAAAGGGACCGCTGTATGGTGGCCCCTTTTGCTGTTTGGCAGCCACCTTATTGGTTTGGAATGTTTGGCACAAAGCGTTGCAGGTAACAGGGAATTCCGAAATGTCTACTGGGAAAAACAACAAAAGTTTTTCGCCGTGTTTAGGCAACTTTACAGAAATAGAGCCACGCCGGCCCTTTTCCGTTGACAGATCACAAAAGAGATGGTATTTTGAAACTGTGCTCGAGCACAGTCAATTCGTGCTCGAGCACAAATGACACATCGCCAAGGGCGATACAAATTTCGGAGAGGAGAAGCGGACGCGTGACCATCAAGCAGATCGCCGAAAAAGCGGGCACCAGCCGCGGCACCGTCGACCGGGTACTCAACGGCCGCGGCAACGTAAATCCCGAGCTGGCCAAGCGTATATTGGACATTGCCGAGCGTGAGCGCTACCAGCCCAACCAGCTGGCTCAGGCGCTTATTCGCTCCCGTCAGCGCACCCACATCGGCATGGTCATACCCTCCGTCGGCAATCCCTTTTTTGACGAGGTGCTCCGCGGCGCACAGAGCCGCGCCAGAAAACTCTCCAGCTACGGCACCACCCTTACTATCCGCGAGATCAAGGGTTACGACGCCGCCACGCAGCTGCAGGCCATGCGCCGGCTGGTGGCCGAGGGCGTGGACGCGCTGGCGGTCATGCCGCTGGATGTGCCCGAGGTTGCGGAGTACCTGCAGTCACTGCCCATACCGGTGGTCACAGTCAACACCGATATCGATGTCGACCGTGTGGCCTTTGTCGGCTGCGACTACTACAACAGCGGTATGATCACCGGAGATCTGGTGCAGCTCATGCTCAATGGCCGGGGCCGCGTAGTGGCTGTTATCGGCAGCACCAATGTCCGCGGCCATATGGACCGCGTGCGCGGTCTGCGGACCGCACTGGAGAGCACGCCGGAGATCACGGTGGACGCCGTGCTGGAAAATCAGGACGACGACGATGTCTCCTATCAGGTGCTGCGGGCCTATCTGGCGGACCACACGCCGGACATGGTGTGCTTTGCCGCCGCCGGTATCGACGGCGGTATGCGGGCCATCCTGGAAAGCGGAAAGAATATCCGCGTGCTGGCGGTGGACGGGACGGAGGCCGTGCTGCGGTATATGGAGGAAGGGCGCATTGCCGCCACTGTGACCCAGGAGCCCTTCGCCCAGGGGGACGAGGCGGTGCGTGTGCTGTTCGACTATATCCACACCGGACGGCGGCCCGCCGCCGGCGTGGTGTATACCCACAACCGTGTGCGTGTGCGGCACTCGCAGTAAGTTTGTGATCCGATCGGCACAGGCCGATGATGATTTAACTTTTTAACAGGAGGAATGTATCATGGGAAACAGACCGGTAACTCTTTGCACCTGCCAGTGGGCGGACCTGCCCTTCGATGAACTGTGTGCGCTGGCGTCCAAGATGGGCTATGACGGCCTGGAGGTCGCCTGCTGGGGCAATGGCATCGACATTGATCGTGCATACAGCGATGACAGCTACGTGGCCTGGATCAAGGAGACCCTGGCGAAGAACAACCTGATCTGCAAGGCCCTGGCCTGCCACATCATCGGCCAGTGTGTGGGCGACGCTCCCGATCCCCGGCTGAACAACTTTGCTCCCGCGGCGCTGGCCGACAAGCCGGAGGAGATCCGCGCCTGGGCGATCGACACCATGAAGAAGGCCCCCGTGGTGGCCAAGAAGCTGGGCTGCTATGTGGTCACGGGCTTCACCGGCTCTCCCATCTGGAAGTGGCTGTATTCCTTCCCCCAGACCACCGAGGAGATGGTCGAGAACGGCTACGACGAGATCGTGCGCCTGTGGTCCCCTATCCTGGATGAGTTCAAGGCTAACGGCATCAAGTTCGCCCTGGAGGTCCATCCCGGCGAGATCGCTTTCGACTACTACTCCACCGAGAAGCTGCTGAAGAAGTTTGCCGACCGCCCCGAGTTCGGCCTGAACTTCGACCCCAGCCACCTGCTGTGGCAGGGCGTGACGCCCCATCTGTTCCTGCGCGACTTTATGGACCGCGTGTACCACGTCCATATGAAGGATGCGGCGGTGACTCTGGATGGCCGCAGCGGTCTGCTGGGCTCCCACATCGATTTCGGAGACCTGCGCCGCGGCTGGAACTTCCGCTCCCTGGGTCATGGTGACGTGAACTTCGAGGAGATCATCCGCGTGCTGAACGCCGCCGGTTACGACGGCCCTCTGTCCGTGGAATGGGAGGACAGCGGTATGGACCGTATCGAGGGCGCTACCGAGGCGGCCGCTTTCGTGAAGAAGGTGGACTTCAAGAAGTCCGATGTGAAGTTTGACGACGCTATCGCCAACTGAAACGCGACAAGGAGGACAATATGGGTATTCAGATCCGTTACGGCATGGTCGGTGGCCACATGAACGCCTTTATCGGCGAGGTGCATCGCAAAGCCATCGCCTTTGACCCCCGCGCACAGCTGGTGGCGGGCTGCTTCTCCACCAATGCGGAGAAGAACCGTGAGACCGGCGAGACCTACTCCCTGGACATGAGCCGCGTGTACCCCAGCTATGAGGCCATGGCCGAGGCGGAGAGCAGGCGTCCCGACGGTATCGATTTCGTCAGCATCACGACTCCGAACAACACCCACTACGACGTGGCCAAGTGCTTCCTGCAGCACGGAATTCATGTGGTATGCGAAAAGCCTCTGTGCTTTACCGTGGAACAGGCGCAGGAGCTGGTGGCCCTGGCCAAGGAGAAAAACCTGGTTTTCGGCGTCACCTATACCTATTCCGGCTACACCATGATGAAGGTGGCCCGCGAGATGATCGCCGAGGGCAAGATCGGCAAGATCGCCGCCGTCAATGCGGAGTATGTCCAGGAGTGGCTCATCGATGAGCTGGGCGTCCCCGGCGAGGGCACCACTAAGCTGTCCGTCTGGCGCGCCGATCCGGCGGTGTCCGGTATCTCCAACTGTGTGGGCGACATCGGCACCCACATCGAGAACTCCGTCCACTACCTGACCGGCCTGAACATCAAGCGTCTGGCCGCCACCGTGAACCGTTACGGCAAGGAGCTGGACCTGAACGCCAATATGCTCGTCGAGTACGAAAACGGCGTCAACGGCGCGTACTGGTGCTCTCAGATCGCGGCGGGCAAGCTCAACGGCCTGACCATCCGCATCTACGGCAGCGAGGGCGCACTGGAGTGGGAGCAGCACTATCCTGATTATCTGAAGTACACCCCCAAGGGCAAGCCCACGGAGACGCTGTCCCGCGGCACCGGCTACATCACCGAGAAGGCCGGCGCGTACAGCCGCATCCCCTCCGGCCATCCCGAGGGACTGATCGTCGCCTTTGCCAACATCTACAAGAACATCATCAGCGCCATTCTGGCGGTGAAGGCGGGCGGTACGGCCAACGACGGCTCTTTCGACTATCCCACCGTCACCGACGGCCTCAACGGCGTGAAGTTTGTTCACGCGGTCATCGACTCCGCAGCCAAGGACTCTGCCTGGGTGGAGCTGTAAGAACACGTTATAGGCGGACTTTGTCCGTATCTATAAAAAATTTTTAGGAGGAAACAACCATGAAGAAAGTACTGGCACTGATCCTTGCGCTGGTCATGGCCCTGTCTCTTGTCGCCTGCGGCGAGAAGAAGGACGATGACGCCAACAAGGACAACGATGCTGCCACGGGTAATCGCATCGCGATCCTGGTCCCCAATGCCGACCACGGCTGGACCGGCGCTGTGATGACCTATGCGCAGGAGAAGGCGCAGGAGCTGAATGACGCCGGCAAGTATGCTGCCACCGTCATCACCTCTTCCGACGCCGCCAACCAGATCCAGCAGGTGGAGGACCTGATCGAGAACAAGACCGCTGACTATGTGGTCATTCTGCCTCAGGACAACACCCTGGAGAACACCATGGCCAAGCTGGCCACCAGCGGCATCCCCTATGTGATGTTCGACCGTATCATCGACTCCGCTGCTTCCACTGCTGTTGCCTGCGTCAAGGGCGATAACAACGGCATCGGCGCCGAGACCGCCAAGCGCTTCATCGCCGACGGCATGAAGGCCGGCGACAAGATCCTCATCATGCCCGGTGACAACTCTTCCGTTCCCACCATGCGTAACGACGGCTTCTTCAGCGTGCTGAAGGAGAATGGCTGGACCGAGGAGCAGATCGCTGCCATCCAGTCCACCGACTACACCGGCTGGAGCCGCAGCAAGGGCAAGGAGCTGTTCATCAACTGGCTGGATGCCAGCACGGTTGAGGACATCACCGCCACCAAGTGGATCTTCACCCACGACGACGAGATCGCCATGGGCATCCTGGAGGCGCTGAAGAGCTCCGAGATCGACGCCGAGAAGAAGGATGCCTTCCTGAACGCCGGTGTGCATCTGGGCACCTCCTCCGGTCTGAACGAGATCTACTCCGTGCTGAAGGGCATCCATCAGAAGGATTACACCGCTGAGGTCGCCAAGCTGGCCGATCTGTTCTCCGTTACTTACGATCCCGCGATGATCAAGGCTGCCGTGGATGACATGGTCACCCACATCGAGGGCGGTACCGTCACCCAGGATCACGTCATCGCCGTGTCCGTGGTGGATGCTACCAACGTCAACGACTTCCAGGGCTTCGGTGACGCTGTCTCCAAGTAAGTAAAGTCGTTTCCGAGGGCTTCGCGGGCGCTTCGGCGCCCGCGGGGCACCTCCCCCTTCGCAGAAGGGATCTTATCAAACAGCAAAGAGAGGCGTGCGGCATGGAATTGCTGAAAATGACCAATATCACCAAATCATTCTCCGGTGTGGAAGTGCTTTCGCACGTTGATTTTTCCGTGGAGCGCGGGGAAGTACACGCGCTGCTGGGAGAGAACGGCGCCGGTAAGTCCACATTGATGAACATCCTGGCGGGTGTGCATCAGCGGGATGAGGGCGAGATCGAGTTTGACGGAGAGCAAATGCACGACATTTCCGTCAAGCGGACAGAACAGGCAGGTATCGCCTTTGTACACCAGGAGTTGAACCTGTTTAACGATCTGAAGGTGTACGAGAACATTTTTCTTCGCAAAGAACTGCTGACCAAGCTGGGCACGCTGGATAAGCGGGCCATGCTGGAGCAGACGCGCCAGCTGATGAGCGACCTGGGCGTGGATATCGACCCCAACGCCCTGGTAGACGAGCTGGAGACCAGCAAAAAGCAGCTGCTGGAGATCGCAAAGGCACTTCACGCCAATGCGAAGCTCTTTATTCTGGACGAGCCGACCACCGCGCTGAACAACGCGGAGATCGAGCACCTGTTCAGTATCGTGCGGCGATTGAAGGAGCAGGGCAAGTCCTTCATCTTCATCTCCCACAAAATGAACGAGATATTTACCATCGCGGACCGCTACACGGTCCTGCGGAATGGATGCTTTATTCAGTCCGGCAATATTGCCGACACCACGCCGGAGGCTGTCACCCGTCTTATGGTGGGCAGCAGCTACTCCGAGGCCTCGGTGTACCAGCCCCGCCAGCTGGGTGATGTGGCGCTGAAGCTGGAGCACCTCAGCGGCGAAGGGTTCGAGAACGTGGACTTGGAGGTGCGTAAGGGCGAGATCATCGGCCTGACGGGCCTGAAGGGTGCCGGCGTCAGTGAGATGATGCAGGCGATCTTCGGCGCGATTCCCATCAACTCGGGCACGGTGTATGTCAACGGAGAGCCGCTGCACCACGGCGGCATACATAACGCCATGCGCCACAAGATCGGCATGATCCCCGCCAACCGCAAGGAAAACTCCGTTATCCCGGACTTTACCCTGCTGGAGAACAACTACATCTCCGAGCACACGCTTTCTGCCAATCACCAGCTGATCCGCGGGCGGAAAGAGGTGGCGCAGTACAACAGGATGCGGGATATGCTGAACATCAAGGCCAACAGCCATGATGACCTGATCCTGTCACTGTCCGGCGGCAACCAGCAGAAGGTGATCCTGGGCCGGTGGCTCACCACTGAGGCGGATATCCTCATCATGGATAACCCCACCCAGGGTATCGACGTGGGCGCCAAGGCGGAGATCTACAAGCTGATCCTGGAACTGGCCGAGAAGGGCAAGACCATCTTGGTCAACACCCTGGAGATACCGGAGATACAGAAGATCGCGGATCGCTGTGTGGTGTTCTACCACGGGCATATCCAGACGATCCTGCCCCGTGAGGAGATCACGGAGGAGAGAGTCATGCTGTATGCGACCAATGTGATACACGCAACGGAGGGAGAGGTAAACGTATGAGTCAGAACACGGAACTGAAGGCCCAGGCCAAAAAACCGGGGCTGAACAAGAAGGGCATTGCCGCCTGGATCAATAATTACAGCTTTATCCTCATCGCACTGGCGATCTTCATCGCCTATCTGTTTATCAACCACGGCGCGACCACCTGGAGTGGCGTGATGAACATCCTGCGGCACTCCGCTGTGGTGGGCATCATGGCCTTCGGCATGGGCCTGGTCATCATCACCGGCGGCATCGACCTGTCCGTGGGCTCCATGCTGGCGCTGGTGGGCAGCTTCTCCGTGGTGGTGTTCAATGCCACGGACAGCGTGTTCCTCACATTGCTGTTCGCCCTGGTGGCCGGCGGCTTGTGCGGCCTGTTCAACGGTGTGCTCATCGGCCTGGTGAAAATGCCCGCGTTCATCGTGACGCTGGCCACAATGCTGATCTTCCGTTCTGTGGCACAGTATTATCTGCGTACCACCGGATCCTCCATCTTCAACATGACCGGCACGCTGGACCACTATGCCAGCTTCTACGGCTTCGGCCAGCTGAAGATCGCCACCGTTCCCGTGGTGGGCATCGTGCTGCTGGTGGTCACGGTCATCATGGTGTTCATATCCACCTGCACCAAGTTCGGCAAGACCGTCTATGCCCTGGGCAGCAATGAACGCGCTGCCGCCCTGGCCGGAATCAACGTCAACCGCACCCGTGTGGCGGTCTATGTCATTACCGGCATACTCACCGGCCTGAGCGCTTTCCTGTGGCTGGCCATGAACGGCTCCGTCGACCCGGCTACCCTGGGTAAGAGCAACGAGATGTACGCCATCGCCGCGGTGGTCATCGGCGGTATCAGCATGAGCGGCGGCAAGGGCAAGCTGCTGGGCGTTCTGTTCGGCGCCATGAGCTATACCATCATCGACAAGATCATCGCCTCCCTGCAGGTGGACGCTCTGATCAACGATACCATCAAGGGCTCGATTTTGCTGGTGGCCGTTATCATCCAGCTGGTGGTGCCCATGATCCGTTCCCGCGTAAAAACGAAACATACTTCGGAGGTGTAATAACATGAAAAAGTACGCTGATGTGAGTAAGGTCGTCTACGATCCCAAGGGGACCGATCCCTTTACCTTCCGTTGGTATGACCCGGACGAGGTCATCGCCGGCAAGAAAATGCGTGAGCATCTGAAGTTTGCCCTGAGCTATTGGCATACCATCGACGCCGAGGGCGTGGATATGTTCGGCTCCGGTACCATGGATAAGTCCATGGGCCAGACGGACCCCATGGCCAAGTTCCGCGCCAAGGCGGACTTCGCCTTCGAACTGATGGAAAAGCTGGACATCGACTACTACTGCTTCCATGACGTGGACATCGCCCCGGAGGGCGCTACCCTGGCCGAGAGCATCGCCAACTTCCGCGTGATGGTGGATTATCTGTACGAGTTGCAGAAGAAGACCGGCAAGAAATGCCTGTGGGTAACGGCCAACAACTTCGGCGACAAGAAGTTCATGGCCGGTGCCGCCACCTCCTGCTGCGCCGATGTGTTTGCCGCTGCCGCTGCCAAGGTCCGGGCCTGCCTGGACGCCGCGGTGAAGCTGGGCGCCACCGGCTATGTATTCTGGGGCGGCCGCGAGGGCTACGACACCCTGCTGAACACCGACATGGGGCTGGAGCTGGACAACATGGCCCGATTCCTGCGTATGGCCCGTGACTACGGCCGCAAGATCGGCTTTACCGGCGATTTCTATCTGGAGCCCAAGCCGAAGGAGCCCACCAAGCACCAGTACGACTTCGATGTGGCCACCTGCATGAACTTCCTGCGGAAGTACGACCTGACGGCGGATTTCAAGATGAACATCGAGGCCAACCACGCCACCCTGGCGGGCCATACCTTCGAGCATGAGCTGCGTACCGCTATCGTCAACGGCAGCTTCGGTTCCATCGACGCCAACGAGGGCGACTATCTGCTGGGATGGGATACCGACCAGTTCCCCGCCAACGTGTACAGCGCCACCTACTGCATGATGGAGGTCCTCCGCGCCGGCGGCTTTACCAACGGCGGCCTGAACTTTGACGCCAAGGCCCGCCGTCAGTCCAACACCTTCGAGGATATCCTGCTGGCCTATATCTCCGGTATGGACACCTTCGCTCTGGGCCTCCGCAAGGCGCTGGAGCTAAAAGCGGATGGCCGTCTGGACCAGTTCGTCAAGGAGCGCTACAGCAGCTATGACAGCGGCGTGGGCAAGAAGATCGTGGACGGCGAGATGACCCTGGAGTCTCTGGCGGATTACGCCGAGGGCCTCAAGAGCTTCGATGTGCCCAGCGGCCGTCAGGAGTATCTGGAATCTGTGGTCAACCGGGTGCTGTTCCACTGAGAAATGACATATTGCGGGCCGCCCGGAAGGGCGGCCCTGCCTAAAGGAGGCGCAAGGCTATGAAGGAATATTTGCTGGGTATCGACCTGGGCACCTCCGGCACCAAGACGGTGCTGTTCCGCAGTGACGGTACGGCCATGGCCGCCCACACGGTGGAATACCCCCTCTACCAGCCCCAGAACGGCTGGGCTGAGCAGGAGCCGTCCGACTGGTGGCGTGCTGTGCGGGAGACGGTGCAGGCCGTGCTGCACAAAAGCGGTGTGGCCGCCGCCGATGTTGCCGGTGTAGGCATCTCCGGGCAGATGCACGGTCTGGTGATGCTGGACGAGAGGGGAGAGGTGCTGCACCGCAGCATCCTGTGGTGCGATGGCCGCACCGGCGAGGAGTGCCGCGAGATCACCGAGACTGTGGGCGCGGAGAAGCTCATCGCCATCACCGCGAACCCCGCCCTGGCGGGCTTTACCGCCGGGAAGATCCTGTGGGTGCGGAAGCATTTGCCGGAGGTCTACAAGGCCTGCCGGCATATCCTGCTGCCCAAGGATTACATTCGCTACTGCCTCACCGGCCAGTTTGCCACCGAGGTATCCGATGCCTCCGGCATGAACCTGCTGGACGTGCCCCGGCGGCAGTGGTCTGACGAGATACTGAACAAGCTGGACATCGACCCGGCGCTGCTGGGCCGGATGTACGAGTCTGTGGACGTGACCGGAACGGTGACGGCGGAAGCTGCCGCCCTGACCGGCCTGGCCGAGGGTACGCCCGTGGTGGGCGGCGCGGGCGACAACGCCGCCGCGGCTGTGGGCACCGGTACTGTCCGCTACGGAAAGGCCTTTACGACGCTGGGTACCTCCGGCGTGGTCTTTGCCCATGCGGACAGCGTTTCCATCGACCCGGCGGGCCGCGTACACACCTTCTGCTCCGCCGTTCCCGGCAAGTGGGCGGTAATGAGCTGCACGCTGGCGGCGGGTCAGTCCCTGCGTTGGCTGCGGGATACCTGCTGTGCCGGCGAGGTGGCCGAGGCGGCCAAACAGGGCGTGGACCCCTATGAGCTGATGACGGCCCTGGCCGAGAAAACCCCCATCGGCGCCGACGGCCTGTTGTTCCTGCCCTATCTGATGGGCGAGCGATCCCCGCTGTTGGACGAGAAGGCCCGGGGCGCGTTTATCGGCCTGTCCGGCGGCCATGGCCGCGGCCACCTGATCCGCGCCGTGCTGGAGGGCGTTACCTACTCCCAGCGTCAGTGCGTGGATGTGCTCCGTGGCATGAATGTGCCTACGGAGGAAATGATGGCCTGCGGCGGCGGCGCGCGGAGCGCGTTCTGGCGTCAAATGCTGGCCGATGTATACGGCTGCCCCATTCAGACCGCCAAGGCGGCGCTGGAGGGCCCGGCGCTGGGCGTGGCTATTCTGGCCGGTGTTGGCACCGGTGTGTATCCCTCCGTGGAGAACGCCTGCGATGCCATCGTCAAGCCGGATACCGTTCTGTACCCCGATGCGGAATGTGGCCGCGCCTATGAGCCCTACTACCAGCTCTATCTGCGGCAATATCCCGCGCTGCGGGAGACCTTCCATGCCCTGGCCGCCATGAGGAGCCGGGCATGAGCGGCGCAAAGCGTATCCTGCCGCTGCTGGCGGCCCTGTGCTTCGCTCTGTTTCTGCTGTACGGCGTCTATTTCAATGCCTTTGGCGCCAACGCCGAGTCCATGATGGCCTTTTTCGGCATCACCGAAAGCCGCCAGGGCTTCGTGATGACCATTCAGTCCCTGGGCGGCATCGTGATGACGGTGCTGCTGGGCCTGTTCGGCGAACGGCTCCACAAGCTGTACGGCCTGCTGGCCGGCGCGGTGCTGGTGGGCGTGGCCGGTGTGACCATCGGCACCATGCCCCTGTACGGCAATGACAGCTATGGGCTGCTGCTGGTGTTTGCGCTGATTGGCGGTGTGGGCTATATCACCATCGACCTGCTGATGAACGGCGTCATCGCCGACGTGTTTCCCGAGAAGAAGAGCACGCTGCTGCCCATCGTTCACGGCTTCTACGGTCTGGGCGCCATGCTGGCGCCTCTGCTGGTGACATGGCTTACCGACAGCGGCCGCCCCGCCACCTTTGCCGTACCGTATCTGGTGCTGGGCGCGGCGGCGCTGGTGTTGGGCGCGGTGTTCTGGACGGTGTCCCGCCGCGCCACGCCCCACACGCCCTACGCCGATATGACGGCCCTGCGGGACAGGTCCGTGGCCAACCCGGCGGAGATCTTTCGTGACAAGCGCGCATGGCTCTATCTGCTGTGCTGTTTCCTGTATCTGTGCTTCCAGAACGGCATCGCCGTCTGGCTGCCCAACTACTACAAGACCGTGCACCACATGGCAGGCGGCGCGGCCAACGCCATGCTCACCCTGTTTTTCCTGGGCGCACTGGTGGTCCGTATGCTCTCACCGCTGGTGTATAAGCGTATGCCGGTGCGGACGTTCTATCTGCTCACCTGCTTTTTATCGGCCGGCGTGTTTGCGGTTTTGCTGCTGACGCCGTCTTTGGCCGTCCAGCGGGTGCTTTTGGTGCTGCTGGGGCTGCTGCAGGGCGCGGAGGTCCCGGCCCTGGTGATCCTTTGCTGCGAGACGTTCCCCACTCGGACGGCTTCGGCCTCATCCATCATCGTGCTGGGCGTATCTCTGTCAGCACTGATCGCGCCCACGGTGCTGGGGCGGCTCATCGAGCAGGTAGGCTACGGCATCCCCCTGTGGGGCCTGACGGCCTGCCTGCCGCTGTCGGCGGCGGTGCTGCTGGCCATACGCCGTGACGCACCGGTGCGGGCATGACCTTGCCTTTTCCCCGGGCAGCGGGCAAGAAACTTCTTCATGGGCGCTACTCCCGCCCACCAAACCTTCCTTATAAAAAACTTCCTTCCTTTATCTCGCTGCCTTTGCTTCAGGCCGTCGGAGGTGTCGCTGACACCTCCGGCGGTCTGCGTATTTTTACGGCTGTGCGTGGCGTGTTTGTCATTTTTCTTGCGGAACACACTGTGTTCCATGACATTTTTGGCGGTTTTGTTTCGGCAAAGTCTTGCTTTTTTCCTGTGCTGTGCTATCTTACAGGCAGCAGTTAGTTTTGGTTAACCGCTGTACAATATAAAAGGATAAAGGAGTGATCTGACATGAAAAAATTTGCCATGTTTGCCGCCGGTGTGCTGTTCGGCACCACCGGCATTAAGGCCCTGGACAGCAAGGACACCAAGAAAGCCTAGGGGCGCTTTTTTCACGCATTTTTTCTTATAGCCGCAGTCACAGTACGGTCCGCCGGAGGCCAGGGTATACGTCCGCACAAAGCTTGTCGCGCCGCCGGTCTCACTCATGGTATAGTCCGGATGACACAGAGCCAGCGTCAGGTCGTACGATCCCAGTTCTTGCATCAGTGTGCAGATACCGCACCGGGTAAACCGCCCTTCATAGCCGCTGCCGTCCGGGTATTCGTAAAAGTCCGTCAGCCGTTCTGGCATGGACAGGACGAGTGCGCCAAGCAGGGCACAGTTGACGATATTCATCTTAAAGCGGTCCGCTGTCAGCTGCCGCCGAGCAGATACCCAAGGACGCACGGGGCCGTTTCATCACCGGAGATACTGCTTTAAAGTATCTCTCCGTTTTGCATGTGGAATGCGAAATACAAAAAGCCGCACGGGAACACCGTACGGCTGGCTTTGCAGGCACAAGGCCTACCGTTATCCAATAATACCCTATTTCGACTGCATTTTCAATCTGAACATCTTAAGGCGTTTTTTGCTCCCAAATTCCGTGTGGTTGTCTCAGTTTTGCCTGTGTGGGTCAGGTTGTGGGTCAAATGAGAAAACGGCGGCAAATTGAGCTTGCCGCCGCATTACTGTTTTCGCACTTTGACCCATATTTTTCAGCAACTTATGCGGTCAACGCAAAATGAAAAAACTGAACTTATAACGCAGAAAAGCCGCCTAAAAAGGCGGCTTTTCAAAGCTTTTTGGTCGGAGTGCGGGGAGTCGAACCCCGGGCCTCCTGCTCCCAAAGGCGTTCGAACCTGGTGTTACATGTGCATGAACTACATTTGGCCCTTTCCACTCCGGGAATCTTACTCTCCGGCGCTCTTTTCTCCACTGTCTCCACGTCCTCCGGAGGCGGTTGTGGTCAGTTATGTGGTCGTATGGAAATGCTCCCATGGATTGCGGCAGATTCGCCGTCCCCCGGGAGCGTTTGGATTGTAGCGCTCTTCTGCCAGATAGTCAAGGTCGTTTTGGATATTTCTACGCTCACTTTCTGCGTCGCAGTAGACAAAGAAATACGGAATCACGGAACACAGCCTTCGTTTTCTCAAAGTTCTGTTTTTGCTGCTATCGCAAGAATGAATTTCGGCAATTTTTACTTTGGAATAAAAATCTGCCGAAATTCTGTTGACTTTGAGATCGCAATAGGGTATAATATCCATTGGGCAGGTTTGAATCCTTTTGCAGATCACCCCTGCTGATTTTTTGAAATTTTGCACTCGCTTTGGAAAAAGAACCAGCAGCATTAAGCCATGGTAACCATCTTACAATCGATTGAGTAGAAACTGATAACAAAAAAGAAGGAGTCAAGAATATGAAGTGGGAATCATACTCTCATCCGATTTCTGATATCCGAGATTGGGATAACAACAATCGACTTGAATTGAAACCTGACTTTCAGAGAAACGAAGTTTGGAGTCGTGCGGCTCAGATAATGCTGATTGACACGATTATTAAAGGAATCCCCATTCCCAAAATCTATATTAAATCAGTGATGCATAATGGAAATACGTATCGTGTCGTAATTGACGGACAGCAACGCTTAACCGCAATTCTTAAGTTTGTAAAGAACAAATTAAGACTGTCTAAGCCGTATTCTGGAGAATATGAAGGGAGCCTTTTCTCCGACCTTCCGGATGAGGTGCAAAACGAAATACTCAGATATAAAATTGATATTAATGAAATTTTCAATCCTTCTGAAGAAGAGATTCGAGATCTTTATTCAAGAGTAAATAAGTATACTGTTCAGCTTAATAAGCAAGAGCTTCGCAGAGCAGACTTCCCTGGCAGGTTTATCAAGCTCGCAGAGGAACTGTCAGAGGCGCAGTTTTTTGAGGACGCAAAAATCTTTTCGACTAAACAACGCAGGAGAATGCTAGACGTTGAGTATGTTGAAGAGCTGCTTACAATATTGACAGATGGCGTTCAAGACAAGAAAGAATACCTTGATGATGTTTGTGAGAAGTATATGGAGATGGATAATGCAGACGAAATAGCAGAGAAATTTACTAGTATCATAACTGATATTCAGACCATATTTGATCCAAGCATTATGCCAATAGGAGAGACAAGATTTAGGCAGAAATCCGACTTTTACTCGTTGTTTGCTTGTATTGCTGATTTGCAGCAGTGCGGCACAATAAAAACAGATCGTTTGCAGACGGTAAGACTATCTCTGCAAGAAATGAATGAGCAAATTGGTCCACAGAGTGAAGATGACGATTATAGAGAGTATGCAACACGCTGTTTAAGCGATGCAAATTCAATAGCCAACAGACAATGGAGGATCAATTTCCTGAAAACAAGGCTGGAAGACTGTTATAAAGAAGAGGCATAAAATGATCGATTTATTTCTTAATAATCCGCAACGGTCTTATAGAATAGACGAGAGGATAATTTCGAAAACCGGCGATGATTATGAAGTGTTAGATCGAATTGGATGTGGAGGAAATGGAGTAGTATACGAATGCATTGATCGAGCAGGCTCTGTTTATGCAGTAAAGTTTCTCCTCTCGTTATCACAAAAAAGCAAAACACGCTTTTCTCAAGAAGTATTCCTGATGCAAAAAGCAAACCACCCTCATCTCATAAGATACATTGCTGATGGTACGGTAGAGGCAGTAGAAAACAATCGGTATAAGAATATCGTGGAAATTGACTTTGTCATAATGGAGAAGGCAGATCGAAATTTACTGGATTACATGAAAAGCAATGAGAAACCAGAGTATGAGGAATATGCCCCTCAATTTAGGGGCTTATGCGAAGCACTAGCAGTATTACATCAATTTGCTATCCATCGAGATATCAAGCCAGAGAATATTCTGATAAAGGGCGAAACGTGGGTGCTAAGTGACTTTGGTTTGTGTTCTTTTTTGTCACCAGAAGATCATCAGGATATCACAAAACTCAATGAGAAAGTCGGGCCAATGTTTTGGATGAGTCCAGAAGCGATTGATTGCTATTATTTTGGTGGTAAAGAGATCGGGAAATACTCTGACGTGTTTCAGATCTGTTTAGTTTTTGTTTTCGTATTAACCCATAAGTATCCTGGAGGAATTTTCTCAGCAGAAGATATTGATACTACTCCTTTGATTAAAGAACTGATACTTGAAGCTATTTCGAACGATTATCATAAACGGCCGCAAGATGGGCTTGAACTAGTCGAAAAGTTTAATAACGCTACATATTACCAATAAGTGTAGATCCCTCGAACCATTGGTACCTTATTTGGAGTCTGTTTCAAGAACTATGCTGTATCCAGTGTCTACACTGAAATCATGCGATGTTTCTTTTGAGGAGCAAGCTCATATAACGCTTTAGGTGGTGCATTATGAAATACATCAGCCGACATATGGAAAATCGTATCTTAGAGTTGAGCAAGTCATACTCTGCGATATTGCTAACGGGACCCCGGCAAGCGGGAAAAACAACCATGCTGCGTGAACTGGCAGAGAAGGAGAATATCGGCCGTCGTTATGTAACGCTAGACAATCTCTCTGAACGAGATTTAGCGAAGAATGACCCCGCGCTGTTCCTGCAGCTTCACAAACCCCCGGTGCTGATCGACGAGGTGCAGTACGCCCCGGAGCTGTTCACCTACATCAAGATCCACATCGACGAGCATCACAAACCCGGCGACTTCTGGATGACTGGCTCGCAAATCTTCCGACTTATGCGGGGTGTGCAGGAATCTTTGGCAGGACGTGTGGCGTTGCTGCACATGTCTCCCATGTCGCAGCGTGAGATCGTCGGGTCACCCTGTGTTCCGTTTACCACGGATATGGAACGGCTGCTCGACGAGCGAGATCAGATTGCTCCGGTCACCACGCCAGAGCTGTTCGAGCGCCTGTGGCGCGGCTCCATGCCAGGACTTATCAGCGGTCAGACACCAGATCGGAATGTCTTCTATTCGTCCTACCTCTCCACCTACGTAGAGAGGGACGTTCGAGTCCTCTCCGGCAGCGTGGATGCACTGAAATTCAACCGTTTCGTTACCGCTGTTGCTGCCCGCTGCTCGCAGCTTCTGAACTACAATGCGCTAGCAGAGGACGCTGACATTGACATCCAAACCTCCAAGGCATGGATCAACATCCTCGAAACGCTGGGGATCATCTTTCTGCTGCACCCGTATTCCAACAACGTTCTCAAGCGCACCATTAAGACGCCTAAGGTCTATTTCTATGATACCGGCCTCGTCTGTTATCTCACACGATGGTCTTCGCCGGAGGTGGCTGAGAGCGGCGCCATGAGCGGCGCTCTGCTGGAAAACTACACCGTGTCGGAGATCATGAAGAGTTATCAGAACGCGGGACTTGAGCCGTATCTCTACTTCTACCGTGACCGTGACGCCAAGGAAATCGACGTCATTTTGGAGGGCGATGGCAAGCTCTGCCCGCTGGAGATCAAGAAAACCGCCACGCCGGACAAGCGTTTAACCCGCGTTTTCAAAGTAATTGATAAATCCCCGCTCCAGATTGGGACTGGTGCTGTCCTTTGTATGGCAGATGTATTCAGTGTCTTTGACAGCAATAATCTGATTGTTCCTATATGGATGATATAAGTCCGTTTTATAGGACAATACTTTTGCTACAGTAACAGTAAATAATAGTGGCATAGTAAGAACCAAAAACGATGTTGAAGGAGGTGACGATCGTGTGGTGCAAGAATTGTAATATTGAAACTAACGAAAAAGTATGTCCGGTCTGTGGCACTGGAACAGTCGAGGACGTCCCTGTAGAGATTTACTGGTGCAAGGAGTGCGCTACACCGATTATTCATTTATCTTCGGCAGCAGACAAAGGCATATGCCCGATTTGTGGCCAAAAAACTCGATACTTATCCTCTGATCTCAGACCTGTCTTTCCTGAGGAACGGTTACTTCTGGCAATTCTGCTTGATAAAGAGCCGACTTGTTATATGAATTGCTCGGTTTGGGCAGCAAACAGTAGATATTACATCGATGGAAAAGCACTCTCGATTTCCTTGAAAACGTATGCGGAGGCTGATACTGATCGAATTGCGGAACGAGTTACCTCCTTATCGGACTCAATCGACTATAACTTCTTTAACGAGAATGTTGCTTGCTTTGTCAAAGCAAATGAACACAGATTATCGTACCTAAAGGATGAAGCGTATTCCTTTGTGAGGCAAGCAACAGCAAAATATAAGGAAGAGAACATAGTTATTTCCTTTTCCGGCGGCAAAGACTCAACTGTTACAGCCGATGTTGTCACAAAGGCGTTGAGCAATCCGAGCTTAGTTCATATTTTTGGCAATACGACGCTTGAATTCCCTACGACGCTTGAATATGCCAACCGATATCGCGATTCCCATCCGCTAGCAATCTTCCAGATTGCCAAAAATGATGAACAAGTTTTTTATGATGTTTGCGAGGACATTGGCCCTCCAGCGAGAATGACGCGCTGGTGTTGCTCCATGTTCAAAACTGGCCCTATTACTAGGGTAATCAATAGCATGTACCGGAGCCAGCAAATCCTGACCTTTTATGGTATCCGAAAGTCCGAGTCTGTCAGCAGAAGTAAATATAATCGGATTGAAGATGACGCCGAGTCTGTCAAAATCCAGCAACAGACAGTTGCATCGCCGATCTTCTTTTGGAAAGACATCGACATTTGGCTCTATATGTTAGCCGAAGATGTGGATTTCAACTCCGCATATAGACTGGGATATGATCGCGTCGGTTGCTGGTGTTGCCCGAATAACAACCAGCGTGCACAGTTTCTTTCCAGGATCTATATGCCAGACGAGTCCAAAAAATGGCGAGAGTTTCTCATTGGCTTTGCAAAAAAGATCGGCAAACCCGATCCGGAGATTTATGTAGACGACGGGAAATGGAAAGCTCGTCAGGGCGGTAACGGTCTTGCCTCGGCAGGAGATGTAAAGATTCGCTTCACAAACTGCACCACCGAGGATCATGCCAAGATTTATCGCTTGGTGCGTCCATTCGATGACGAACTAGTCGGAATGTTCGTCCCGTTTGGAAAAATTGCCCCAGAGCTTGGTAAGAAGCTCCTTCGGGAAACCATTGTCCTTGAGACTCGGTCTAATGTGCCTATACTGTCAATCCAACCTTTTAATCAAGATGGCTACGATTACGCGGTAAAGGTCAGGACGATGAATGTAGCGGACCATGATGATCTTCAACGGATGGTTGGATACCAAATAAGAAAGTTTAATGCCTGTAGAAAATGTCTCAAATGCGAATCGATCTGTAGACAAGGTGCTATCTCTATTATTGGAGATAACTATTATATTGACCCAGATAAGTGCGTCCACTGTAAAATGTGCATGACTGCTAAGTATCTCGATGGCGGCTGCATGATGGAAAAATATCTGCGGACAAAGTAAAGTTTGGAGGACACAGCAATGCCAATGAAATTTAGGGCTCATGATACATTCTTCATAAGAAAGGGTTGGCTCAGCAAAGGAATGCGCTGTGTCTTCAACAATCCAGTTGTTTTTATTTCCCGTGATGAAAATCCGATGGATGTACTAGGCCTCGGTGCGAACATGGTAAAGGCACTTCGATATTGGCTTCAAGCAGTTGGCCTTACAGAGGAACCGTCTAGAGGGAGAAGGATGCAGCAATTCACCAGGCTTGGTGAAATAATCTATCAGCATGACACCTACATTGAAGAGCTCGGTACGCTTTGCCTTTTGCAGTATTGTCTTGCCTCACAAGAAGATGAGGCCACTGCATGGTATTTCTTCTTCAATGAGTTTTCTATGTCAGAGTTTTCTCGGGAAGATTTCGTTTCTGCATTACAAAAGTACATAAAAATGCGCGACAACGAAACCGACTATGCAATCCGCTCGTTGAATGAAGATTTCCAATGCATAATAAATACATATCTTCCGCGCTATAAATCGAATCCAACTAAGGTATCCCCAGAGAACAATATCGATTGTCCATTTGGTGAGCTTGGATTGGTCGATATTCTCAACAGGAGAAAAAAGACCTATAAAAAGAGCGTTCCTGCTAGTGATATGCTCAATCCCTACGTTATTCTTGCGGTTATCGTAAAAAATGCCGATGGGCGAAGAGAAATCAGTTTGAATGAACTTTTAACAGCACCGAAAAACATCGGGAAAGTATATAATCTCGACTCAATTACAATGCTGGATGTGCTTTACCGTATAGAGAAGCTGGGCTTAATCAAAATCAATCGCACGGCTGGTTTGGATGTGATTACCATACAGGAAGAGCTTGATTTTTATGACTGCGTGGAACGGTTTTATGCATCAATCGATGAGCAGGGTCAGGAGAACGAAAGATGAGAGACATGATTTCTGTCGCATCAGGATTCCAATACTCCGTTAATATAGGGTACGATCTTGGAAGCGACAATAAACTCAAAAGCTTCATACCGACAAAATCTGCGCTTAGTCTGTTGGAGGACATTCTCCTGAGCGTCAATCCGACCTCATCGGATCGCGCAAGGGTTTTGATTGGTGCATATGGCAAGGGCAAGTCTCATATCGTGCTGACAATCCTCTCTATTTTGATGAAGAGGGACTTGACTTTGTTCGAAAAACTGATGCCGAAGATTGAAGAGAATCCGAGGCTTTATCAGCTTATTCAGAATTACTATGAAAGTGAAAACAAGATTCTTCCAGTGGTAATCAGCGGAAGCAATACTAGCCTTACCCAAGCGTTCCTGCTATCTTTGCAGAGGACCCTTTCTGAGCATGACCTTTTGAGCGCCATGCCAGAGACCAACTATAAAGCTGCAATCAGCGTAATCAAACGTTGGCAAAAGGATTTCCCGGAAACCTTTGAAAAATTTCTGAACGGGATCGACGATCCGGTGGAAGTATTTATAGATCGGTTGGGAAACTATGATGTCGCCGCCTATGGAGCTTTTGAACAGGTTTACCCGTCACTTACGGCTGGAAGTGCTTTCAATCCATTTCTTGGATTTGACGTGGTTGAGCTCTATGAGAGCGTGGCAAAAAGCCTCAAGTCCAAGGGCTATACCGGTCTCTATGTTGTCTACGACGAGTTTAGCAAATTCCTTGAGGCCAATATCGTCGATGCCTCGGTCAGTGACACAAAAATGCTTCAGGATTTTGCGGAGAAATGTTGCCGGAGCGGGTCGCTTCAGCTTCACCTGATGCTGATTTCCCATAAGGAAATTTCAAATTATATTGATAAGCTCCCGAAAGAGAAAACTGATGGATGGCGTGGCGTATCAGAACGCTTTAAGCACATCCATATGAACAATAATTTCTCTCAGACCTATGAGATCATATCCTCTGTCATCCAGCATAAGGAGCCGATCTGGGGGACTTTCTGCGATGAACATGCTCGCGATTTTGAGGCGCTGTTTTCACGCTATCAAAAGCATCAGATGTTTATGGATGCGCAGGGCGAGATTGAGACGGCGATTAGAGGATGCTTCCCCCTCCATCCAGTGTCTACCTTTATCCTGCCCCGGCTTTCCGAACGAGTTGCGCAAAATGAGCGTACGCTTTTCACGTTTCTGTCAGCGGAAGGAACGGCCACTCTCGCGGTGTTTTTGGATGAATACGAGGACAACTTTACTCTCGTAACGCCAGATCTCATCTATGACTATTTTGAGCCATTACTAAAAAAAGAAGTATATGCGGGCGATATCCACGACACCTTTGTTCTCACAAGTACGATTCTTAATCAGATTCCCGAGGATACACTTGGTAGTAAGATTATTAAGACGATCTCCTTGATCTATATCCTCGGACAGTTTGAACGTTTGAATCCGACTAAAGAACAAATCATTGGTATCTACTCGGGAACTTATGAATTGAGTGAGATAGAACAGGCTATCTCTGACCTGATTGAAAAGGAGTTCGTAATCTATATTAAGCGGAGCAATGACTATCTCCGTCTTAAGCAGACATCCGGCGTTGATATCCAGCAGAAGATTCACGATCAAATAGAATCCCAATCCGGAAAGATCACCACAAAAGATGTTCTTAATGGCTCGAACTTTGATAACTACATGTATCCAACTCGTTACAATGACGACCATGAGATGACGAGGTTCTTTGCGTTTCAGTTCATTTCTAGCGCGGAGGTCACCGTTGACGTCGATTGGAATCTCAAAAGCGAGTCGATTGATGCTGACGGAATTATCTATGGAATCATCCCGGAAAATGAGACTCAGCTTAAAAAAATCACAAAAATTATAAAAGATACCAGCTTGGGTTACGAAAGATATATATTTGTGCTTCCCAAGCATTATAAGGATGTCGAAGCAGTGGCTCAAGAATATGCTGCCATTGCAAAGTTAAGAGATCACGCTGTTGATGACCCGGTATTGTTTGATGAGTATGAAGTCGTATTTGAGGATTTACAAGAAATCATCAAAGGTTTCATCGGAATGTACACGCATCCGGAGAACTATCGTTCGGTATATATCCATAACGGGAACGAGCTTCATGTATATCGGAAGTCTGGACTGACCGAGGTCATGTCCCAAATCTGCGACGCCGTATATGACATGACTCCGGTCATCAACAATGAGTCTGTCAATAAAAATGACATTACAAGCGTTGCACAGAACAGCCGTAACAAGATCGTAAGTGCCTTGCTTCGAAGCGAGCTCGAGCCGAATCTCGGCCTCTCCGGTACAGGTCAGGAAGTTTCTATTATGCGCAGCACACTTCTGCGTACCGGAATCTGGAGTGAAGACGGAGGTGTTCCTCAGATAAATCTCCATCCCGAAAATGTGAACATGCGCCATATGCTCGAAACAATCGAGGACTTCATTCTTGAAACGCGGCAGAACGGGAAAACCAGCTTTACAGAGCTTTACGAACGCTTAACTTTGCCGGAATACCATATTGGACTCCGCTATGGTCTGATTCCCATTTATGTAGCTGCAGTTATGCACAACTATCGCCAGCAGATTGTGATCAATGATCGTTTCGGGCCAATCCAAACAAGCGCAGATGCACTGATCCAGATTAATAGCGATCCGAGTAGCTTTACATTGGAGTATTTAGATTGGAATCCAGAAAAAGAAAACTACATTGCTCGGTTGTCTGATGCGTTTAGAGACTACGTTGTAGATGCTGAAAGGTCCGGCAACTCCTACGACTATGTGGCAAATGCGATGAGACGCTGGTACATGGCGCTTCCGAAGTATTCCAAAGAAAGCACGAAGCGTCCCACAGGGGAAAAACTCGTTCGGCGGCAGCTTGAGATAATGAAGCTCCTCCGCCAGAACACTAGCAGTTCTGATTTGCTGTTCAAAAAGCTACCGGAGGCAGTTGACTACCATGGAGACTATGCTGATGCCGCCACGGACATTATTGATGCGAAAGGCTTTTTCGACGGCCTGTTGACCGAACTTAAGCAAGAGCTGATTAGCAAAACAAAAGCCGCTTTTCTCCCGGAAAACGACAAGAAAGCTAGCAAGAAAACAACACTCACAGATGTAGCGAAAGATTGGTGTAATAGGCTTGATCCGAAGAGCTTCGAGCAGCTTTTCTCAGATGGGACAGATCGTTTTCTTCAGCATCTGAGAAGCATGACGAATGACGAGGATCTTTTCATCACGCGCCTCGCTAAACTGGCAACTGGTCTTCGTCTTGAAGATTGGGATAATAAAACCGTCAAACAGTATATCGATGCGCTTGCTCGTTTTATGAAAACGGCCAAAGACTTTCACAGTAGCGTTGTCGCCGAAACGATTAACGACACCTCTAGTTATCAGGTGACCTTTGCCGATGAGGAAGGCACCAGTACAACGCGGCGCTTCGACAAGGTTGAGGTATCGGCGCGTGGAAAGCTCTTGTTCAATCAGATTACTGCTTCGCTGGAAGCGATGGGCCACTCGATCTCGGAACAGGAAAAAAGACAAATTCTTATGGAAGTGCTAAAGAAGCTCTGCTGAGGGAGGATATGATATACAATGTCTTACTTTGATAATGCAGCAACTACATATCCAAAGCCCGATGCGGTTTATTCTTTCATGGACAGCTTCTATCGCAATCACGGGGGGAGCGTGGGTCGAGGAGGCTACGCCCTGGCCACCACTGCAAAAGGTCTTGTTGATGAGACTAGAAAACTGATTCAAGAGCTAATGCATTGCCACGCAAAACAGGTGATCTTCACTCCGACGGCAACAATTGCTCTCAACATGATTATCCAAGGAGCGATTGTCAGCGGTGCCAGAAGCGTTTACATTAGCCCGTTCGAGCACAACGCCGTGACCCGCGTCTTACACCACTTTGAACAGCTTGGCCAGATTACGGTGACCGAACTTACCGTGTCCGAATCGCTCGAATATGACATGGTACGTATACGCTATCAGTTCGACGCCATTCGGCCTGATTTGGTAATCGTGAGTCACGCTAGCAATGTTATTGGGCTTGTTGCTCCTGTCGAGGATATCTTTGCGTTGTCAAAAGAGTATGGCGCTGTAACGCTGGTTGATATGGCACAAACAGCAGGGCTTGTTGATTTGAATGTCGGACTTGAAACTGTTGATTACGCTGTTTTTGCCGGACACAAAACGCTCCTCGGGCCAACCGGAATATCTGGTTTTTTGATGAGTCCTACGGTGAATCTCCCGCCGATACTATATGGCGGGACGGGATTCGACTCTGCCAATCAGAATATGCCAGATAGCCTCCCCGAAAAGTATGAGATGGGTACCTTGAATATTGCTGGAGTGGCCGGTCTGAACGCCTCTCTCAAGTGGATCAAGGGACAGACAATTGAACGGCTATATCAAGAAGAAACAATAAAACGCCAACGCTTACTGGAATTACTGTCGGACTATGATTTCCTCAAAGTAGTGGGAAATGTCGATGGGCGAAAGTATGTTGGCATCGTCTCCTGTTTAATTGATGGACTCAGTAGCGATAGTGCAGGCAGCCTTTTCGCGGAGCGAGGTATTTCTGTTCGCACAGGATTACAATGTGCGCCTAAAGCTCACAAGTTTCTTGGAACTTATCCAGCTGGAACAGTTCGGTTGAGCGTGAGTGCCCTAACAGGCGATAAGGACTTTGATGAATTGAAGGACGCGCTTGATGATATTGAAGCAGAGATGTAAAGGTGGGGTAGAATGAGTTTTCGAGATATTGAGTTAAAGCCGGAGTATAGATCGCGGCTTGATAACGTTATCCGTGACTTTTATAACCCGGTTCTGAAACAAGCGGTTACATACAAACGAGCAGTGGGATTCTTCTCGTCTTCGGCACTTCTTTCACTCACAGCGGGCATCTGCGGTCTGGTCGAGAATGGCGGCTCGATCCAAATGATTGCCTCGCCCAGACTATTGCCCGAAGATATTGAGGCTATCAATGACGGGATTCGCCGCCGGGATGAAGTAATCAAAGAAGCGTTACTACGTGAGTTAAGAGAACCGAAAGGTAAGTTTGAAGAGGCACGGCTAAACTTGCTCAGTAATTTGATTGCAGCAGGGCGGTTGGACATAAAAATCGCTTTTCTGGAGGACGACAATACCGTAGGTATGTTCCATGAAAAGCTGGGGTTGATGTACGACAGCAATGGCAATATCATCGCATTCTCGGGTTCTATGAATGAGAGCGCCAATGCCTTCACCAGCAATTATGAAGCAATCGACGTCTTCGCTTCATGGACACAGGATGCGGATCGAGTATATAACAAACAGTCTGCATTCAACGCGATGTGGGAGGATTATGAGCCGAGCATCAAGGTGATGGACTTCCCTGATGTAAAGGAAGAGATTCTTCATCGATATAGAGTAAATGATCGCATTGACACTCACCTCGATAATGAGTCCTCCGCGGAGGACATCTTGCCTGCTGAAGAATCAAATACTCCTATCGGTCCAATGGTTCCGGCGTATGTTCATATGCGCCCATATCAGATAGATGCGATTGAAGAATGGGCAAACCGAAATTATGTCGGGATATTCGATATGGCAACCGGTACGGGCAAAACATACACGGCACTAGCCGCTGTATCAAGGCTCTTTGCAGACAAGCATCAGAACCTTGCCGTGATTATTATCTGCCCGTATCAGCATTTGGTTGAGCAGTGGAAAGAAGACATCTTAGCTTTCGGTATGAAACCGATTGTATGCTACTCGGCTTCTACGCAACGCAATTGGAGGGAAAGACTGAAGACCGCAGTGAACAGCTTCAACCTTGGCGTTCAAAATCATTTCTGCATGGTATCAACTAACGCCACATTCTCGGTTGATTATGTGCAAGATCTGATAGCAAGGTTGAGTGGTAATGTTGTCTTGGTTGTGGACGAAGCACACAACTTTGGAGCTGAGAATCTCAGTCAGACGCTGTTGCCGCATATCCCATATCGTTTGGCACTTTCGGCGACGATTGACCGACACGGAGACCCCGAGGGAACTCAAAAGCTATATGATTACTTCGGCGAGAAATGCATTGAATACACCTTAAAAGATGCAATCGACAACGATATGCTTACCCCGTACTATTACCATCCGGTTTCCGTATCTTTGAATGAAGAAGAACTCGGCAATTATCTTGACCTTACTAATAAGATCAGAAAAAACGTGCACGCAGATAAAGACGGAAAAGTCAAACTCAGTGAATACGCCAAAATGCTTCTGATTAAGCGGGCTCGCATTGTGGCCGGAGCCACGGAAAAGATTGCTACACTTCGGCATTTGATGGAGGACTACAGAGACGACAATCAGATTCTCGTTTACTGCGGTGCCACCACAATGCACGATGTTGACTACCAAGAAGGTAAGCCGCCAATCGATGAAGCTCGACAGATTGACATTGTGGCAGGGATGCTCGGAAATGATCTTGGTATGCGCGTCACCAAATTCACGTCAGAAGAAAATGCAGAGGAACGCGAACGGATCAAGGCAGACTTCGCCGAAGGAACACATCTTCAGGCGTTAGTCGCAATCCGTTGTTTGGATGAAGGCGTTAATATCCCAAGCATCCGAACTGCCTTTATCATGGCCAGTAGCACAAATCCGAAAGAATATGTACAGCGCCGAGGCAGAGTGCTAAGAAAGTTTCCCGGCAAACGTCATGCAGTAATCTTTGATTTCATCACATTGCCGGTGCCACTGAAGGATGTGGGAGATTACGATTCGGATGTAATAGATAGCGTGAAGTCTTTAGCTAAACGTGAAATAATCCGTATGAAAGACTTTGCCGCGATTGCAGAGAATCCGTTCGACTCAGATTCTCTGATTGCATCCATTCAAAGAAGTTACGATATTGAAAGCGATATTATTACGGAGGAGGTCGAGGAGTATGTCTAATGAGCAGGACGTTCAAGAAAAGCGCCTCAACGCTATGAAGTACAAGATACTCAAAGCAGAGCAGGAAAACCTCAAAACGCGAGAAAAGACCACAGATCAAATGGTGGAGACAATTCGGCGCATCATCATGGATGAAGCGAAAAAGAATTATTGAGGTGACTGGATATGCTGATTAAGACATTAAGGATGGAGAACTTCCGTCAGTTTCGAGGAACCACAAAAGTGGATTTTTCCTGTGATCCCAATAAGAATGTCACCATCATCCTCGGTGATAATACGTTCGGTAAAACCACACTTCTTCAGGCGTTCAACTGGTGCTTTTATGGCAAGGTGAATTTTGACCAGCGCCCGGATTTTCTCCTCAATTATGAGCTTTCTGAGGAGATGCGTAATGGGGAGCAGCAGATTGTTGAGGTTGAGATTACTGTCCTGCATGATGGCACTGAATATATCATCACCCGCACCCAAAGGTATAACTGTACAAACGGGAATGTTCGCGGCGAAAGTGTCCCAACCATCAAGGTTTCCTATAAGCAGGAAGATGGTCAGACCGAGTCGGTTAAGGCGACTCAGGTTGATAATGTCATCAATAACATTTTGCCCGAGGATTTGTCCACATACTTCTTCTTCGATACAGAGCGCGTCAGTAGCATTAGTAGTAGAAGAGATGTCGCCGAAGCTGTTAAGGGGTTGCTGGGCTTATCAATCATGGATAGTGCAATTAAGCACCTCGGTGATCGCGCCAAGAAAACCACAGTTATTGGCAAGCTGTATGGAAGCATGGACTTAGATGGCGACGCCAAAGCGCAGGAAGCTCTGAATCGTATTCAGACAGCAGAGGCAAAGCGCTCTGCCATCGCGGAGCAACTAGAGGATTGTGATTCTCAGATCAATCAGTATGATGCCCGCAAAGAGCAACTTGACGCCATTTTGCGGGATAACCAGACTACGACAACCCTCCAGAAAAAGAAGGAAGAACTGGAACGCAGGATTGCTACTGAACGCAAAGCGCTTGCCGATGCAACTGCGGCGTATTTCCGTGAATTCAGCGCCGGATCGCTCTCCTTCTTTGCGCAGCCGCTCCTTAGTACGGCGAGCGCATTTCTTAAAGAGGTCAAGGTAGATGATAAGGGTATCCGCGATCTAACGAAGCCCACCATTATGGAGCTCATCAAGCGTGGCCGCTGCATCTGTGGCCAGGAGCTCCATGAGGGCAACGAAGCCTATCAACACCTGATGGCAGAGTTGGCCTATGTGCCGCCTGAATCTATCGGAAATACCGTGCGGCACTACCGGGAAAAGCTCAGTAGTTTCTCTCGTCCAGCAGAGCGTACATATGACAGCTTGGACGAGCGTTACAAGGCAATTCTTCGTTCAAAAGGTCGCATTCAGGATTGGGAGGACGAACTCCAGTCTATAAGCGATCAGATCTCTGGAAAAGAAAACATGCGTCAGTATGAATCTGAGCTTGCCGACATCAGAGTCCGTCTCCGCGATCTCCATGCAAAAAAAGATCGCCTGAATCGGGACGACGGTGCGCAGAAGAGCGACATCGAACGTTATAAGAAAATATACGACTCACTTACTGCTGTCTCTGGAAAGAACCGTCAGGCGATGGAGCTTATTGCTTATGCCGAGGCGATCCGGGAATGGCTCGCGGAGACATACAAAGAGAAAGAACTCACTATCCGCGAAGATTTGGAAACGAAGGTCAACGAAATCTTCGAGCGGATGTATCACGGGCATCGCCGCGTCGCCATCGATGCAAAGTATCATGTAGAACTCTTGACCACCATTTCCGATAGAGAGATTGCCGCTGGCGAGTCTGAGGGCTCTAACCGTGTTAAGAACTTCGCTTTTATCGCTGGATTGGTTGCATTGGCTAAAGGCAAAATCGTTACGGATAATTCCGAGAATGGCATCAACCTTTCCTCTGAGCCGTATCCGTTGGTAATGGACGCTCCGTTCTCTAACGCAGACGAAACCCACACGGCGAACATCTCCAAGGTTTTGCCGGAGATTGCTGAACAGGTCATCATGTTTGTAATGCAGAAGGACTGGAACTATGCGGAGCCGGTAATGAACGATCGGGTTGGACAGAGGTATCACTTGGATAAGATTAGTGAAACCCTTACCCGTCTTAACTAGGAGGTAGCGTCATGTTTGAAAATGACTACACGATTAATGGCAAGCATGCCACATATCTCAAATTCTTGGCGAAGAAAAATGCTCGGGACGATCAAAGCCCGGACAATCCCACAGCAGCAAGGTTATTTGAACGCTACATTGATGTTTATATGAACGCTGCTGTGTTTGGGCTGCTTTATAATCGCACTGCAAAGCGTGATAACTCCTCAGACGACCGCGCCCGAGTATATGCCGATGCTTTTGCCAATGAGCGGGAAAACTGCATTTTCCTCTACCGCATGGTTATGCTCCTTGACAAGACAATAGAACTATCCCCCGAAGAGCGCGTAGACCGGGCTTTCCGGTACGACACGCTACCCGAGAAAGCTGAAGAGTTTCGCAAGAATCTGGAGCTTTTCCATGACTATGTGCGCGGTGGAATTGAGGTTATGTATGAGCAATTCACCGATGGGTGTCAGACTCAGGACGATTATCTCAGCAAGACTTACGAGGTAATGACAACGTTCAAGAAAGAGCTCGAGGGAGTATCTTATGCTGATGAGATTGCCCATCTGATCAAGTAATAAAGCAGTCAATTCGTGTAGACAGGAGGTGGCGGCGTGTCGACGCAGGATATAGTTGGAGAAAAACTCTATACATATGCAATGGAGCTTTTCTTTAAAACTGGACATGTCGCCACCTTGAAGCCTGAGTTCGTCAATCATTCTCCAGAACAGTTTGCTTATTTCGATAACAGGACTGATGTGTCCTTAACTCGTGAACAGCGAAGTCTATTTAAGGCTTTCAATAACGTGTCTCGTCTGTTCTCAGTAAACAGGTGCGTTTTCTTTTCGATTAACCTCCTAACCTCAAAGGTGAACCGTAGTCAGGCAGCTCATGATATCCACACCATGATCCATCCTGTTGTCGAAGCCGACGGCACGATTTGTCTGTTCTGCCATGATGATGAAGTCATGCTTTCTTTTTTAGGGTTCGGGTTGCGGTGCATCCTTTCCGATTGGTATCCGATGGCCGATGAAAATGAGACGCTTCTTGAAAAACTTGATATTGCAAACTTCTCCATTGTGCGAGGCACTGACTATTTCAGCGATATGATATACTTGCTGGCGAGAAATTATTATCAGTCTGGCCAGCCGTCTACCTATGAGCTCATCCCAATTGATTTCATTTCTAGGGCCGGCGTTGATGAAATAGACCGTGAAGCGTTAAATCAGTATGTTCAAGATCAACTCAATGCTCCTTTGTATGAATATGGCGACGATTACGTGGAGTATGATGAGTCCGCTCAGATTCAGAATACCGATATTGGCGCCGATCTAGATCTTATGCTTCTCGAGATGGATGACGAGGATGATAATCCCTTTGGGGAAGATATAGAGCCTGAGGACGATCTTGACGATGACGACGAGTTCTTTGATGAAGATGCGGAATCCGAGAACAAGGATGAGTATGAGTTTGATGATATTGATCCAGAGATATTTAGGGATCCGTTACTAATGGTGAAGTGGCTAAATCGTCATACTCAGAATCAAAGCTAAAGTGTTATTGTTTTTTCGCTGGACTTTCGTACTCCTTTGTGGTATGTGTTTGTGCTGCAAAGGAGGTGCGGAAATGGCACGGATAAACATTGAGGAACTGTACCGCGGCGAGGGCGGCGGTGCGAAGTACGGCGTCGGCGGGATCATGGGGGCCGTTATGCAGGAAATCATGATCCACGGCGTACCGAAGGAATACGACGATCGGACGTATATCGAGCTGCTGATCATCAAGCACACGCTGAAGGTGGCGGAGCAAATGAAAACCGAGGGCGACTTTGTGTCGGGAATGACCGACGCGGAGCCGCCCTCTTGCTATGCGGAGGTATAAGATGAAGATTCTGGAAGAACTGTGGTATGGGAACGTGACGCCTGGTGAGCGGGGCGTGGAGAAGGACGGCCGCCTGTGGAACCTGGGCAGGCTGATCCTGCAGAACGAAGAGGAGCTGGCGCCGCTGCTCTCGGAGAAAGCGAAGGAGGTGCTGGAAAAGCTGCGGGACAATCAGTCAGAGCTGAACGATCTGGGCGAGTGCGAGGTGTTCGTCTGCGGATTCCGCCTTGGAGCCAGGATCATGCTGGAAGTGCTGGACGGCAGCGACAAGTGGGGCGAATTTGAAGAATAAGCAGTGTCCCAAGAGTTCGACTCCGTACCAATCCGCCATTAAAGCAAACCTATCGACCGACAGAAAAGAGGTTTGCCCCAAAATGTAGGGCAAACCTCGGAAAACACAGGAGCGCGGCTTCAAGCCAAAGATGAAAATACCGCCTGCGGTGCAGATGACCGCAGGCGGTATGCTGATCTTTCTTATTATATCAAAGAAACGTCGCCATGTAAAGCGGCAGACGCCAGACGCCGTCTTTCTGCATCACATCTTTAAAATCGGGCTTCAGAGTGGTCGATCGGCTCCTTCAGGGCCCTTTTTTTATGTCCAGAGGCAGAATGTAAACGCCGGTGTGTTTTTTGCGTTTCTTTACAGCCGGGAGAACAAGAACCGAAGCAACGTTTTCCGCCTTGAATTCTGTAGAAAGCGCAGTTTTGAGGCAGAAATCAGTGAAATACTTCAAAGGCAGTCGAAAGAATAATTACCTCAAAGGCTTGATTATTCTCGCCATATATGATATAATTGACGAGAATAAAGACGGGGGTGAGTAAAATGCGGAGATTTGATTATAGCTTTCTGAAAGAAAAGGCCTGGGACAATGAGATTGTAGGATATCTTTCCCAGATCCATGAGCTGAAGGGAAAGCAGATGTTATACCTGCGTCAAAAACCAGCCGATGTTGAGAAGCTGGTTGAAATTGCAAAGATTCAGAGTACAGAATCCTCCAACGAGATTGAGGGAATCCGCACGACGGATACGCGCCTGCGGCAGCTCATGAGCGAGAAGACGACGCCGCGCACCCGCGACGAGAAAGAAATCGCAGGCTACCGTGACGCGCTGAACACGGTACATGAGAACTTTGAGTATATCCCGCTGACGCCCAACTATATCCTTCAGCTTCACAAGATCATGTTCGCTCACACCGACAGCGCCTTCGGCGGTTCCTTCAAGAACGTGCAGAACTATATCAGCGCAACAACGGCAGACGGAAGGACCTATGCGCTGTTTACGCCTCTGGCACCGTATGAAACGCAGGAGGCGATGCGCGAGCTGTGCGATGCGTACAACTTTGCCGTCGGTGAAGGTAAGGTGGACCCACTGCTGATCATCCCGTGCTTTATCCACGATTTCCTCTGCATTCATCCGTTCATTGACGGAAACGGCAGAATGTCGCGTCTGTTGACAACGCTGCTGCTCTATCGCTGCGGGTATGAAATTGGCAAATATATTTCTCTGGAAGCCAAGATCGCACGGACGAAGGTGAGCTATTATGACGCCCTGGAAGCCTCGCAGACCGGCTGGCACGAGGGTAAGGACGATCCAACTGCGTTTATCAAATATCAGCTTGGTACGGTCATCGCGGCATACCGTGATTTTGAAGAACGGATGGAGCTCGTTGCCGTTTCTCCGCTTGATACCGTACGCAACGCCGTAAAAACGAGAATTGGAAAGTTCACGAAATCCGAAATCGCCGAGCTTGTCACTTCCATGAGCGCCACGTCGGTTGAACGCCATCTCCGGGCGCTCTGCGCCAGCGGCGAGATCGAAAAGCGCGGCGGTGGACGATCCACTTACTATATCCGAAAGACAATCTAATCCATCACGCTGTACCGCCAAGACAAAATCACGAAAAAGCAAGTTGACAAGTGCCGAATCAGCACGAAAAGGCAAGAAACACTATCTTTAAGCGAGGTCGTCCCTACATTTTAGGGATGACCTCACAGCAGATGACCAGCCTCAGGCAGCGAAAAAACTGCGGGACAATAGACAAAGAAATGGAGTTTGTAAGCCCTCGCGACGATTGACGTCGTGAGGGATTCATTGCGTAAGAAGCTATTTCCTTATGGCAGCATAATACTGCTCAAACGGTATCTCTTCAGCGATGGCCTTGTCCCGAAGCTCAGAAGCAAAGCGCGACCATTCCTCAAATTCGGAAACGGTCATTTTCTTTTTCATATATCTGGCGTAGTGCGCTTTATATGCACGGTTATAGGTTTGCCATACGGGATCGGTTTTGCATTTGTCATCGTAGCGTTTTCTGGCGCCAACATCGCGGCAAGTTTTGTCCGGTTCGTCCGGCAATGGGGTGTCACAGTAGCTGTAGTACTTTCCTCCACGGATCAAAAAGAATCTGCCGCATTGCTTGCATTGGTTGGGGAGGTAGTTGTGCTTGATCCCATTGAAGAGGTCAAAGAATAGGAAGGATTGCAAATCAGTAAAGGAGATTTCTTCACAGAGGATCGGCTGGCGCCTTTCATCCTTCAAAACCTTGTAACCAAAGGACTGCATTTGACAGATTGTTTTTCGGAAGCCCTGACCTTCAGATTTGTTGAACTCCTCAAAACATTGCGCCACATCGTTCGCGCTGGGAAAAGAATTGTTTCTGTGCAAATACTCTGCAACAAACGGTTTGAATACAGTGTGTACCGCTATATATGATTTTAGAAAATCAATATAACCGTCAAAGAAAGCGGTAATATCATTGTTAAATTCCAGGAGCGATTGCAGCATGTCTGCATCATATTCCTTCATGTGTTCCGGATCATCCGGGATAAAGCTGGTACGTCGGATAAAGAAATTCCCGTTGTCCATTTGATCTCCGAAGCCGACAGAAGTAATCGTATCCCAGGTGATCGGAGAATCATCTCTGGGGTCACGCCCGTCATAAAAGAAGAGTGTGTGTTCGTTCAGCAGATCGTCAAAGGTCTTGAGGGGAAAATGAATAATCTGATTGTAAGGAGGCAGCTTCTCAAGTAAAGCATTCAGCTTTGTAAAGATGCGAATGGCGGCATATACATAATCATTGTAGCGCGTGTATTCTTCGAAGTCCATTCCATTAGAGAGGATCAATTTCCGCTTCAACGAATTCAGGTCATAGAACAGGTTGCCGGGCGTCTCAGGGTTCTCCAGTTCATCAGTGTCCATATCTTCATAAAGATCGTTTGCGTTTAGGTACGCTGTCAGGATTTCATTGGCAGCGTATTTATATTTTTCATTGATATAAACGTCGCTCATCCAAAAGCAAGCACGAAAAGAAAACATGACGCCCTCCAAAAAAGTTTAGAATAATAGATAATGCGCGTGCAGAAATAGAGAATGTATTTTAATTATACAACATCTATTGCAAAAGCACAAGAGGTAAGTTAAAATAGATAACGTGATCACAAGATGAATTATCTACCGAAAATGAAAGGACTGTTCAGATGAAGGAATCATCCTACAAATCCTACGATGAGCTGCCGCTGTTCCTCAACGCGGAAACAACGGCCAAGCTGCTGGGGATCTCCATCTCCGGGATGTACGAGCTGATGCACGAGAAGGGCTTTCCGGTTCTGAAAATCGGATCCCGTCTCGTTGTGCCGAGGGACAAGCTCCTCGCTTGGGTGGAGTAGAACGTTGGAAAGTGAGGGAACCCATGAGCGACTACTATCCTTACCCCAAGCGCGATCCGATCAAAAACTATTTCCCGCTGCCCAACGAAATCTTTATGCTGGGCCTCACGCCGGGCGAGTTGGCGGTGTACAGTTACCTGATGCGCTGCGAGGATCGCAAGACACACCAGTGCCACCCAAGCTACAGAACCATCGGCAGAGCCGTGCATCTCTCGCAGAACACGGTAGCGAAGCATGTGAACGGTCTGCGGGAAAAGCTGCTGATTGTCACGGAGAACACCGAGATCGTCACCAGGCGCGGCGAGAAGCGAAACGGCACGCTGCTCTACACGATCCGCCCGGTGGAGAAAGCGCTCCGGCACTTCTACGAGCAACAGATGCATCAGCTCGAAACAGTCAAAGACCAGGAGACGATCCGAAAAAAGCTCGCCGAGCTCGACCGCAAACGGGAGCGAGCGGGTTAGGGTCGAAAATCAAGCAGGAGAAAGCGACGGCGTTGCAAGCAGCGCCGTCGCGGACTCACAACAGCCGGCAATGCCGACCGTTAGGCGGTTTTTGCGGGTTCGGTGATAGGTGCCACCCTGGGGGTTGCTCACAGCCCTTTGGTGTCAAATTCGGCGCCGCGGTGCGGCGCCTATCCCCGAATTACCGCGGTTTTTACAAGGGAAACTACGGTGCCACCGCTTGGTGTATTGCCTAAATACAGGAGGTTTTTATGGATTCACCCGATATGCAGCGCGTCAGCCTGTATCTGCCCAGAAAGCTGGTTCAGGAGGCGGACCGCACGAAAGAAAAATGCGGCTTCTCTTCCCGCAACGAGTTCTATGCCAAAGCCGTCGAGAGCTTCATCGCCGAACAGCTTCTGGAGGAAGACGTGATAAACAGCGCGCTTACCGACAAGCTGGCGTGGGCGGTACATGCGCTTTCAGAAGACAACGCCAGAGCAATTTCAAAAGGACTGTTCCGTTACGCGGTGCAACTTGAAATCCTGATGCGCATGTTCGCGCAGGTCAGTGAGTTCAGTGGTGACGAGCTCAAGGAGATGCGCCGTGAGGCGGTCAACAACGTCCGTCGCATGAGAGGAAAGATCCCGCTGGAGGAAATCATGAGGGGCTACTACAACGAGGAATAAAGTTCGATTCTCGCTGGATATTCCGAAAGCGTTGTGGTATGTGTTTGTGTTGCAAAGGAAGTGAGAAACATGGCAAGGAAAAGACCGGACGGCGACGGGCTCGTCCGCAAGCGCAAGGACGGACGCTGGGAAGGCCGTATCGTCATCGGACACAAGGAAGACGGAACGCCAATCTACAAATCCGTCTTCGCCAAAACACAAAAAGAGTTGATGCCAAAGCTCCACGGCGCCATCGATTGCTACCGGGACGCGGATCTGAGCGAGCAGGGCAACATGACGCTTTCTGAATGGATCGAGAAGTGGCTCACAAGCTACGCCGAACCGACGCTGCGCGAGAGTACCGTCCGCGGGTATCGCAGCGACGTGCGTCATCACATCAAGCCTGCGCTGGGCAACAAGATGCTTCGCTCCATCACGCAGCGGGGCGTGCAGAAATTCTATAACGCGCTGGGTCGAAAGACATACAAAGCCAGCGACGGAAACGAGCGTCGACTTGCAGATGCAACGGTGCGCGGCGTTCACATGCTGCTCCACGAGATCATGGAAGCGGCAGTGCGCTCCCGGCTCATCGTGATGAATCCGACGGACGGAACCGTGATCCCCAAGCTCAATCGTCCGCCCATGAAGATTCTCAACGAAGAGCAGCTGGACAAGTTCATGAAGGCGATCCGTGCCGAGCCGCTGTGGTATGATTTCTTCTACACGGAGATCACCACGGGTCTGCGCCGCGGCGAGATCTGCGGGCTCAAGTGGTGCGACCTCGACGAGACGAACGGAACGCTGAAGATATGCCGCTCCATCCACTCGGCGCCAGGCGGCGCGCTGGAGGTAGGCAATCCGAAAACCGAAAAAGGAACGCGCACGATCCTGCTGCCGCCCAGTACACTCCACGTGCTGAAGGAGCGGCGCAAGATGGCGCTGACCGAGTGGATCTTCCCGAGCCTGCTGGAGCCGGAGAAGCCGACAGCGCCTAGCGCGGCGTACCATCGGCTGGAGGTGATCCTCAAGGCCGCAGGTCTGCCGGACATTCGCTTCCATGATCTGCGCCACCCGTATGTCAAGCACACGACAAAAAAATATTCTGCATAAGCAGAAATACCAAACTACCAACGGATTTGATGGCATGGGATTTCCGCACCTTTATAATCTCTATAGGTTTTCTGAAAATCAACTAATGTACGAAGTATCTTTACAGTTCTATTATTTCTGTACGAATATTCTCAGCACCTGCGCCATAAACCTCCTCTGCAAATTGCGTGCAGGTGACGGTTCTTTCGCTTATTTTAAGCATGTTATAGCTGTGGAAGAACCGCAACCGATTACCGAGATTCCCTCTGATTCTGCAAAAAAAGGAATATGCTTATGACCATGGAGCACAATCCGTACGTTGCGGCGACGGAGCCACTCAAAAAACAGATCTGCATCAAGCAGCTTGAGCGACATATCCATAAAATTGCTTGGAAGAATTTTTTCAAACCACTTTTGATCATAATAGTTGGGCTTCGGTATGGGCAACAGATGATGATGTAATACTGCAATAAGCAAATAGCTTTCCAGATTCTCAACATTATCAAGCAAGTTGCCCATTTCAGACATCTGTGCTATCCCAATTTCACCTTCCGCTAAATTTCCGTTCGTGTTTGAATTAAATAGCAGCAGGATTACTTTGGATTCTTCAATGATCTTAATTTTTGGATATTCTCCAACAATTTTGGCAATATGCTGATTTCCATGAAAAACCGCAATGCCATGGCTATTGATATCATGATTCCCCAAAATACGTATCGGCTTTTGCCCACATCGATCTTCTACGTATTCTGCAAAATTAGAATAATTAGCCTCCGTTGTTTGTTTTGGACTGTCTACAGCATCGCCTGTTATGACAAAATTAACACTATCCCCAAGCTCGATTTTGGAAAGCTGTGATTTGACCAACGATTTTAAGCGCCGTTCAGCAATATCTACATTTTTTGCTCCGAAATGCAAATCGCTTAACTGAAAAATGTAGTGGCTCGTTTTTTTCTTGCTTTCTGCAATTCTTTTTATCTCATCAATCGGATGTCTCTCGTATTTTATAATTTCATAAAGATAAATCAGTTCATCTTCATGCTTAACAGGTATGAATACATAGTTATCTGGGTTTTCCCAGAATAGAACCGCTGGCCACATATCTGCTTGACGCAGTGCAACATCAAAATTTGGAAATGCGTTAAAGATTGTTGCATTATATGGCTGTTCTTGTGGCTGAAGTATAAGGCAAGAATCCCCTTTATGGAGTTCAAGCAACTTGCTAAGAGTTCTTGGGGAAGTCATGAAGTCATAGCTATGCTTATCGCTGCCTTTCATTGGCGGCAGCAAAAGCGATTTTGTGGTACACCTCTCAAAAATACTGGATAACTCTTTCAGTGCATCCAGCGCGTCTTTATGAAAAATCAAAAATGTATCATCGTACTCGACTTTATGAAGAGGCCGCTTATAATCTTCATATCTATGGAGCGTTTCTCGTATTCTTTGTACACTCATCATGTAGCGTTCCATCTCATTAGAATACAGATTGTGATGGAATTGGTCAAGAAAGTGCATAAACCCTTCATAGCATTCGGCGGAACTATAGATGTCTCTATAGCAAGACATCACTTTTCCAAAAGTCAAATTTGCAACTGTATTTGCTGATTCCAATGTAAATCGATATCCCATTTTTTGCACCCCTTAAGTATCTGGATTTATTATATTGTTAGTTTTCTATTTGAGACAGTTCTTTTTGGGGTTAATATGTCCGATGTAATCATCTGTGCAGGGAAGCACTACATATACCTCGTAAGCGCTCAATAATCTACCGCCTAGCAATATACATTCAAAAATGAGATAATATCCCCAAACTCAAAAACTCACGGTGAGATTTTCGAAAGCCTATAATGGGCGGAATAAAATGGCAGATGTGCTGGCGGTGCGGGACGAATATCGGGCACAGACCTGGGCGGTGCTGATTCAGAAATGTAACACCAATGGATTGACGAAACGGGAGTTTTTCTAGTAGCGTGAGATCCCAGAGAAGAGTTTCTACTATTGGCTTCGGAAACTTTACAGTCAGGTGGTCGAGGCCGCTGCGCCGCAGCTGGAACCGGCTCCCGTCTCGGATGATATGCTTCAGATTCAGTATCGCGGAGCGGAACTGTAGTTGCCCAGCAATGTGTATTTGGATACCGTTGCGGCACTGCTGCGGTCGATACAATCGCTATGATCGATCTGAGCAAAATATGCAGCTACAACGTAGCCTGCGGATATACCGATCTACGTCTGGGCATCGATGGTTTTGCTGCCGTTGTGACGCAGCAGTTTGCCGATCATCTGGATGGAACTTCTGCTTCTAAATGATGAAGAACTTCACGAGTAATAATGCCATTCGTAATCATACAGGCAATGCTATCATCACAATACTTTCGTAAATTATGAAGTGCAGCCCTGTTAAAATCATATTTTACATTGAAAGAACATTAGTATCAAGCCATAACTCAGAAAGTAGCCATTCGTGATACTTCCTACGCCTCAATATATAGTAGCGCATCTAAATCAGATCTCTTGATAATCCCACAACTCCGTTGGGAAGCGTGATAATTCCTTGCCGGTCTTTGGTATTGATACTACCAATAGTTTTCTTGGCCGAGTCATTGCAACATAAGCTATTCGAATCAGTTCGCTATTCAGGTCACCTGTGTTGAGCACAGTGGGAGTAAGTGCATTGGCCCCTCTTGTACTATCGACAATAAGTAAGGTGGCATCAAAGGTCTCGCCCTTAACTCCATGTACAGATGAAATAGTCATATCTGTTTCTGAACGTTTTTCGAAATATTCTATGATTTTATGTTGCAGAAAATCTGGATGTTTTTTATCGCGTAATTTAACCTTTATGATACCAGCAGCATTCCGATCGTCATATGGTTTAATTATGCCAGCGCCAATTTGTTCTGTGATAGTACTGAGCATGTGACTTTTCCAATCTGCAATAGATACAGTCGGTTGTGGTAGAATCTTTAAAAGACTGATAATCTTTGCCTTCCACTCAACTGGTGTAAATTTTGCTTCCGCTACAGAGATAATTTCCTCATGAGTTAATCCTGTTATATTTCCAACCTCAATGCTGTATAGCACTTTTTCACAAAGTAAATAGGCTTCTTTACGACTTGAACAATGCCAGCAAAAAGTAGCTTTTGCAAGCAATTCAGTTTCTGGCGTTTTCCATATATCAGGAATGATATCTGAATGAATCTTTCCACGAGTCAACACTGCTATATTTTTAGATGAAATTTTAATCTCATTTTCACGGCAAAGATTCAAAAAGGCCAATATAATATCTTCTTTTGATTTATCCCTTGGGACACTGAATAACACCGGCTTTTTAAGGTAATTTGCACATTCTCCTTTAGCAGCGGCGGGAGACTTTCCGTTAAGAATGCTTGAGAATGGTTGGACCGCATTACAAATCAACTGTGAACTGCGGAAGTTAGCCGATAAATACAGACACGTCCAATTTCCATCATGCATTTTATTTTTAAAATACTCTGGTGTTGCGTCTCGCCACTCGTATAGTGATTGGTCTGGGTCACCTACCAACACCATTATTTGGACACCTGCCTGTGCTATACAATCTAGGATTTCCATTTGTTCTCGTGAAGTATCCTGCGCTTCATCCACAATGATCACAGGGAATCTGTATGCCAGTTCTTTAGCTATCTGCGGATATTTTTTCAACAGCAAAAGTGAAAGTGATGGAACCTCACGTTGAATCACCATTCCTCGTTTAAGCAGCGCTTTTTTATATGCAATACAGGGTTTTGGATTTACATCACATTCAATGCTTTTGCCGTCCTTTTGAAGTCCTGTAGATGACCAATGGAACCATTCTGGATGCTGTGTACACATCTGTTGATGACATCTAGCGTCTTTGGACAAAAATGTGAGCTGCCCAAAGTTTTCATGAATAATTATTGGACGTATTCGGTTTTCTTTTTGCATTAAGTAACCAAATCGCAAAAGAATAAAATTGTTGATAAAACTGTCCAATGTTCCAACAAAGTGAGGATAACCCATTTCACTGGTTTTTTGTGAAGAATCAGTAATCTGGCGCTTGATTTCATCGCTTGCCACATTGGTAAAAGAAAGTGCAGCACCTCCTCGGTGAAGGTATTTCCATTCTTTCAAATAGCTAATGAGTTTCTTTGCAACTATGAACGTTTTGCCGCTGCCTGGAACTGCACAAAGGACAATACGGCCTTCTGTATTCAAAAAATCTTGTTGCTCCTTGGTTAATTCCATAGTATTATCCTTCTTTGGTCACAGAAAATATTGCCTCTTTGATATATTCCGGAATAACAAATGGTTTTTCAATTGCCGGGATACCCTGTTGAGGATTCTTGATAATTTGTAATTCCTTTTTTAGCCGCCGGGCAAGATTTTGTGCAATTTCACCTTTATACTTGGAATGATCACGCACATACAGCCAAAGGCAAGCCGCTTTTTCCTCGTCGTTTTTTAGCTTTTCCAGTGTATCAGATAACTTTTTTCCTGCTATCGGCTGAGCTTGCAAGATAGCATCGAGCAAATACGGTATATTGGCAGGATCGGCTGCAAGTTCGTACTCGAGGGTTTTTCTTGCGCCATAGACATTCACATGTGCATTTTGGCATAGAGTGCTGATAGTCTGAAAGCGCTCAGAAGCAGTGGTAGATTTTAGTTTAGCAACTATGGTTTCCATATCATCTGTATCATAGTCAATATCTTTTGCTATATAGTTTTTCGGATCGTTTTTGTCAGTACATCTATCGTCATCTGTTATAATTGCCGCACGAATTGTTGTCTGTTGAGTATTATTAGCATGACACAGCAAATCTGCAAACGGCTTAAACGAAACACCATCAACATTAACAATCGTAACAGCATATTTATCAATAGGTCGATCTAAATACTCAGCAAAAATCGGGAGTAATAGTGCTTCACTGATCCCTTCAACAAAAAGAATACCTTTTGCAAATAGCATTTGAGATTTTGTAACGTCCAAGTACCTTTCCAGATTATCACGGTCATCCTCATTAATGTTGCTTTGAGACAGAGAAAGGCATTCTATTCTATACTTTCTTTCATACAGAAGGACAATTCTATCAATTCCGATACGGGAAACTAATGTTGGCGAGTGCGATGTGAAAATAACTTGGAAGTTTTCTTTGCCTGCGTTCTTTTCAAAAAAACTGAAAACAAGTTCTTGTAACTGTGGATGTAGATGTGCTTCCGGTTCCTCTACCAACAGCAAGCTAAACAAAGCAGACGCAGCACTAGTTTTCATATCTCCCAACACAGCAGACATAAACAAAATATTATTGTATCCTAATCCATTTTGAAAAAGTTCAAACGAACTATTTGAAATATTTTCCAGCACGGTAGAAGCTTCTGGTGAGATGGCCTTATGTAATTGTTTCAGTGCCCATACATCAAGGAATGTACCATTTTCATCTTCAGTGGAATTCTTTTCCCACTCCTCTTTGGTATATGCATCTCTTAACATCTGATAATTCGGTGTACTTTTTTCCAAGTAAAACCATCGTGGCTTGATCCATGCCCTGAGTGCCGCGGCAATAGCGTCGAAACGAGGCTCGACCAAGCCAAGTTCAACATGCTGTTTTAGCACGTCCTGCTCAATTGTAGAGAGGTTTTCGTTTACGATTTTTCCAACCCGAATCAGGGGCTCTTTCGTTAGTATTTCTCCATTTGCTCTACGGAAGACATCAATTATTTCTGCCTTCGCTTCATCCGTATTGGTTGCAGTTCCAAACAGGGAGGCTAACTTGCTTGAACGAGCCGGGCGCATTTCCGTTTCAGCATCTCTTAAAGCACCAAGGAAAACCAACTGGATTGCTTCAAAAATCTCTGCTGAAACAGGATTGCCCTCAACGGGGCCTCCCCAGATACTATAACGCACTTTCTCCTTTCCTTCAGGTATTTTGACGGTATAGTACCGAATGTGGAATTCTCCTTTTGATGTATCCTCTGGATTCCAAATTTCAAAAAAATCAGCTGTAATTTCATCAAAGTAAACACTGATGAATGCTTCATCAGATCTTTTTCCATCATTACGCACATGAAAGTCAGAAAGGTTGAAGTATATGTCTTTCTTGTACGGTACGGTTGAAAACGCAATTCGTATTGCATCAACAATTGCTGTTTTTCCGCAGTTGTTTTCACTGATAATTGCATTTACACCTTTCTTAAAATAAGCGGTTATGCCAATGTCATCAAATATCCTAAAGTTTCTGATATGTATCTTGGATATATACATTTTGATACTCCTTCTGAATGGTAATGTTGGAATTATTCCGCATCGACAATTTGCAGTAAAGCATCATATTCCCAGAGTCGATTCCTTCCAGCAGAGCCCCTTTGGGACACAACACCATTTTCCTGCAAAAGAGTTAAGGCTTTTGAGATTGAGTTAAATGAAAGGCCTGTTTGGTTTACAGCATAAGAAATATTAGTGATTGGAAATCTCTTAAGGTGCTTATATATGGTTGCTATACTTTTATGATATATCCTCATGCATATCAGCCTCTTTTCACCTTCAGCAACAATGCGTTCGTATTGTTCCAACAACTCGGCAGATCGCTTTGCGATTTCTCCTATAGCATTTACGAAAAACTTAATCCACCGAATATATCCGCCGCTGTATTGTGTTATTCTTAGCAAGTCAAAATATTCGTTCTTGTTATGATGAAAGTATTCGGATAAGCATATAAGCGGTAATGCTTCGTTGGCGGCATCGCTCAGTACCATCGGAACAATTATTCGACCAACAATCCCGTTATATTGTTCAAACGGATGGATCATTTCAAATTGATAATGAACTAATGCCGCCTTAATCAGTGGATCGGTATCTTTGTCATTGTATAGGAAGGCAGAAATATCGGCCAAGGCTGGTAAAACTGCGTCTGGAGCTGTGGGATTGTAAGCTTTAAGGTTCGACTTACCCCCTAGCAAAAAAACCTGCTTATCCCTAACATCAACTAGTTTACCAGTTGCATCACCGTATAATGCAATTCCGCAAAGCTCACTTAGAGCTGGAACTGAAATAATCCTATCCCTTGCAACCTTATAAGCCAGTTCAAGATTAGTGACTGGCGCAATATCTCCTTTACCGTTCCCTCGACCGGCAAGTACATCTTGGAAAGTAGGGCTATTATAGTCAATCATTAGAGAATATGTGCACTCTTTTAATAGCATCAATTCGCTGAATGCATCTTCATTTGGGGCATATTTAAGAAGTCCCTTCAGAAACCCGATATTCCGGTGAGCCTCAATCAACAAAGCAGATAATTCTTCATCTATTTTATACATATCTCCACGTTTTAGAGGACGAGGGGTAAATGTATAATATTTAAAATTGTTTATCTTGCTGTCAATATGCTCAATATAATCACCTGTATAGGAAAGCATCTCATATACCTCAATAGCAAAGATCTATTTTCAGTATATCACCAATATTGAATTAAGAAAAGCACTATTTCTTGATTTTATTTCAGTAATTTAAGAAATAGTGCAATATAAATTAAGAATCGAATTTCACGACTTAGACACACCTTCGCCACCCATGCCATGCGCAGCGGCGTAGACGCAAAAACTCTCTCGAGTATCCTCGGTCACACCAACGCCAGCTTCACGCTGGACACCTATACCCACGTCACCACGGACATGCAGAAGAATGCCTCGGTCATTGTGGGAGATTTCATGAAAGAACTATTCGGGAAGGAGTTGAAACCGTGGGAAAGAAGCGAAAGTCCGGAGAAGGAACGCTCCGATTAAGAAAAGACGGGCGCTGGGAAGGGCGCATCGTTGTTGGCTACGACGAGAAGGGCGCTCCCATCACGAAAAGTGTCACCGCCGTGTCCAAGGCCGTCTGTCAGGAAAAGCTGGAAGAACTCAAAGTAAAATGCGGTGTCGTCACCGGCAGGGCGAAGTCGGACATGCCCTTCGGCGAGTGGATCGACCTGTGGTATCAGACCTGGTCCAAGCCCGGCCTGCGGATCACGACGCAGCAGTGCTATGAGGATCGGATCTACAATCACATCATTCCGCACGTCGATAAAATCCCTCTGAACAAGCTGACGCAGAGCGACCTCCAGCAGTTCTACGCGGAGCTGAAACGGAACGGGCGGCGCATCCGCCGCGATCTCTACGGCCCCGGCCTGTCGGATCGCATGGTACGCTCCTGTCACACCACCTGCCGGATTGCGCTGGAGAAGGCGAAGACCGAGGGGCTGATCCGCGTGAATCCCGCCATCGGCTGCAAGCTGCCGCCGAAGAAGGCGCGGGAGATGCAGGTGCTCTCCCACGAGGAGATGCAGCGGTTTCTGATCCAGGCGAAGGAGGACGGCTTCTACGAGATGATGCTGCTGGAGCTGGCGACCGGCATGCGGCGCGGTGAGCTCTGCGCGCTGCAGTGGGACGATCTGAATCTGCGCACCGGCGAGCTCCATATTCAGCGGCAGGTGATCCACGTGACAGGTGCTCTGCACGAGTCGGCGCCGAAGACGAAAAGCTCCGACCGGGTTGTGATTCTGCCACCGGCGGTGCTGGCCGTGCTGCGGGAGCTGAAGGAGCAGACGGAGTCGCGGTGGATGTTCCCCTCGCCGGTAAAAGAAGACGCTCCGCTGGATCCGCAGAGCGTCTATCGGAAGATGAAAAAGGTGCTGGTGCGGGCGCAGTGCAAGGACATCCGCTTCCACGATCTGCGCCACACCTTCGCCACGACCGCCTTGGAGCACGGCATGGACGTGAAAACGCTCTCCGCCATCATCGGCCACATCTCGTCGGCTACGACGATTGACATCTACAGCCACATCACCGGCGCCATGCAGCGGCAAGCCGCGCAGAAGATCGAGCGCGGGATCGGCCACAGCGAGGCGTATGAGCCCCACGAAACGCTGGACGACCAACTTCCCACCGAAGGCGGAAACCGCCTGTAAGCCCGCCGTTTGCCCCGTACAAGGGCAAGGTGCGCAAGCCCGGCACCGGCGGGATCTATTAGCTCAACGACCACCTCTTTGAGGGTCGCTATTCACCCACCAACGCTCAGGGCAAACGCGAGGTCCACACCGTCTATGCCAAGACGAAGGAGGAGTGCGAAGTGCTGTTAGAGCAGATGATCGCCGAGGTGCGGGAACAGATCAAGGAGGAAAAGCGGCAGATGAAATTGCTGACAACTGCTGGGAGATAAGATGTCCAGCAAAGGAGGTCATCCCTACAAAATGGGGATGACCTCATAACATTGGAGCCGCAAAATCTGCGTCACAGAAGACAAAGAAATACGGTTTCTTTTTTCTTAATGACTGTTGACAAACTATCGTTGGAATGATATAATACAGATGTATCATCCCAATGATAGGAGAAAACCGCCATGGAAAATATCACTCTGTTTCACGGAAGCAATCAAATTGTTGAAACGCCGGAGCTTTCACAGGGAAATATTCATAATGATTACGGGCGGGGATTCTATTGCACCCGGATCGAGGATATGGCAAAGGAATGGGCATGTAAGAACCAAAAGGACGGTTTTGTAAATCGTTATGAGTTAGATACGGATGGACTCCGTATCTTGAATCTGTCTGACGGCAACCATACTGTTCTGAACTGGATCGCAATTCTGCTGAAAAACAGGACCTTCCGTCTGCGCTCTCCGATTGCCATTGACGCCAGAGAATACTTGATAGAGCATTTTGCAATCGACACCACCGTATACGATGTCATCGTAGGTTACCGTGCAAACGATTCCTATTTCCAGTATGCAGAATCCTTCGTGGAAAACACCTTGCCGCTACGCAGTCTGAACCGGGCATTGACGCTGGGCAAACTCGGACTGCAAACTGTCCTTGTATCTGAAAAGGCATTCAAACAGATCCGTTTCATTGACGCAGAGCCGGTAGATAAAACGGTTTATTATCCAAAGTTCTTCGAGCGAGATACGAACGCGAGGCAGACCTACGTGACCGAGATTGCGAAGAGCAGATCCTACCGGAACGATATCTTCGTGCTGGATATTTTGAGAGAGGAGATGGCAAACGATGACCCGCGCATACAGCGAATCCTATTTGAGTGACGCCAAGGATCGGCTGTCACAGTTTTTCGATTATCTGATTAAAGACTGTGGCATGAAAGCGGATTGGGTAGCGTCGATCTTTCTCTCCTCCGGGTATGCCGAACAGTTTGAGCGGGGCAACCCGGCAATCCTCGCAGGCATGTCCGGCATTGAGCTGGCAAGGGTCGTCGTGGAAGCGACCTATAAAAAGAAAGAGCTGCCGGAGCCGCGTTATTCCGAAGGGCTTTCTCCTGAGTATTGGGCTGGCTGGGCGTTGGCAGAGTATCAGTGGTACAGCGGAATGCGATTCAAGGATATCTTCGAGCGCGTAAAGCTGTCTGAAATCATCCCTATGTACTCGGTCTACCACGAGATGGACATCTCAAAATTCATCGAGACAATGGACGAAAGGTGTTCAACGGCGCTGTCGGAGTGCAGGCTGAAAAAGCTGCGGGAAAGCCGCGGACTCTCCCAAGCGGAGCTTGCGAAGATTTCCGGCGTCAGCCTTCGATCCATCCAAATGTACGAGCAGCGTGTCAACGACATTGACAAAGCCCAGGCGCAGACGATCTACAAACTGTCGCGTGTGATTGGGTGCTCGATGGAGGATTTGCTGGAAAAACCGATGGAATAAGGAAAAATGAGAATAGCGGAGGATACTATGGTTATTATTGCTTGCTTAATTAGCAATGGTTATGATGTTCTGGTCTGTAATAGTTTAGATCCGTTTGAAAAGACTCCGTATATGTTGCCGGAGTCTTCTGCCGAATCAATAGAAGTGGCACAAAAAAATATCACAGAAAGATTAGGCAGTAAACAAATCCTCTTTGATTTTGATGAGATTCTCTATGAAACCAATGAGGATGGACTCTGTCATCAAGTTCTCTATCTATGCCATGCATATCAATGGACAAATCAAGCAGAAGACAATTCGTATGGATGGATTGAGGTACGTAAATTAACGAGCAATCCTTTCTCCTCCGCATATAAAGAGCTTTCCAATGCTGCCAACGACTACCTTACTCGGAGAGAGAAAATACTATCTAAAATAAGATCTGAAATAGAAACAATCCACGATCAAAGTCAAGTAAAAATAGAGATAGGCGAACAGGTTGACATAATTGTCTTTTGGCTTCGCCATTCAAAAATTTATGTACCATTCTGCCTAGAAGTAGAATATTTTTTAAAGAGAGATGAAAGCGTTGATTTTCATATACGGTGGAAGGCAAGCCGGCAGTATGCTCCAGGCGACAAATCTGATCTTTATATGCTGTTTACTGAAACAATGGCATTATTGCTCAAATTATTCAATGAGCCTGTTTATGTAAGTACATACAACTTTTTAGGTTTGGAGCCGGAAATCAACGGAGCCGAAATAATATTTGAAGGAACAATTATTCTGGAACAATTGCTGAATCAGAGTTTGCAGAAAAGATTATTGACTCGTTTGAATTTTTTAACTTTCTTCTTGGCGTACATGGAAGAATATTTGGTTCAATTTCCAATGACCTTATCGATGAGAAAGATATATCAATTATCGAACACCTTGGTGAGGACTCAAATTACGTCATCCGAAAGGAAAGTGGTTGTTACTATAATTCAAGTATAGGATATATATCATTGCTCAACAACTACTATGACTGCAACTATCTCATTCAGCCCTATTCTTATGAACTGTTAACCGGAGTTACCGGAGCGCTTTTGTTTTCATCATTTTCAGATCAGACCTTATGCACCAATTATATTGAAAAGGAAATCCTTGATATAGTTAACGAAGTGGTTGACCGTTTTTCGATTAATCAATACACACTGGTATGTCAAAGCAACAGATTATATTTGTTGTCGAGTAATTATATTTGGGTTTTTGCTGGAGATTACCATCATTCATATGTTGCTGAAGAGGAGAAATTAATTTTTGACAGGCAAGCAAAAGAGAATGCACTACTTCATGTAAACAGAGACTTTAAATGGATTTTCCCTGTCAACCCATCTAGATTTGAGCAATTAATTGCTGATATCATTGAATATCAGCAACCTGACACAACAGTACGTCTTGTCGGACGAACAAATAATCCAGATGGAGGTCGAGATATTATTATCCGTAGAAAAGAGGGAGAAAACCGTAAACTTACCATCTGTCAGTGCAAGGCATATCAAAACAGCGTAAATAAATCTCATGTAACAGACATACGAGATACGCTTGATTATTTCGAAGCGACGGGATTCCTTTTAGCGGTTACTTCTGATATTACGGCTCCACTAATAGATCATTTGACATCACTAGAAAAGAAGTATGATGTGGATTGGTGGACAAGACGAGAATTATTTAAAATAATGCGACAATATCCATCGCTTGTTAATGCGTATCAAGACATTATTAAGGTTGTTGACAATAAAGAGGGACAATCCTGATTGCTGAAATCAAACTCAAAAAATGCGCCGCAATAAACAATGAAATAGCAAAAAACCTCTGAAATCAACGATTTCAGAGGGATTTTGGTCCGAGTGAGGTGACTTGAACACCCAACCTCGACATCCCAAATGTCGCGCCCTACCAGTTGAGCCACACCCGGATATTCAATTTCTGCCATGATACCACGGCGAGGGGTAAAAATAAAGATTTTTCTGTCTGTGGTCATTTATGTGGTCAAAGCCGCTTTTGTGTCGTTTTCGGCAATCGGTCCAAATCCCACAAACGCAGGCGTCGCAAGGCTTTGCGGCGTTTCACCTTGCCCCGTCCCGGATAGCGCCACGGCACTCCCAAACCAGGCGCGATACCAACTTCGCTATACCCGGATACCTCCTTAGTATAGCACAGCTGTGGGTGGAAGGGAAGAGAAAGTTTTTGGTTTACATAAATAAGGCCGTCATCGGCGGGCGCTTGCCTGCCGATGACGACCTTATTCAGATCTGTATAAAACGCTTAGCTTGCTGCGCTCTCCGACAGCGGGAAGGTGATATCCGCGCGGAAAAGGTCGGCGTCGATGGCCAGGTCGAAGCGGCCGCCCTGCAGCTGCACCAGGCTCCGTGCGATGGACAGCCCCAGTCCACTGCCCTCCGTGTGCCGCGAGGCATCGCCGCGCACAAAACGCTCCATCAGCTCGTCGGGGGAGATATTCAGCTCGTCCCGCGAGACGTTCTTGAAGCTGATGGTAACGGCCTCCCGGGACAGCGTGGAAACCACATAGACCCGTGTGCTGGGCAGGGCGTACTTGCAGATGTTGGACACCAGATTGTCCATGACGCGGCTCAGCAAACGACTGTCGGCGCGGATGACGGTACCCGGTGCGGGAGGCTGCGTTACCAGCGTCAGCTGGCAGGCGGCCAACCGTTCCTGATACTCGCCCTCGATCTGTGAAAACAGCACGTTCACGTCCGTGGGCTGTAGGTCCACATTCAGCACGCCGGAGGAGGCTTTGGACGCCTCCACCAGATCCTCTGTCAGCTTTTTCAGCCGATGGCTCTGCCGGTCCAGCACGGCGATGTACTCCCGGGCCTCCGGGGAGGGGATGTCCTCCTTTTTCAGCAGATCCACATAGTTGACGATAGAGGTCAGGGGCGTCTTGATGTCGTGGGACACGTTGGTGATGAGCTCTGTCTTCAGGTGCTCTGCCTTCATCTGCTCCTGCACCGCCTGCTCCAGGCCGGACTGTACGTCGTTGAGCTCCTGGCCGTAGCGCTTGAAGTCGCCGATGAGGTACTTCGTGTCGATGGGGGAGGAGAAGTCGCCCCGGGCCAGCTTTTCGCCGCCTTTCTGCAGCGTCCGCAGGTTCAGGGCGATATACAGCACCGCCAGCAGTTCTGCGAGCTTCAGTGCCAGAAACGGCGCGGCGAGGGTGCCGTAGTAGTCCTGTATGAAGAGGACGAATTCAATAAACACCAGTATCAGCCCCGCCAAAGCTGTCTTCCAGATCAGCGGCAGGCTTCTGGCGATGCGCCACAGCCCCAGAAACAGCGAACGGACAATGCGCCAGAGGAACCGGGCTATCCGCGCGATCAGCGCGCTCCGCAGGACGGTGCCCGCCTTGCACTGGGCGGCAAAGGCGCACAGGAACAGCAGCACCAGCGGCACCAGCGCCGCGCAGAAGAAAACGCGTCCCCACCCGTAATAGAACGCTTCCCAACCAATGAAAAACGTACACAGCAGTACGATCAGCCATACATCCGCGGGGATCTTGTCCAGCCACGTCAGATGGATGCCCTCATGCCCCGCCCAATGGCCGGCAGAGGCCATGGAGAAGCAGAAGCAGAACAGCGCCAGCAGTGCGAATAGTGCGGTGAGGAAGATAGTCAGGCCGGTGTGCTCCGTCAGCCACGAGAGCAGCAGGTAGGAATAAGAGGGCACCTCCTCGGTGCGCAGCAGATCGGCGGCAATGGTGACCATGGCGGTGTTGCCGGTGTTCAGCTGATAGGTGAACGTCTCCTGCGTGGCGTACAGCGGCTTGTCGCCGTCCGTCAGCTCAAAATTTTCAAAGGTACCGACGACCTCCCCATTTCCTCTGACGGTGACGGTCAGGTGACAGTCGGCGGCATCGCGGGAGAACTCCTCCGCAAATGCTTATGTTTAGTAAAGAAGCAAAACCAAAATACAAGCATAGACAGTAGCCT